>Ga0194131_10005132_pt1 | contig 19146 bp, 16 predicted proteins | sample TA2KigO120mmetaG_FD_148631 | JGI IMG/M metagenome (GOLD analysis project Ga0194131, IMG submission 148631) | Freshwater microbial communities from Lake Tanganyika, Tanzania - TA2015053 Kigoma Offshore 120m | ecosystem: Environmental > Aquatic > Freshwater > Lake | place: Tanzania: Lake... | reverse complement strand
CAAGGGGTGAATCCTCATCGAGAGCGGGGAGTCTTCGCCAAACAGCGCACGATCACCCGCGATCGACTTCCTCTCGGGATGGCGATACCGTCCTCCACCAGGGGAAAGGTGGTTTGAAATTCCTGTACTCGCCTGCGTCAGGCACGCGCGAGCACACGATCAAGAAAGCCATGCACCACCCGGTGGTATTCCTCGGGCCGCTCCCCCCAGCCGTAGTGCCCGACGCCCTTCATCTCGTGGAATTCGCCCTTCGGCATCATACCGGCCATCTTCTGCATCACGCGCGCCGGGCAGGTCTCGTCCAGTTCGCCGGCGATACACAACACGGGCATACCCAGGCGCGCCGGCACGTCTTCCTCCAGATACTGGGCGATGGCCCGCACCGCCTTCTGGAACGCCGGGCCCTTCATCAGGCGGATGTTGTAGAGCGCATGGTCGATTTCCGGGCCGGATGCGCCCGGGCCCATCATGGTCTTGAGCAGCGCCGGCGCGTAGTCGGCGATCGCCTTGCCCTGGGTGAGCGGCGCCACCCGGGTGCGCAGGAACTCGGCCTGCCAGTCCGGGCCGGAGTGGTTGAAGGTATGCACGGTGGCCGACAGCACCAGCGCGGCGAGGCGCCCGGGGTTCTGGTCGGCCACCTTTTGCGCGACCAGGCCGCCCATGCTGTGGCCCAGCAGCACGGTGCGGCTGGTGCAGGTGGCGTCGATGAGGCGGTTGACCATCTCGGCCATGGCCGGAATGCCGAGTGTCTCAGGCACTTCCGAGATGCAATAGCCGGGGGCGTCGCAGGCGACCACGCGGTAGCCCGCGGCGACGAAGCGTTCGATGGTGTAGCGAAAGTACTCCTTGGACCCGTAGGCCCCGTGCAGCATGTACAGGGTGGTGTCGGACTCGCCGTTCACCATGTAGTCGGGAAGCCGGTAGGGCCTCATGGTCGAATCTCCTCGCGTCTTACGGCTGACTTCGGCAGATACTTGCCGCAGGCAATTGATAAGCATGGGGCCTCGACCACCGATTGTCAATTCCGCAGCGCAACAAGATTGACAAGTCGCCGCCTTTGACATTCAATGCCCCCTAACGCTTGCCTTAAGCAAGCATTGCCAGGAAAAGAGGGAGGGGGTCGCCATGCTGGAAGTCGTCAATGAAGTACGCCTCACCATCCGCCCGGACAACGACCATCCTTTCCTGCAAGGCCCGTTCCGCTCCAATGCGCGCGAGTACACCGCCGATACCGACAGCCTGAAAGTGATCGGCGAGATTCCTCGCGACCTGCACGGCATGTTCGTGCGCAACCACCACAACCAGGTCCACGAGCCGCTCGGCACCTATCACCCGTTCGATGGTGACGGCATGCTGCACGCGATGCGCTTCGAGAACGGCCGCGCTGAGTATCGCAACCGCTTCGTGCGCACCACAGGTTTCTATGCCGAACAGGCCGCCGGGCGCTCGTTGTGGCCGGGCTTGCTCGCGCCCGACCTCGGCGCGCATCGCGGCTGGGGCGCGATGGGTGCCATGAAGGACAACGCCGGCACGGACGTCAAGTGCCACGCCGGGCGCCTGCTGGCGAGCATGTCGCAAGGCAGCGAACCCTGGCGGCTCGATCCCTACACGCTGCAGACCCTGGGGCCGGACGCCAACTGGGCGCGCAAGGTGCCCGACGGGGTCGCCTCGCACTACAAGGTGGACAACTTCACCGGCGAGATGATGTTCTTCAACTACCCCGAGCATCCGCCGTACATGAACTACGGGGTTGTCGACCGCGACAACCAGTTGGTGCACTACGAGGCCATCGAACTGCCCGGCGCGCGCTGGCCGCATGATCTCGGCATCACCGAGCACTACACCGTGCTGCACGACCTGCCGCTGTATTTCGACGCCGAGGGTTTGAAGAAGGGCCAGCACAAACTGGTCTTCAACCGCGACCAGCCGGCGCGCTTCGGCATCCTGCCGCGGCGCGGCAAAAACGCCTCGGTGCGCTGGTTCGAAGCCAAGCCCTGCTACATCCTGCACACCACCAACTGCTTCGAGGCGGGCGACGAGGTCATCATGGACGGCTGCATCATGCCTGACTACAAGACCGTGCCGGTCGGCCAGATCACCAACGTCTACGAGCGCATCCGCGCCAACCTTGACAAGCACAACAACCCCACGCGCATGTACCGCTGGCGCTTCAATCTGGCCAGCGGGCGCACCTCTGAGCTGCAGATCGACGAGGAGATCACCGAATTCCCGGTGTGCAGCAACGACTACCTCGGCCGCCCCTACCGCTACAGCTACAACGTGCTCTACAAGAAGGGGGACTGGCTGTTCTCGGGCCTGAAGCGCTTCGACATGCGAAGCGGCGCCACCGCGCGCTTCGAGTATGGCGAGGGCCGCTATGGTAGCGAGCCTCAGGTGGCGCGCGCCTTGAACGCGCGCGCCGAGGATGACGGCTACGTGATCTCGATGATCGCCGACATAGAGACCGACACCTCCGAGATCATGATCCTGCGCGCCGACGATATCGCCGCAGGCCCGGTGGCGCGCATCATCCTGCCGGAGCGCATGGGCATCGGCACCCACGCCTGCTGGGTCGAAGGCGATCGCCTCGAAGGCGAGAAGCGCCGCCCTGTCCTCAATTGAAACCGCCTACACAGGAGCCGATCCACATGCACACCTTCCGCAGCATCACTGCCTTGCGCGCGCTGCTGGCCGCGTTTTCTCTCGTCGCCGCCAGTTCCGTGTTCGCCCAGGGCTTCCCTGCCCGCCACATCCTGCTCATCAATCCGTACCCGGCCGGCGGCTTCGCCGACAATGTCGCACGCGTGATGGCGCAGGAAGCAGCGAGGGTGCTGGGACAGAATATCGTGGTCGAGAACCGCCCCGGCGCGAGCGGCAAGATCGGCCTGGATGCGGTGCTCAACGCCCCGCGCGACGGTTACACCGTCGGGCTGGTCGTGCCCGGTTCGCTATCGCTTTTTCCGGTGACCGACCCGAAGTACGCGAACCTGCACAGCCGTGTGACCCCGATCACCATGGCCGTGCGTGGCTACCTCGCGCTCGCGATCAACCCAACTGTCGTCCCGGCGCGCAACATTCGCGATTTCGCCGACTGGCTCAAGGCCAACGAGGGCAAGACTTCCTACGGCTCGGCCGGCCAGGGCACCAGCTTTCACCTGTGGGCCGAGGCATTCAACATGGCCGCCAGCGTGTCGCCGGCGCACATCCCCTACAAGGGCGAGGCGCCGTCGATCACCGACTTGCTCGGCGGGCGGATCCATTTTGCGTTGGTGACCGGGGCCGCCAGGCCGCATGTCGAATCAGGCAAGCTCATGGTGCTCGCGGTCACCGGTGCGGAGCGCTGGACTCTGCTCTATCCGAACGCGCCGACCTTCAAGGAGTCCGGCTACCCGCAGGTCGAAAGCAGCGGCTGGCTGGGCATCGTCGGGCCGGCCGATGTGCCGGCGGACGTCGTCGCCCGCCTCAATGCGGCCTTCGTGCAGGCCCTCAAGTCACCGACGGTCGAGAAGTCGCTGACCGCGCAGGGATACAACGTTGTCGCCAGCACGCCGGAATTCCTGCTCAACACCGCCCGGCGCGAGGCGCAGGCCCTGGGCGAAGTGATCAGGGTGCGCGGCATCAAGCTCGACTGAGGTCGCGGTCCCGCCCGCACCTGCGCCTGCATCGTGTCATCCCGGCATCAGGTCTCGACTGTTTTCCTGCGCCTGGGCAAGGCCTACAACGCCGCCACCCAGGCTTTCGAGTCGCTCACCGGCGTCGGCGCGGCGCGCTGGCGCCTGCTCTACCTGATCCACCAACAGCCGCTGGTGAGCCAGAAGCATCTCATCGGCCAGGTGCGCGTCGATCCCGGATCGATCACCCGGCAGTTGAAGGCTCTCGAAGCGGACGGACTGATCGCCCGCAGCGACGACCCGCAGGACACGCGGCTTACCCGGGTGCGCCTGACCCAGAGCGGCCAGTCGCTGGTGCGCGGGGTGATGCGCCAGCGCGCCGGCTTCCTCGAGCGCATGGTGAGCGGCATGCCGCGCCGCAAAGTGCTCACCTGCCTGCAGGTCCTGGAAGGCATCAGCCGCAACCTCGGGGACGACGAACCCCTGCCGCCGCTGCGGCGCTCACCCGTGCGCTGCGCGACAACTTCCGCAAACAGCCGCGCCAATCGTGCCAGGAAACCGGCATGAATGCCGATCTTGTCCTCGTCCCCGGGCTCAACAACACGCGCGCCGTGTTCGACCGCCTGCTGCCCCACCTGCCCGCGGGCATACGCGCCCTGCCGCTCGACAATCCGCCACTGGAGTCGGTCGACGCCGTTGCGCAGACGCTCCTGGCCGATTTGCCGCAACGCTTCTGGCTGGCTGGTTTCTCGTTTGGCGGCTATGTGGCGCTGGCGATGCTTGCCGCCGCGCCGCAGCGGGTGCAGGGTATGGCGATGATCTGCACCGCGCCAGGCGCCGACTCGCCGGCGGCCGCCGAGCGCCGCCGCGCCTCGCTGGAGCAGGTGGCGCAGGGCCGCTATTTCGAGATGATCGAATCGCAGGCTGCCCTCGCGTTCCACCCCGATAGTCTGGCCGACTCCGCCATGATGGCCGAGCGCGCGACCATGGTTCGCGCCTATGGCCCGGAGCGCTTCGTCGCCCACGTGCGCGCCACCATCGCGCGTCCGGATCGCACCGCGCTGCTGGACGGCAAGCGCCCGACGATCGTCATCGGCGGCTCGCACGACAAGGCATTTCCGCCTGCGGCGCTGGCCTATGGGACCGCGATTCCGGGCTGCCGCCAGGTCACCATCGAGGGTGCCGGGCACCTGGTGCCGATGGAGCAGCCGGTTGAGCTCGCGCGCTGCCTGGTGCAGTGGATCGAGCAGAAAGACAAGCCTGCGACCTGAAGACTGTACCACCGCGCGGGTATAGCGGAACCGGATCATCGACCAGCCGCGGCTGCTATCGGACTCTAGCTCATATCGCGACGCTATAGCCAATTCACCGTCGTGCGTGTTCTGGCCGGCAATTTGATCCCGAACGAAGGCCCAAAGCAGACAGTCGCTGAAAGGCGCAAAAGGCTTCGGGGCGAAGTGGCCAAGATCCTCACAGGGTGTGGTTGGGGCGAGATACGCGCAGATCAGTACAGCAAGACGTGAACTTAAAGTGCCGCTATCGACGCACGGTCAGGTGATCCGCGGTCAGCTTGAGCGGGCTTCGGAAAGCTTGGGGTAATGTCCGCAAAACCGGGTCGATGCCAAGGCAGTATCGCTGGAGCTTCTAGATGTCCACTATCGCTTCGGTGCCGTCAGGAAGCTTTACGGCCGGGTCGGCTTGGCCGCGCCCCTCACCCAAGGGGTGAATCCTCATCGAGAGCGGGGAGTCTTCGCCAAACAGCGCACGATCACCCGCGATCGACTTCCTCTCGGGATGGCGATACCGTCCTCCACCAGGGGAAAGGTGGTTTGAAATTCCTGTACGCTTGAAGTTCGCCCCGGTGGCGTGACATTTGAGACCGACATGGACCGCTGCCCCGAGACCCGTTTCGACCCCGAAGGCGCCGCCGCGATCACCTCGCCCGCGCTGGCGGCGCGCTGCAGCTGCGCGAACCCCGGCCGGCGGCTCTTCACCGGGCTGCTGCTGGCCGGAGCGGCCGCGCCGGCGCTGGCGGCCATCCCCGAGTGCAGGCGCTCGCGCGCTGCGCAGCTCGTGCCGGCCGACTGGGTGGAGCAGGCCGCCGGGCAGCAGTACCGGCAGATGCTGCAGCAGGCCAGCGGCAAGCGCGCGCTTGCCTCGCGCGAGCACCCGCAGGCGCAGCGCCTGCGCACCATTGCCGAGCGCATCATTCCCTTCACCCCTGAGTGCAACCCGCGCGCGCGGCAGTGGCAGTGGGAAGTGCACCTGCTGGGCAACCCCGAGCTCAACGCCTTCTGCATGCCCGGGGGCAAGATCGCGTTCTACTACGGCATCCTCGCGCGGCTGCAGCTCGACGACGACGAGGTCGCGGCCATCATGGGCCACGAGGTGGCGCACGCGCTGCTGGAGCACGCGCGCGAGCAGATGGGCAAGAACGCGCTCACGCAAGGCGGCCTGCGCATCGGCGCGGCGCTGCTGGGCCTGGGCGACATCGGCGACCTGGCCGCGCGCATGGGCGCGCAGCTGCTGAGCCTGAACTACAGCCGCGGCGACGAGACCGAGGCCGACCGCCTCGGGCTCATCATGTCCTCCCAGGCCGGATACGACCCGCGCGCGGGCGTGCGGCTATGGAACAAGATGCGCGAGGCCACGGCCGGCAAGGCGCCGCCCAAGTGGCTGTCCACGCACCCCTCGAGCGCAGAGCGCATCCGCGACATCGAGGCGCTCATTGGGCGTGTGCTGCCGCTGTACGAGGCGGCCGGCAAGCCTGCCCGGCGTTTCGGCCCGCCCCCGCCCATGAAGGTGCCCGAAGGCGGCTGAGCGCCCCCCAGGTTCCCCCCATGTAGGGGTTGGTGCGCCGCTCGCGGCCAGAAGGTGCTCTCCAGCCCTTGGCTTCGGGAGGCCTGTGGCGCGTTTGAGGCCTGCTTGGCTGAGCACAAACCCCGCGATGACGCGGTGCACAATCCGCAGCACCGGCGTGAGCAGATGGGGCCGCGCGGCGAGAAGGATGCGAAGGCCAATCGGAAACGACAGCACCCACTGCCTGACCGGCACCCGGGCAGGGCCGTGCCGGTCCTGGCCTAGACCTTCAGCGAGGAAGCTCTCCAGATGCTCCCGCAGCAGCCGATGCAGGAGCGTGTGCTCGGGCCGCCGCCGCTCGTAGCGGACCGCGTGCGCCGGCGCGGCGTGCAGCAGGGCTTTGCGCTCCAGTCCCATCCGGAGGCAAACGCGCGAACCACGGTTGCGCGGCACCGCGGCTTGGCAAGTGCCAAAAAAGCCCACTGCAGTCAACGGGTGGCACAGCAAGCGCGTTGAGGAAGATCGCGCCGAGGCGAAGCGCTGCGCGATTGCGGCAGGTGGTTGCTGCCTCCCAGCGGTCCGCCTCCTCGAGCAGCCTGCGCCCCCGGGCGGCCCCGGGCCCAAGGGCCCGCGTTCTCGATGCCTGGCGGCAATGGCGCCTGCCGAGCGACGCGCATGGAGGGCTAGCATCAGGCGGTCGTGAGCGGCCTGCGCATCCGGCTATTCACGAACGATCCGGGCTTGTTCAGGCGCGAGCAGACGCCGCTGTCGACGAGCGGTCTGCCAGTTGCCGTTATTCGCGTCGGCGAGCGCGGGTGACACGATCGCAACCGGGCAAGGGGGGCCTTGCGCTTACTGAAGACGGGGTACCTGTCCGGGACCGATCAGGAGCTGTGCTGCGTGACCCGCGCCGATCCCGGCTTCAGCCGGTCATTTGGGGGCAGCAAGAATCTCGCAGAGAGGGCGTGCGTCCTCGAGCTCGTCCAGCCTCAGAATCCGGTCGGCCAGTCGGTCCGCCTGTGCCGCCGGGATCGAGCGTCGAGCGAGTCCATCATATTTCGCCCGTAGTGCCTCGTCGCTGACCGGATTAGACGGCGCGCCGAGCGGCGTCATGGTGGGCTCCTCATGGCGGCCACTGTCGGCCTCGATGACGACCGATGTCCGCTCACTGCCGGCAATCGCATCGTCGACCACGACCTCGACCCGGTTGATCAACGCCGCGAGCCTCGGATCCGTGCGCCGCTGCTCCTCGTAGGAAGAGAGGGTGGCCGACCCGAACAGGATCCGGGCCGCGATGGCATAGGGCAGGCTCATCTGCGCGGCCGGCAGCGTATCGATGATCTTTCCTCCGACCATCCCGGCAAGGAAGGTGTTGAGCCGCACCTCGATGCGGCGGATCGAATCGACCGGGATCGGCATCCGCGCCAGCAGCCGGTCGACGGCATCGACCCCCGCATGGGTATCGCGGCAGGAGGCGTGGGGCTTGATCGCGCAGTTCCTGATCCGCCAGTCGGAAGCCAGATGGCGCGACAGCGCCTCGACGTCAACCGGCCTCCGTGCGAGTGTCTGCAGAAAACCGCCCCAGACCGGATCGAACAGCCGGCGGGGCCCGCTCATTCCCTGGCGTGCGAGCAGTGCCGCCAGCACGCCGCTTTCGGCGGCACGTCCGGCGTGCAGCTTCTTGGTCATCGAGCCATCGTGAATGAAGGCCCAAAGCCCGCTTGCGAGGCTCCCGGCAATCCCCAGGCAGGAGAGGCTCTGCTGCGAATCGAGACGCAGCAGGTGGGCGGCCGCTGCCGCCGCGCCGAACGCTCCGCAGGTGCCGGTCGAATGCCAGCCGGCTTCGTTATGCGGCCGATACCCGCCAAAGGCCTCCAGGACCCGCCGACCGACGTCGTAGCCGACGGCAATCGAGGTCAGCAGGTGCCGGCCCGAGACCGGTTGCGCGAGTGTCGGCAAGAGCGCGAAGAGCGCCGGTAGCACCACCGCGCCCGAATGGTCGCAGCCGCCCGTGTCGTCGAGCTCATAGGCGTGTGCAGCCACGCCGTTCACGAGCGCGGCCTGGCGAGGCGCGAGCGCGAGCCGCGTTCCCCAGAGCACTGCGGGGCCCGGCGGCTCGGTCTCGCTCAGCGCCTCACGCGTGAGCCGCGTTTCGGCCGCTGCCGCTCCGGCGAGGGCGGCGCCCAGCGTATCCAGCGTGTGCTTGCGAGCCTGAGCCGCTACCGCGGCGGGCATCTGCTCGTAGTGCGCCGACGCGACAAATGCCGCCAGTTGCTGGAATGAGTTCTTCATGGCAAGTCCGCCAATCGCTGGAACCCGAAGACCCGCTAGAGGATCAGCGATCGAAATAGCCGGCACGCACCGCTGCGCCGACCAGATTGACGATCATCCGTCCGGCCGTGATGCAGGTGATCTGGTTGACATCGCTGGCTGGAATGATCTCGACCACATCCATGCCGACCACCCGACCCTTCTTGACCAGGCCGTGAATCAGCTTGCGCATCTGAGGCAAGGTGACCCCGCCCGGACAGGCGCCTGCGACCGCCGGAGCGATCGACGGATCCATGCCGTCGAGATCGACACTGATGTAGTAGCGGCCCCCGTCGGGGATCATGTCGAGCACTGCGTCCATGCCCCGATCGTGCAGCTCGTAGGCAGTGACGAGCTTCGAGCCCCATGCGAGCGCCGCCTGCACCTCCTCGGCGCGGGCGCTCCCGCTTGCCCGCAGTCCGATCTGGATGATATGCCTGACATGCGGCATCTCCGAGGCCCGCCGGATCGGACTCGACAGGCCATCGCGCACGCCGTTGACCGAATCACGCCAGTCGAGATGCTGGTCGATATGGACCAGCGTCAAGGGCCCGTGGTGCTCGTAGGCGCGCAGCGCGGGAATCGTGATGCCATGGTCGCCGCCCATGATGATCGGCAGGGCGCCCGATGTCAGGATGCGCCGTACGGCCTGCTCGGCGCGCTGCTTGTGCACATTGAGGTCGCGGAAGTCGGGCGCAATGTCGCCGCAGTCCACGGCCCTGATCGGGCGGTTGTCATAGAGCGGCCCTTCCAGATCGAAGTCATATCGCTCGACTGATCGCAGGATGCGGTCAGTGGCCTGCCGCATCGCATAGGGCATGTGGGTCTGGTCGTTGACGATGTCAGCAAAACTGTAGGCGCTGCCGTAGGGGATGCCCAGATAGGCGATATCGGCCTGCAGATTGTCGAGATCGGTCTGCAGTTGCGAGTACAGAAAAGTCTGGTGGCCGACTTTGGAGGGGACGGTCAGGGTCATGGTCTTGAGCCTCGTCTTGCAGTGATTTGCAGAAGGATCAGTGCGCGGCATCGCCGGGCACGCCATCGATACGTGGCACGGCCGCGATCAGTCGCGCGGTGTAAGAATGGGACGGCGATCGGGTGATCCGCTCGGTCTCGTCGATCTCGACGATCCGTCCCTGGTTCATCACCGCGATGCGGTCGGCCAGGTGAGCGACGACGGCAATGTCGTGAGAGATTAACAGATAGGCGACCTGCAGGCGATCGCGCAGGTCGGCGAGCAGATTGACGATCGCGGCCTGAACCGACACATCGAGCGCTGATACCGGCTCGTCGCAGACGATGAAGCGCGGCTCGGTTGCGAGCGCGCAAGCGATGCCGATCCGCTGCTTCTCGCCGCCACTCATCTGATGTGGATAGCGATACGCGTAGTGAGCAGGCAGGCGTACCAAATCGAGCAACTGCCGCACGCGTGCCGGGATCTCGCCCGCAGGTACCAAGCCAAAGCGTTCGATCGGCCGACCGATCAGTTCCAGCACGGTCTTGCGCGGATTGAGCGAGGAGTCCGGATTCTGGAAGACGATCTGCGCCTTGCGCCGCATGGGCTCGAGCGCGCTCTGGGAGAGCCCGACGATCGGTGTGCCGTCGATCAGGATGCGGCCGCTGTCAGGCTCGATCAGGCGCAGCGCGATGCGGCCTATCGTGGTCTTGCCAGAACCCGATTCGCCGACCAATCCCAGCACCTCGCCCGGTCTCACCGACAGAGTGACCGAATCGACCGCGGTGATGCTCAGCTTGTCAAAACGCGGCCAGCCGCGATCGAGACGCAGCCGACCGCGCCCGATCGCAAAGCGCCGCACCAGCGAGTCGATTTCCAGGACCGGCGCTGTGCCCGTCTGCATCCGCTCGACCGGATCCGATGCCGCTTCGATCGGCCAGGGTGTCGAGGCGTGACTGGCGGCCGCATGGCAGCGGGCCTCGCGTCTTGTGTTGTCGTCTACTGCGGTCAAGGCCTGCGGCATGCCGCACGCGGTCTCGGCAAAGGGACAGCGGGCCTGGAAGCGGCAGCCCTGCGGCAGACGGCGCAGATCGGGCAGGCGCCCGGGGATCGATGCGAGCCGCTCTCGCCGCAAGCCGAGGCGCGGGATCGCAGCAATCAACCCCTTGGCATAGGGATGGAGCGGTGCTTGCAGCACCTCGGCGGTCGGGCCGGTCTCGAAGACCTGACCGGCGTACATCACGGCGACCCGGTCGGCGATCCGCCGGACCACGCCGAGGTTGTGACTGATGAAGAGCATCGTCAGCCCGCGACGCGCGCGCAAGGTCTCCAGCAACTCCAGGATCTGCGCCTCGATGGTGACATCGAGCGCGGTGGTCGGCTCATCCAGGATCAGCAGATCGGGCTCGGACGCGAGCGCACCGGCGATCAGCGCACGCTGGCGCATGCCGCCAGAGAGCTCGTGCGGGTAGGCCTGAGCCACCGCTCGAGGGTTGCGGATGCCGACCTCGTCGAGCAGTTCGACCGCGCGCTCGGCCGCTGCGGCAGGCGTTGCGCCGCGATGCTGGATCAGCCCTTCAGCGACCTGGTCGCCGATCCGCAACGAGGGATTGAGCACCGAGAATGGATCCTGAAAAACCAGCCCGATCCGCCGACCGCGCAGCGCCCGCCGCTCGGCTGGCGCCATCTGCATCAGGTCGCGGCCATCAAACTCGATGCGACCTGAGGGGCAGTAAGCCTCCTGGGGCAGCAGGCCCATCGCGGCCAGCGCCACGGTGCTCTTGCCCGAACCTGATTCGCCGACCAGCGCCAGCGTGCTGCCTCGAGGGGCTGCCAGCGAGATGCCCGTCAGGGCCTCGACCTCGCCGCTGGCGGTGCGGTAGCGCACGCTCAGGTCATAGATACGAAGCACGGTCAGCCTTTTGCGGTGCGGGTCTTCAGCCGGGGGTCGAGTCGCTCGCGTGCGCCGTCGCCGATCAGGTTGATGCCCACGACCAGCAGGCACATCGCGATGCCGGGCGATAGCGCGATCCAGGGCGCGGTATCGATGAAGGCCCGAGCCTCGGCGATCATCAAGCCCCAATCCGAACTCGGCGGTTGCGCGCCTAGACCCAGAAAGCTCAACGCCGATCCGAGCAGGATCGCATAGGTCACCCGCAGGCTCGCCTCGACGATCAGGGCCGGCCAGGCGTTGGGCAGGATCTCCCGAAAAAGGATCCACGCAGGCCCCTCCGCGCGCGCACGCGCAGCCTGGATGAAGTCTTCGGTGGCGAGCGATAGCGTGACGCTGCGCGTCACGCGCGCGATCGGTGGCACATAGACCAGACCCACCGCGACGGCGGTCTTCCAGATCGCAGGCGGGGTGACTGCGAGTACCAGCAGGCCCAGCATGATCGGCGGCACTGCCATCAGCACGTCGGCGCCGCGCATCAGCAACTCATCGGTGCGTCCCCTGAAATAACCCGCCGCCAACCCGATCGGAACGCCGATCGCGAGGCTGATGAGCGTCGCGCTGATGCCCATCGCGAGCGACAGTCGGGTACCCATCAACAGGCGGCTGAACACATCGCGGCCGTAGTCGTCGGTCCCCAGCCAGTAAGTCGTGCTCGGCGGCAGGAAGCGCGTCTTGATCGAGATCGTATCCCAGGGGTGCGGGCTGATCCAGGGAGCCAGCAGGCCCAGCAGCACGATCACGCCGGTGATCAAGAGGCCCGCCTTCAACTGGGCCGACATCGGCTTGCGGGGCGCACGCTCGAATGCCGCGCTGGCCGTCGCGCCCGGGGCGGGCGCGTCCGGGACGGATCCAACCGCGCCCGGCGACGCCACAGCGGCCGAGCGGAGGGCGTTGCCCTGGCCTGGCTCAGGCGATCGATCGGTCATAACGGATCCGTGGGTTGAGCCAGGCGTAGGCGAGGTCCGCGAGCAGATTGGCGATCGCATAGATCGCGGCAACCACCAGGATGCTGGCCTGCAGGGTGGGCAGATCGCGGTTCTGGATCGAGAACACGATCAGGCGGCCCAGACCCGGGTAGGCGAAGACGGTCTCGATCACGACGATACCACCCATCAGGCGGCCAAAGTCGAGTGCGAGGACCGTGATCGTGGGCAGCAGTGCGTTGCGCAGCGCATGGCGCATCACGACGATGCGCTCGGGCAGTCCCTTGGCCCGCGCAGCGGTCACATAGGGGCTCTGCAGCACCTCGATCATGCTCGAGCGCGTGAGCCGCGACACATGCGCGAGATGCGCAAAGACCAGCGTGATGGTTGGCGCGACCAGGTGCTGCAGCCAGATCCAGAAACCCGTGGCGAGCGGCTCATAGCCCGATGAGGGCAGCCAGCCCAGCCACGACGCAAAGACCAGGATCACTACGATCGCCCAGAAAAACTCGGGCACCGCGATCCCGAGATAGGTGCCGACCGACACGCCGTGGTCGAGGGGCCGGCCATGCCGCAGGGCGGCTGCGACCCCCAGACCGATCCCGATCACCGCGATCAGCACGAAGGACACGCTCGCAAGCACCAGCGATCGACTGATCGCTTCGAAGAGCAAGGGCGCGATCGGCCGGTTCATCAGCATCGACTCGCCGAGATTGCCCTGCACGACCGCCCAGGCCCAGCGCAGATACTGCTGCCAGATCGGATCATTGAGACCCAGCTTGGCCTCGAGGATCTTGACCTGGGCCGGGTCGGCAAACTGCCCGAGGATCAGGTAGGCGACATTGGCGGGCAGGATCGAGGTGACGGCAAAGACCAGGATCGAGACCGCCACCAGCACGAGGGCAACCGACAGCAGACGACGCAGGATGTAGAGGGCCATCGGCTGTCGGTTCCTTCAGTGCGCGCGATCAGCGCGCGAGGCTCACATTCTTCAGTTCGAGCCACTGCATCGGCGTCGACTTGAAGTCGCGCACTTCGTTGCGTACGCCGTTCACATGCGCCGCGTTGTAGGCAATGATGCCCGGCACCGTGTCGGCGAGCACGGCCTGCACTTCCGTGAACAAGGCCTTGCGCTGCGCATCGTCGTTGGTTTTGCGAGCCCGCTCGAGCAGGTCGTCGGCACGTTTGTCACTATAGAGCCAGAGCTGCTTGTTCCAGCTGCCCTCCGAGTGGAAGAACGGATAGAGCGCGGTGTCGAGGGTCGGCCGGGCGAAATAGCCGTCGATGTACATCTGCGCCTTGCCTGCGACATTGGCGGCGTAAGACGCGAACGGTACCCGCTCGACACTGATGCGAATGCCAGCCGCGCGGGCCATGTCCCGGATCGCGACGCCCAGCCGCACCCGCTGCTCACGCTCCTGAGGCACCTGCATCGTGATGTCGAATCCGTTCGGGAATCCCGCTTCAGCGAGGAGCTTCTTCGCGCCGGCGATGTCCGGTCCCTTGATCGGCACGGACTTGTTGAAGTAGGGGTGGCTCCGCGGGATCGGGCTGAGCGTCGGCGAGCCCTGACCGAAGATCGCGAGCTCGACCAGCGCGGTCTTGTCGATCGTCATCGCGAGCGCGCGGCGCACACGCACATCATTGAAGGGAGGACGACCGTTGTGCAGGATCAGGCCGTCCCAGGTGGCGGTGGGCACGCTGTCGACGCGCACGCTCTTGCTGGTCTTCAGCTTTTCGACGGCCTCGTAGGCGAGATTCCAGACGATGTGAATGGCACCGGAATCGAGCGCGGCCAGGCGAGCCGCTGACTCGGGGATGATGCGGATGGTCACCGCGTCGAGCTTGGGCTGGCCATTTTCGAAGTAGTCGGGGTTCTTGACGAGTTCCATCCGGTCGCCGGGTGCCCAGGACTTGAACATGAACGGCCCGGTCCCGACCGGCTGGCGCGACACCGTGTCCAGCCGGTCGCGCGCGAGGATACGCATCTGCCGATCGCCAAAGATGTCGGCAAATCCCGCGTAGGGCAGGCTCAGTGTGAAGCGCACGGTGAGCGGATCGACCGCCTCGACATCCTTGATCATCGTCAGGTTCGAGCGGGCCCGAGATCCGGTGGCCGGATCGAGGATGCGCCTGACGGTGGCGACCACGTCACCTGAGTCGAGCTCGCGACCGTGGTGGAACTTGACGCCCTTACGCAGTTTGAAGGTCCAGGTCATCAGATCGGACGACGCACTCCAGCTCTCGGCCAGATCGGGGTGGACATTCAAGTCGTGATCGATGCGCGACAGGCCATTAAAGACCAGATGCACATACACATACTCGTCGCCGAGCGTCGTGAGCGCGGGGTCGAGCTGGTTGAGCGTGGTGCCGACTGCCACTCGCAGAGTGCCCTGCGCGCTGGCGCTCTGCGGGATCGTCGCGAGACCGAGGCCGAGCCCGAGGCTCAGACCGATTGCTGCCATGAGTCGCTTCATTACTTTCTCCCCTACATGGATGTGGAACGGGTGGCGCCCGCGGCCGGCGGGTCGGGCGGGATCGAGATTGCGTCCGGGTCGATCACCCGGGTCACATAGAGTTCGGTCAGTGGATGATATTCGGACCAGAGGCGAAAGAGCGCGCCGATCGGATTCGGATCACTGTCCACGCGCAGGTCGATGTAGGCAAACGCCTCGCGCCATGCGATCAGCAGCGCTGCGGAAACCAGCGGCTTGAACTCGCCCCCGCCTACCTCGCCGGCACGCAGCGCCGCAAGCAGCCGGTCGGCGAGATGGGCCGCCGGATCGCGTTCGAACGCGCTGACCATCTGCGCCGGGATGTCCGCGGAACGAACGATATTGGCGATTGCAACGCAATCGCGGCCATGCGCTTCGTTGCGCTCGGGCTTCACATAGCGCCCCGAAAAGGCGGCCGTGTTGCCATGCCGGTCGATCACCGCGAGCTGGCGCCAGACATGGTGAGGGCTGGATGCAATCAGGGCGTCCAGGGCGCGCTCGGCGTCCGCTCCGCCCCTGAGCAGCTCGAGGCCGAGCGGGCCAAGCCGGGGGTCGGTGACATTCTGTGTGAGCACGCAGCCGACGCCCGCGGCCGCGTGCGCGCAGCGCGCGCCCACTGCAGGAGCTGAAGTGGTGACGACGACGCCGGTCATTCCGGTGCGGGCGCATCGACCTGCGAGTGAGAAAGTCACAGGGCACCTCCACCGCGGACAGCTTGAATGTCCACTTCCATCGGCAACTCAGGGCTCGCGAGGCCGCGCACGATGACAGCCGTGAATGCCGCTCGCGCGCCCGAAAGCCGCTCGAGCACGCGGCGGCTGACCTCCGGCAGGTAGTCGCGGTCGGTCACATAGACGGTGGCCTTGGTGACATCGCTCAGTGTGCAGCCAGCCTCCGCAAGCAGTTCCTCGACATTGAGCATGGCCTGTACCGCTTGTGCGCCCGCATCGCCTGCGCCGTGCATCCGATGCTGCAGGTCGATGCCGGTCTGGCCCCGCAGGATCACGCGCTCGCCAGCGACGGTGGCCATGCAGAATTCGCAATCGAGCGCCTGCGCCTGAGTGCCATAGCGCGCGATATTGGAGTTGTAGGGCAGCAGCCGCTGATGAGGCTGGCCGTCCACCTTGCGCAGCGCCACCACATCGATCTCGAACAGGATCTCCGGTCGGGCGAAGGCCTGCGTGATGATGCCGGTCGAGACCGGCCTCACACCGGCGAGGTGCCGGCCGATGACCGGGTAGGCCGCCGTCCGGTAGGCGCGGTCACCGATGTAGACGGTGATCTTGCAGATGTCCTCGACACCGGAGCCGGCCTCGCGCAGCAGCGTCGCGAGATTGGTCATGGCCAGATCGACCTGGGCGGCGGCGTCGGCGGGGCTGCGGCCCCTGGCAATCGTGCCGCTATGGTCCAGCGGGCTGCCGGTCTGGCCGCGCACGAACAACTCGTCGTCGGACGCGATCACCATCGCGCCGCGCCACGGGAAGCCCTGGCCATGCCAGCTGTCGAATTGGTAGGGTCGAATCACCTGCGCCGGACGGCTCGGGATCGCTGCCTCGGCGTCGATCTGCACGATCATCTCGGGGCGGGGGAGGCCGGCGACCACGAGGCCGGTGCTCACTGGATGGAGGTCGCCCAAGCGTTCCTGAATCACGCGATAGCAGGCCGACCGGTAGTCGCGATCGACGATGCAGGTGGTGAGCTTGGTCAGGTGCGAGAGCTGGCCGCCGACCTCCGCGAGCGCGCGCTCGATGCGGTCCAGCGCGGCGTGGGTCTGGCGCGCGGGATCCCCGGGACCGATGACCGACCCGTCATCGGCCATCGGATGCCCGGCGCTCAGGAAAACCCGTTCGCCGCTGCGCACCGCGCTGGCGGACTGCAGGCTCGATGCGGCTGCTGCGGGCAAGGGGACCGGGATGGCGGTGTTCGTGGCTCGTTGGATCATGGGCGATGCGGACTGTTGCAGGGGTTCAGGAATGGCTCTGTGGATCGGCCTCGGCCGGAAAGCAGCCAGCGTCGCGGGCCAGTTGCCAGGCCTGCGTGGTGGCGACGGCGCCGCGCCGGATGATGCGGTCACGGTCAATCGCCGGCGTCTGGCCAGCATCGATGACGACCTTGCCGTCGATGATCACGGTGTGGATGTCCGACGCACTGGCATACCAGACCAGGCTGCGCAGCGGGTCGTTGACCGGTTGCAGGTGCGGCTTGAGCGCGTCGACGATCACGATGTCGGCACGGGCGCCGACGCTGATCCGGCCCAGGTCAGGCCGGCGCAGCGCATCCGCGCCGCCCGTGGTCGCCGCAGCGAAGAGGTCTGCAGCGGTGGCCGATCGGCTCTCGCCGGTCGCCTGCTTGGAGGCAAAACCACTGGCCCTCAACTGCGCATAGAAATCCATTCGCTCGGCATCGGTGCCGATCCCCAGGCACATGCCAGGCCGGGCAAACCGCGCGTAGTGCGGTGCCTTTCCGCCACGCAGGAAGACGGTCGGGCAGTGGGCGATGGTCGCGCCGGCGGCCGCGATTCGATCGAGTTCGCCGTCTTCGAGGTGGACGCCGTGCCCGAAGATCACCCCTTCACGCAACAGGCCGACAGAGGCCATGTAGTCGGCTGGCAGGCAGCCGTGACGCTCGCGGATCCGGTCGACCTCGCCCTGACTCTGTGCGAGGTGGGTGGTGACCAGCAGGTTGCGCTCGCGAGCGATCAGGTCGACCCGCTTGAGCAGATCGGGTCCGCAGGAATCAGCGGCGTGCGGGCCCAGGATCACGCGGATCATCCCGCCGCTGCCTTCGTCGAATTCGGCATGCAGCTGCTCAAAGGCGGTGAGGCCCGAGTTACCTTCGAAGCTGCCAGTGGCGGCGCGTGCGACCTGGGCGTTGCCGATCACCGGGGCCGGGGAGAAAAGATAGGGGGCTGCGTAGAGGCGCAGCCCCCAGTCGCGGGCGTGCTCGAGTGTGGCGCGCTGGCGCGGCCGGAACTGGTCGAGCAGCGTCGTCACGCCGCTGCGCAGCACCTCCAGCAGACCCAGCGCAACGAGGTCATGCAGTGCATCTGCAGCAAGTCCGGTCACTGCGAGGCCGCCCATCGGCATCAGCATCGAGTAGACCTTGCTTTCGCCGATGGCCGAGCGAGGCAGATCGTCGACGATGCCGCGAAAGAGCGGCGCGTTGATCGTGTGGTTGTGCAGATTGATGAACCCGGGGTGTACGATGCCAGCCTCCACCTCCACCAATCGGGCGGCAGCGGGAGCACGGTCCGAAAGGGCAACGATCAGGCCGTCGCGGACATGGGTGTACAGGTCCCGGACTGGTACATGCCTGCCACCTTCGTGGACGATGGTCCACTCGGCGTGGATCGCGAGGTCCTGCATGGTGCTCCCTGGATTTGGCTGGCGGCTGTTCTGGGGAGACGCTTATATGGGCGCCCCCCGGATTGCAAGTGATTTTTTCGTGTCTCAGGCGTTGAGGTGGGGCTGCAGTCTTATATCCGGCCTGTTGTTGCAGGACTTTCGACCTGCTGGCCCTGATGGCATTCGCCGACGAGAGCATAGGAATTTCAAACCACCTTTTCCCTGATGGACAACGGTACTCTCATCTCGAGAAGAAGTCCATCGCGGGTGATCGTGCGCTGTTTGGCGAAGACTCTCCGCTCCCGATGCGGATTCAACCCCTGAGTGAGGCGCGCGGCAAAAGCGTGATGGGGTAGGTAAAACTGGCCGCCTGCAGGGGCCTGAGCAGGTTATCCGGGTCGAGCTCGGAGAGCTAGCTCATGCCCCCCCTTGTCCAAACCCCAGTGCAAGCGGTCCGCGTATGGAACCAGCTTTGAAAAGCGGGGGGTACCCCCGGGGTGGGGGTCCGGATAGCAGGAAAGCTGGCACTTCCTCGCATGTCAAAAATTGGACTCCCCCTTGCGGCGTTTGGCAAGAGTTCGCGGAACTCTGATCTTCACCCAGCGGCAAAAGCACCCGGCGAGCACTCGGCCGACGTGGCCGGCACCCACGGCGCCGTCCCCGAACGTGTCACCGGGTGGTGCTGTTGTCGGCAGGCGTATTCGATCCATCTACCATAGACACTCATGCAAGTGGGCATTGAAGATGAGTCAGCC
>Ga0194131_10005122_pt1 | contig 19169 bp, 12 predicted proteins | sample TA2KigO120mmetaG_FD_148631 | JGI IMG/M metagenome (GOLD analysis project Ga0194131, IMG submission 148631) | Freshwater microbial communities from Lake Tanganyika, Tanzania - TA2015053 Kigoma Offshore 120m | ecosystem: Environmental > Aquatic > Freshwater > Lake | place: Tanzania: Lake... | reverse complement strand
GACGCGGTCTCGAGCGCCGGCGCCGTGCCCGCCGTCACCGCCGTGATCGACGGCTGCCCGCGCGTGGGGCTCGACGACGCCGAGCTCGACCGACTCGCCGCCGATCGCGACGCACGAAAGCTCGCCGCGCGGGATCTCGCCGCCGCGATCTCGTCGCGGGCCTCCGGCGGCACCACCGTCTCGGCGTCGCTGACGCTTTGCGCCGGCGCGGGCGTCCGCGTCTTCGCCACGGGCGGAATCGGCGGCGTGCATCGAGGCTGGAACGATCGACCCGACGTCTCCGCGGATCTGCATGCGCTCGCGCGCCACTCGATCTGCGTGGTCTGCGCCGGCGCCAAGTCGATTCTCGACCTTCCGGCCACCGTGGAGGCGCTCGAGACGCTCTCGATTCCCGTCGTCGGCTGGCGCTGCGATTCGTTCCCGCGCTTCGTGAGCGGCCCGGATCCGGCGCTTCCGCTCGGCGCTCGCGTGGACGACGCGAAGACCGCCGCCGCCGTCTGCCGAAGCCACTGGAAGCTCGGCGGCGGCGCGGTGCTGATCGTGTCGCCGGTCGATCCGGCGGACGCGATCGACGAGTCGAGCGCGTCGAATCCGCTTCCGGCCGCCACGGGATCGGGCGCCTCGGTCACGCCGGAACTTCTCGGCCGCCTCGTCGAAGCCACCGAAGGGCGATCGCTCCGCGCGAACGTTCAACTTCTTCGCGCGAACGCCGCAACCGCCGCGTCGATCGCCCTGCAACTGGCGAATGCTCCGCGCTGAACAAGCGACTTGACATGCCGCCGCGTGGCGGTTCCACTACCTCGGTCGTCGCGGCAACGGCCGCGAGGACGAATCGCACCCAAGCTGGCAAGCGGAGTCGAGGCGCGATGCTCGCGGCATGGATCTCGTGCAGGATGCACGAGTGGCGCGGGCGAAGGGTTCCTCCACTCGCATCGAGTCGACAAGGCCGCATGCCAGCTCCGTGGATCGTTGCATGAGCAGATTCAGCGGGATCCTCGAGCTCGCGCAGGGCGCCGAGGGTCGCATCCGGCAATTCGCAGACGGACTCATCGAAGGGCCGGACGATCCCATCGTTCCGGTCGAGCTCGCGGAGCGCTATCCGCTTCGACCCGGACAGCAGGTCGTCGCGGAAGTGGTCGATCGCAAGAGCCGGCGCCGGCGCCCCGGTCAGGGCCGGCGCCTGCGCAAGGTCGTCGATCGGCTTCTCGAGATCGAGGGCCTGCCGCCCGAGGACTACGCGCGCCGCAAGGCCTTCAACGATCTCACGCCGCTCGATCCGCAGCCTCGCATGAGCCTCGAGCATCGCGGCTGCCCGCCCTCCTGCCGGCTCATCGATCTCTTCTGCCCGATCGGCTACGGAACGCGCGGACTCATCGTGTCGCCGCCGAAGGCCGGCAAGACCATTCTGCTGCAGAACATCGCCTTCGGCATCAAGCACAACCATCCGAACGTGGAGCTCGTGGCGCTGCTGATCGACGAGCGCCCCGAGGAAGTCACCGACTTCAAGCGCAACGTGCCGGCGCAGGTGCTCGCGTCGAGCAACGACCAGGACCTCGATCGCCACCTCTCGCTGGGCATTCTCGCGATCGACCGCGCGAAGCGCATGGTCGAGGCGGGCAAGGACGTGGTCGTGCTGCTCGATTCGCTCACGCGGCTCGGGCGCGCCTTCAACAACAGCCGCCGCTACGGTTCGAGCGGGCGCACGATGTCGGGCGGCATCGACAGCCGCGCGCTCGAGATCCCGAAGCAGCTCTTCGGCGCCGCGCGCAAGGCCGAGGAGGGCGGATCGCTCACGATCATCGCGAGCTGCCTCGTGGACACCGGGAGTCGCGCCGACCAGATCATCTTCGAGGAGTTCAAGGGCACGGGAAACATGGAGCTCATCCTCGATCGCTCGATCGCCGAGAAGCGGCTCTTCCCCGCGATCAACCTCGCGGCGAGCGGCACCCGCAAGGAGCACCTGCTGCTCTCCGAGCGCGAACTCAAGACCGTGACGGCGCTGCGGCGGCGGCTCATGAGCGTTCCGCCGCACGTGCAGATCGAGCAGCTGCTGGCGGCGCTTGCACGGTTCGACACGAACGAGCGCATGGTGCAGGGCACCTGAGCCTGTGCTACAACTCCGCGCCCAGAGCGCGGAATGACAGGCGACAAGTTCTCCAACTCGGTTCGAGCCGGCGCGTTCGTGCTCACCTGCCTGGCGCTGGCGTTCGCGGTCTGGTACGCCCTGCTTCGCGTCGATCCGTTCGAGAAGCGCAACGACTTCACGATCCGCTTCTCGCTCGAGGACGGCGTCGCCGGACTCGCGGAGGGCTCCGACGTGCAGATCGGCGGACTCTCGCGCGGCCGCGTCACGGAGGTGCGGCCGAACATCAACGCCGGCGACGTCGACGACATCCTGGTCGACATCGAGCTCGACCTCGACATCCACCTCTTCGCCCGCACCACGACGGGGCCGCTTCAACCCGACGACGGCGTGCAGGTGGTGCGCGTGGCGAGCCCGCTCGGAAACACGGCGATCATCAACTTCGTCTCCGTCGGCGTTCCGAAGGTCGAAGGCGGACGGGTCACGAACGAGTACCGGACGGGCTCGATCATCGACGCTTCGGAGGGTTCCGGGCTGCTCGCGAGCCTCGTGGGCGCGGAGAACGCGCTCAAGGTGGGCGACATCCTCCGCAACGTGGCGAACTTCTCGAAGGCGCTCGACGAGCACGGCTCGCCGATGCTCGCGGATGCGCAGGGCGTGGTCGCGAAGGTGTCCGTCGACTACGAGGCGTGGCGCGGCAACGTCTCGAGCTCGCTTCGCAGCGCGGACGAATCGCTGGCGCGGATCAACGCGTATCTCGCGCCGAAGGGCAAGGTCGACGAGTTCCTCGACGAGGCGGTGGCCACCGCCGGCGCGGCGAAGGACGTGATGGTCGAGGCGCGCGACACCGCCATGCCCAAGATCGAGACGATCCTCGACTACGGGCTCGCGTCGGTGATTTCGCTCGACACGATTCTCGCCCAGGCGCAGGCGGAACTCACCGCCGAGATCCCCACGATCCGCAGCTTCCTCTTCAACGCGCGCGAAGCGGCGACGCAGCTCAAGCTCGGCACGCTCGAGGTTCGCCGCAATCCCTGGCGGCTGCTCAATCAGCCCGGGCCCGCGGAGATCGCGAACGAGAACCTCTACCATGCGGCGGCGGACTTCGCGGTCGCCACGAGCGAGCTCAACGTGGCGAGCGATTCGCTCCGCGCCGTGCTCGCCGATCAGCGTTCTCGCTTCGCGCAGGATCCGGCGTTCCGCAGGCTCATCGAGGAGCAGGTGATCGCCGCGGTCGATCGCTTCGAGAAGGCGCGGACGGAACTCGCCCGCATTCTCCACGCCTCGCCGCAGTCGGCCACGAGCGCTCCCTGAGCGCGGGCCCGGAGGCACGGCTCCATGCGCTTCACGAGCGAAACGGATTCGCTGGCACGACGAACGGGCACGGGCGTGATCGCCTTCCTCGCGACTGCCCTCGTCGCCACGCTGCTCATCACCGGCATCGAGTGGCGGAGATTCGAGACGTGGGAGGTCTACGGCACCTTCGAATCGGGGCTCTCGGGACTGAAGGCGGGAAGCGTCGTTCGCGTCGGCGGCGCGGTCATGGGCCAGGTGACCCGCATCGAGATCGATCGAGATCATGCCAGCCGCGCTCATGGCGACGAGCCGCCGGACCCGACGCTCGCCCCGAGCACCGGCGGGTTCGTGGTGACGTTCGAACTCGCGGCGGAGGTCGAACTTCGGCAGGACGCCCGGATCGTGCTCGATCAGAACGCGCTGAGCGGACTCGCGGAGATCGACGTGGTGAGCGTGGGCGGCGGTCGTTCGGCGCCGATTCCCGGTCCGCTGCCGCCGTCGGCGCAACGGGCGCCGCGCGCCGACCCGTTCAGGCCTCTCCGGCTCGTCACGCGCGCGGACGCCGCTCGTCGAATCCTCGGCGCCGACGGGGCGAACGACCTTCGCGTGATCCGCGCCGCGTTTCCGGGAGTCGAGGCGATCTTCCTCGAGTCGACGGGAACGCTCGAGGTCCCGACCGGCGAGTACTGGGGTCCGGTGCGCGAGAGCCGCATCACCGCGCTCCTCGACGCGGTCGATCCGCTGCGCCGACGGATCGCCGACGATCGCGATGCGTGGGGCCCGAGGCTCGATTCGATCCGCGAGCAGTGGAACACGCTCTCGTCGACGCTCGAGCTGGCGCGGGATGAGACGCCCGCGCCGCACCGCAAGGCGGCGCCGCTCGATCGGCTCGAGCAGCTGCGCGGAGCCTTCGACGACCGGAGCGGGCTTCGCGCGATCTGGCGGCAGCTCTCCGCGGCGTTCACGGCGCCGAGCTCGTCGTTCGATGCGATCAAGCAGTGCCTCGGACCGTCGTTCGACCAGGCGTCGCTGATCGCCGACATCGTGCGGCGCCTCTGGCCGAGGGTCAAGGACGACCTCATCGTGATGAAGGTCGGGTTCGTGATCGGCGTGTCGGAGCTCTGGATCATGCGGGTGCCGGAGGTGGTGACGACGCTCGTCCGTCTGATCCAGCCCTTCGGCGCCGCCGACGTCAACGCCATCACCGTGATCCTGGCGGCGAATCGAGCCGCCGAGAGCGGCGAGGCGCTCCGCGAAGCGATCGAATCGGGAGACTGGGCGCTCGTGGACGGTTCCTCCGAGATCGCGCCGGAGGTGGCCGGACATCTCGAGCATGCGATCGCGCCGGCGCTGCGACGCTATCGCCGCGATCTCGCGGACCTGATGCGGATCCTCGACGCCGCCGCCGCGCGGCGCGAATGAGCAACGCGGCCTCGAGCGCCCGCGTGATCGAGCTCGCGGATCTCGACGATCCGCGCGCGGCTCCCTATCGGAACGTGCGCGACGCCGACCTGCGCGGCGCCCACGGGCTCTACCTGGTGGAGAGCGCCGTCTGCATCGAGCGCTGGCTGAGGGCGATCGAGGCGCGAAGGCGACCGGCGGCGGCGAGCGGGACCGACGCTCCCACGCACGCGCGGCGCGAGGGGCGCGACGATCCGCGCGCTGCTCCGCCCCGGCTCGAGGTTCACTCGCTGCTGCTGGCGCCGCCGGCGCTCGAGCGACTGCGCCCCGCCCTCGACGCCGCGGGCGCGGGCCCGGTCTACGCGGCGCCGCTCGAAGTCGTCGAGCGGATCTCCGGCTACGACCACCACCACGGCGCGCTCGCGATGGGCCGGCGCCTGCCCGACGCCGGCGCCGACGAGCTCGTCGACGCGATCGATCGATCGGCGATGCCGCCTGCCGCGGCGGATTCCGCGTGCCGCGACGCCGGTTCCGCCGCACCGCTGCTCGTCGCCGACGGCATCGTGCACGTGGACAACATGGGCTCGATCTTCCGCAACGCCGCCGCGTTCGGCGCCGCCGGCGTGCTGCTCTCGCGCGACTCCGCCGACCCGCTCATGCGCAAGACCGTGCGCATCTCGATGGGACATGTCTTCACGGTCCCGTGGGCGGTGGCGGACGATCTGCGCGCGGCGATCGATCTCCTTCGTCGTCGCGGCTACCGGATCGTGGCGGCGGAGAACGAGCCCGATGCGAAGCCGATCGGCGGCGTTTCGCTGCGGAACCGCGTGGCGGTCGTCTTCGGTGCGGAGGGTCGGGGCGTTGCCCGCGGAATCCTCGACGCCGCGGACGAGATCGTCCGCATCCCGACGAGGCCCGGCGTGCCGCTCAACGTGGCGATCGCCTCAGCGATCGTCCTGCATGAAGCGATTCGCGCCGACGGGAACGGCGGCGCTCGCGGCGATCTCGGAGGTCGGGGCTGACGCGGCTTCGACCGCGCTCGCCGCACCCTCGCTCGCCGGCGTCGCCGAATCGCTGAGCCGCTCGATCGCCGCGCCGAGCTTCGCGAGCACCTGCTCCATCCGCGCGTAGCCGCGATCGAGGTGGTAGACGCGATTCACGATCGTCTCGCCGTTCGCCGCGAGTCCCGCGAGCACGAGACAGGCGCTCGCGCGCAGGTCGCTCGCCATCACCGGCGCGCCGACCAACTCGCCGCCGCCGGCGACCATGACCGTCGGCCCCTGCCGGAAGAGCCTGGCGCCCATGCGCGAGAGCTCCGCCACGTGCAGGAATCGCTCCGGGTAGATCTTCTCGGTGATGATGCTGTTGCCCTGCGCCAGCGAGAGCAGCGCCATGAACTGCGCCTGGAGATCCGTGGGGAATCCCGGGTGCGGCTGCGTGGTGATCATCGCCGGTCGCAGCGAGCGGTCGCTCGTCACGCGCACCGTGGCGCGGGTGCGATCGTCGTTCGCGGCGAGCACCTCCACGTGCACGCCGATCTCGCCGAGGTAATGCACGGCGGCGATGAGCGAGTCGTAGGGGAACTCGTCGAGGATCACGTCGCCGTTCGTCATGGCGGCGGCCACCGCGTAGGTGCCGGCCACGATCCGGTCGGGCATGACCGCGTGATCGGCGCCGCCGAGCTGCTCCACGCCTTCGACGACGATGCGCGGCGAGCCCGCGCCGCGGATCTTCGCGCCCATGCGCGTGAGCAGGCGCGCGAGGTCCACCACTTCGGGCTCGCACGCGGCGCCTTCGATGATCGTGGTTCCCTCGGCGAGCGTGGCGGCGCTCATCACGTTCGCGGTGCCGAGCACGGTGCTGCCGAAGGCGCCGCCGAGGAAGATCGTGGCGCCCTTCAGTCGATCGGCGGTCACGACGATGTTGCCGCCTCGCAGCTCCACCTTGGCGCCGAGCGCCTTCATTCCCTTGAGGTGCAGATCGACGGGTCGATCGCCGAAGGCGCAGCCGCCCGGCATGCTGATGATCGCGCGGCGCCGGCGCGCGAGCATCGGTCCGAGCACGCAGATGCTCGCGCGCATGGTGCGCACGATGTCGTATCGCGCGGTGATGCGGTTCTCGTCTTCGCTCGTGAGCAGCACGCCGTCCGGCGCGAAGGCGACCTTCACGCCCAGCTCGTCGAGCAGCCGCGCCATGTTCGTCACGTCGGAGAGTTCGGCGACGTTGCGAAGCGTCACCGGCTGATCGGTGAGCAGGCTCGCCGCCATGAGCGGCAGCGCCGCGTTCTTGCTGCCTTCCACGGCGATCCGCCCGGAGAGCCGTCGCCCGCCTTCGATTCGAAAGAAGTCCATTGACGATCCCTCGTCCTCGTGTCGCGTTCGTCCTTCGGCGCGCGCCGCGCCGGAGCGTGTTGTATCGACCGGACGCCGGGAGCGAAGCCCAAAACGGGACACGGACCCCCTACCATGCGTGCCGAGCGGGCTTTCACCGTTCGTCCGCAATCCGTCCCCCACCGAGCGATCGCTCGTTCAGACAGAGGCGCCGCTCGGCTCGTCAACGCTCGTTCCGCCCCGCATCGAAACGCACGCCCGTCATGACCTCCGCCGCCGAGTCGATCGTGGAACCCGTCCTTCCCGCCGCCAAGATGCACCTGGTAATGCCCGGGGCGCCCGTGACGGGCCGCGTGACGAGCAATTCCATCTGCATGCGCGGAAAGAGCTCAAGTTTCGTTCGTCATGTGGAGATCGACATCTCGGGCACGCCGCTCGAAGGCAACTTCCGCTCGGGCCAGAGCTTCGGCATCATTCCGCCCGGAGTCGACGAGCACGGTCGCCCGCACAAGGTGCGCCTCTATTCGATCGCCAGCCCCACCTGGGGCGAGGACGGCCTCGGCCGGATCATGTCGACCACGCCCAAGCGGCTGATCGCGGAGCGCTCGCCGCACAGGAAGGACGACGACCCGAGCGATCACAGCCTCTTCCTCGGCGTCTGCTCGAACTATCTGTGCAATCTGCGTCCAGGAGAACCGGTGCAGTTGTCCGGTCCGGCCGGCAAGCGATTCCTGTTGCCGGTCGATCACGAGGCGCACGACTATCTCTTCCTTGCGACGGGCACCGGCATCGCGCCGTTCCGAGGATTCATGCGCGAGCTGCTCGAGGGTCCTCCCGCGGGCTCGCCCGCCGCGGCGTCATGGAAGCCCTGCACGCGCCGCATCCATCTCGTGATGGGCACGCCGTACCGCACGGATCTGCTCTACGACGACCTCTTCGTGTCGCTCGCCAAGAAGCACTCGAACTTCGAGTACCACACGGCGGTGAGCCGCGAGCGCCGCGACGACGGCGGGCGCGGCGAGTACGTGCATCAGTACCTCGAACGCCGGCTCGATCACTTCCGGAAGCTGATCGCGTCGCCGACGACGCTCATCTACATCTGCGGCCTGGCGGGCATGCAGGTCGGGCTCTTCCAAATGCTCGGCAAGCACGATCTCGATCGCGGCTTCCTCACGCGCGATTCGCAGATCGCGGATGTCTCGCCGCACGACTGGACCGAGGAGCAGATCAAGCGCCGCGTGCGGCCGACGCACCGCTGCATGCTCGAGGTGTACTAGAGCGGTGCGGTGCTCAGCCGCCGCCCGCCGCCGGATCGACGACTCGCCCGTCAGCCGCCGCCGGGGCCCTTGCCGCCGGGCTTCGTCATCGCGGTGGCATCGAGCAGACGGTCGAGCGTCTTCGCGTCGACGAGCTTCTGCTCGAGCGCGAGCTCGCGCACGGTCTGACCGCTCGCGAACGCGTCCTTCGCGAGCTTCGCGGCGCGGTCGTAGCCGATGACCGGCGCAAGCGCCGTACACATCATGAGGCTCTTCTCGACCATGCCGGTGGCGGTCTTCTCGTTCACCTGGAGATCGTCGATGCAGCGATCGACGAACATGTTGCACGCGTTCGTGAGCAGCGAGACACTCTCGATCAGGTTGTCGGCGATGAGCGGCATGGCGACATTGAGCTCGAGCAGGCTGCCGACGCCGCCCAGTCCGCCGATCGTGATCGCGGTGTCGTTTCCGATCACTTGCGCGGAGACCATGATCACGCTCTCGCAGATGACGGGATTCACCTTGCCCGGCATGATCGAGCTGCCCGGCTGCGTGGCGGGCAGGCTCAGTTCACCGAGACCGCAGCGCGGACCGGATCCGAGCAGGCGAATGTCGTTCGCGATCTTCGAGAGGCTCACGGCGATCGTGCGGAGCGCGCCGCTCGCCTCCACGACGCAGTCGCGCGTGGACTGCGCCTCGAAGTGGTTGCGGGCCTCGCGATAGCGGACGCCGAGCGTGGCCGAAAGTCGCTTGGCCACCAGCGAGCCGAAGCGCGGATGGGCGTTGATTCCCGTGCCGACCGCGGTGCCGCCGATCGGCAGATTGCTCGCGAGCGCCTCGACCGCCGCCTTCGCGCGATTGACGCCGTCGCGCGCCGCCGACGCGTAGCCGGAGAAGACCTGGCCCATGCGGATCGGCGTGGCGTCCATGAGATGGGTGCGGCCGACCTTCACGATGCGATCCCACGCCTTCGCCTTGCGTTCGAGCGCCGTGGCGAGACGCTCGAGCGCAGGCAACAGGCTCTCCGCGATCATTGCGCTGCCGGCCACCTGCGTCGCGGTCGGGAACGTGTCGTTCGAGCTCTGGCTCGCGTTCACGTCGTCGTTGGGATGCACCACCTCGCGCGAGCCGATCGGCTTGCCGGCGCGACGCGCCGCGACATTCGCGATCACCTCGTTCACGTTCATGTTCGTCGAGGTGCCGGAACCTGTCTGGAAGACATCGATCGGGAAGTGGCGCATGAGCTCGACCACTTCGGGCGAGCAGGCGGTCGACGCCGCGCCCGCACCTGCGCCCGCGCCGCGCGAACGACGGCGACCGCTCTCGAACGCGCCGAGCATCTCGTCGCACGCGTCGACGATCGCCTTCGCCTTCGACGCGGAGATCACGCCGAGCTCGCGATTCGTCTCCGCGCAGCAGCGCTTGATGAGGATGTACGCCTCGATCAATTGCGGCGGAACGGGGCGTCCCGAAACCGGGAAGTTGAGCACGGCGCGCTGCGTCGTCGCGCCGTGCAGCAGGTCCGCCGCAACCCGCATCTCCCCCATCGAGTCCTTCTCGAGGCGCGTGCCGCCGGCGCCCGCGCGCCGGTCGCCCCCCTCGCGGCGGTCGCCCCCCGCCCGTCGCTCGCGTTCCGCCGCGCGTCCACCCTTCGCGCCCGCTGCGGCGCCGTCGTTCGAGGCGTTCGATCGTCGGCCCTTCGAAGAACTCGCTCGTGGCATAGGGTCGAAAGACTAGCCGCGCACTCGAGCGCGTGTTCGCCCGGCGACGCGATTGCATTCGGCCGACATGTCGTGCAACAAGTCCGAACGCGAACTATTTCGTCATGGTCCACTCGCCGAGCAGCGTGCCGAGGTCGAAGCCGTCGACCACGCCGTCGCCGTTGAGGTCGCTGCGAGGATCGAAGTCGGGCGAGCCCCACGACGCGAGCAGCACGCCGAGGTCGTCGCCGTCGACCGAGCAGTCGCCGGTGAGGTCGGCGATCGACGACCCGATCGGAGTTCCGAGTTTCGGCCCACCGCCGCTCAGCAATTGACCGCTCGCATTAATGTCCACCACATTCCCTAGCGTCGCCGAGCCCGGAGCGAGCAGGTCGCTGAGCTTGTAGACCTCGCCATCGAGCCAAATCAGTTGTGCCGACGGCACACCCGGACCGGAAGCGGAACCGAAGATCACGCCCGCATCGTTGATGCCGCCGGCGGCGCCCGTCGTGTATCCCGCCGGCATGGGAAGCGCAATCGGCTCGCTTGCAGTCCACAGCGTCGGCCATTGAACCAGCGGACTGTCGATCTTCGAGTAGCCGACGACATGTCCCGACGAGTTCGCTCCGCGCGCGACCGAGATCGGATAGCCAGGCACCGGCTCCAGCCAATCGATGGAGTCACCGTACCAGCGGAACGCGCGAGCGTTCACATTCGGATTGCCCGCCGAACCAACGACGACACCGGAGCTGGACACTCCATAAGCGGTGCCGTTGGTGAATGGCGCAGGGTTCATCGTTTCCATCACGCCGTTCAACCAGCGATATGGATCACCGGCGCTCCCGCCGACGACAAGGCCGGAAGCATTCACGGCCCATGGACGACTGTTGGTTCCTCCCGGCGCCGGCTCGATCTCGGTGAATGAGCCGTCGTGCCACCAGACACAACCCCTGAGCACCGATCCACTCGTGCCTTGATAGGAGAATCCGACGACATCGCCCGCCGCCGTGACTCCAACTGCTTGCGCTCCGTTCTCGACGGCGTTTGGCGGCATCGGCAGCACCTGCGGTATGCCGCCGGGCGGACAGTAGACGGGAAGCCATGTCAGCACCTGGCTCTCCTCCGGAAAGCACGCGCTTCGGTACCCGCACCAGGCGCCGAGATCGTTCAATCCCGTTCCCGTGTAAATGCGGTTGCCGTCCCAATCGCATACCCACGGCGACCACTGCACAACGCTGTATTGACACTGAGCGGCACTTCGCGTGCCGAGGAGCAGCGCCGCGGCGACGGCAACCGGGAACGCGGCATGCGGCGCGGAAATCGTTCGCATTCGCATCATTCCTTCGATGGAACCGCGTGCGGGCCGAGCTCGACGCCCGACCCGCACGCGAAACACGTCAACTGCCGAACAGCCCTTCAAGCAGAGCACTCATCGTCTGGAAGTCAAGGCTCGCCAGCCATTCGGCGAGCTCCTCCACCGTCTCGAATCCGAATTCCTCCGCCAAGGCCTGCGGCGAGACCGGATCGCCCGTGAAGTTCTCAGGCATCGGATCCGGATCGCAGTCGAATCCAGGACAGCAGCCCCACGCACCGAGCAGCGTGCCGAGGTCGTCACCGTCGACTTCTGCGTCGCAGTTGAAGTTGCTCAGGCAGTCGGGACACACGCCCCACTCGCCCAGAAGCGTGCCGAGGTCGTCGCCGTCAACCTCGTGGTCGCCGTTGAGGTCGCCTTTGCACGCGAGCGCATGCTCGTACGCACCCATGTCCACTTGCGAGCCGTCCAATCGCGTCCGCGCGTCAAGGTCCAAAGGAAGCGTCTCATCGACGTAGCTGTCGCCATCGACATCCTCGTCATCGAGCGGCACAAGGTTGTGGTTGCCGACATCCCGTGCCGGCGAACTGCACTTGAGCCGATAGTTGCCTCCCTGCTCGTCGACGAACGCCGGCTCGGAGTTGATGTTCGTGTCATTCTCTTCGAGGGCGAGGCCCTCGACGCACGAGTGCCGGATGGTCACCTCCGGACCGTCGCTCACGATGTACCACAGCTGCTGCTCGGCCGTCGATCCGATGGAGGTGTTCCGGTAGAGAATCGAGTTCGTGATCGTCGCATCGGCGTGGGTGAGGACTCCGCCGCCCAGGTCCGCGGCATCGTTGCCGACGATCGTGGAGTCGTCGATCATGAGCTGGCCATTCGACGAAGACATGGCGATCGCGCCGCCCTCACCGGCGTTTCCGACTGCTCGATTGCCCGCAAAGAGGCATCCGGTGATGTTGACCGCCATTCCCGGTTCCTCCTCGGTCCCCCACGCAAGGACGGCACCCGCCACCGGAATCGGAAGGCCGTTGGCCTGCACCTCGTTCTCGACAAACGAGGAATTGACGACGCGCAGCAGAGTCGCGGGTCTCCATGCGAAGACGGCGCCTCCGTGAGGAGAAGCTTCGTCCTCGTTCCGATTTCCGACGAAGTCGCACTGCACGATGCGCAGATCGGCGTCGCTGAAAACGGCGCACCCGCCGAACTCGTGGTACAGGGTTGCGGGCCCATCGTCGTCGATCGCGGAATGGAGGATGTTGGACTGGAAGCGACAACGGCGCACACGCACCGGCGCGCCCGTCGTTGCACTGGGGTTTTCCTCCTCCGCAGAGATTTGCGCGAAGGTGCCGCTCCAACTTGCGATGGCGCCGCCGCCGGCGGACGCTCGATTGTCCCGGAAGATGCAATCCTCGACGAAGACCTCGACCTCCACGAATTGTCCGTGAACCAAGAGGCCACCGCCGAACTTGACGTTCGTCGAATTGAATCCGGCGCAGCCCCGCTCGATGGTCAATCCCTCGATGTGAAGTTCGCCGGCGTCCAGGAACGCAGTCGCTTCAAGCACATGCCGGGCGTTGTCAAGCAGATACTTCTGCGTGCCGTCGTCGTTGCCGTTGAGGTCACCGCTGAGCGTCGTCACAAAAGTTTGTGGGTTCCAGCTCGCCGGATTGTCCGGGTCGCCTTCGTACCCACCTCGGATGACGCAGGCCTTCGAGATCAGGAATGATTGACTCCCGCTGGGTGGCTTGTAGGTCCCCTGCGCGATGTGGATTTCGATTACACCCGAGTTCGCCTCATTCAGGTCGTCAAGCGCATCCTCGAGTTTGTCGAACGCTTCCTCCCAGCAGAAGCCAGAGTTCGTGGGACTCCCACCCGGACGCACATAGCGAATCCCGTTGTCGTCGCACTCGCCAGCGTGCGCCTCAGTCGTAAGTCCCGCAAGCGCAGAGAGAGAGAGAGAGAGAGAGAGACTGAGATGCAATCGACATCCAATTCGATACCGCATGACCGACCTCCTGGAATTTTCGGCGCACCGGCGTGCGCCTGAGTTGAGCGGCGATCGGTGGTCGCCGCAAGAAATGGGGCCCGGATCGAAGACGCGATCGACTGGTCCCGGACTCGATCGCACGCCGAGGCTATCGGCGCGCGGACCGAAGTCAACGGTCGATCGGCAACTTTGATCGCGCGCGACGCGCCGGCCGCGGCCGCCCGCGTCGCGCCAATGCGTCAACCCGAGGCCGCGGTTCCGCCGAGCGTGCGCTCCACCGCCGCAAGCCGCGCCTTCTCCGGCTCCGTCATCGTCGACGCGAATCGCAGCGAGATCTCGTCCGCGAGCGACCTCGCGTCGCGCGGCGAAAGCGTCGCCATCGACTCGAGCAGCGAAATCCAGGCCGATGCGCTCGCCTCGAGCGTGGCAGCCAGCTCGTACTCGCCTTCGAGCACCGCCGCGCGGAAGTGCCGCGGCTTCAACGAACCGTTCGTGTCGACGCCGCTCTCGCGCAGCAGCCGAAGCGCGCCCGCTCCGTCGCCTCCGTCGAGCAGAAGATCCGCGAGTCGACCCACCATCTCCTGCCTCGTCGCCGCATCGAGTCCGCTTCCGTTCGCGGCGCTTCCCGGCGCGAGCCCCGTCCGCAGTCCGGCTTCGCGCACGCGCGGCTCGAGATACGGAAGCTCGCGGATGCGATCGTCCACGGCGAGGCATTCCTTGGCGGGCAACGCCGTGATCACGCGCTGCATGGCGGCGTTCCAGTCGGCCGCCTGCTCCGCCTTCGGCGGGTGTTCGAGCATCGACGCCACGACCGCCGCCGAGGCGGGCTGATCCGCGATCGCCTGCATCGCGACGGCGTAGATCGCCGGATCGGCGGCCGCTCGCTCGATCACGGCGCGACGACGCCCGGAGCGGCGCAGCCCCTCCGCGGCGCCGACCCGAATCGACTCATCCTGATCCGAGAGCAGCCGCACCACGATCTCGCGCTCGGGATCGCCGCCCGCCACCGCCAGCAGGCGCACGAGCTCCGGCGTCGGCCGCAGCTTCACGCCCTCGCGCACGCGATCGATCGCGTCGGCTTCCCATCCGTTCGGGGCGAGGCCGGCGTCGACGAGGCGATTCAGCGCCATCGCCGCGACCTCCGCAAGCGCGGGCTCGCCGAGCCTCGCCTCGATCGGTCCCCACGACGCCTCGGCCGGCCGCAGCGCCATCACGCGCAGCATCGTTTCCGCCACTCCGGGATCGCTCTCGGCGGGAAGGATCTCCGCGAGACGCTCCTCGAGTCGCGGCGCCGCCATGTCGTCGAGCAATCGCACGGCGCGGGAGCGGATCGACGGCACGCGATCCGTGAGCCGGTCCATCACGCGCGCGCTGAGCGACTCCGTGGGGCGCTCGCCGTTCCGCAGCAATCGCTCGACCTGGCCGAGTCCCAGGTTGCGAACCTCCGGGAGCTCGTCGTCGATCATGGCGCCGAGGCGCTCCGCACGCTCGGCCGGACCGAGCGCGGGCAGCAGATCGATGAACGACTGCCGCAGTCGCGCCGTGAGCTTCGAGCTGCGCTCCGCCTCCGCGTCCAACTGCTTCTGGAGCTGCGCCAGCTGCTCGCGGAGCGCCGCGACCAGAAGTTCCTGCGACGGCGCCGTGCGGCGCGCCGCCCACCACTGGCGCCACGCGTCCGGAGAGCTGCCGAGCCGCTGTCCCGTGGATCGCTCGAGCGAATCGCACGCCTCGCGCACGATTTCCGGGGGCTCCCGCCGCTTCTCATCGAGCAGCGTCATGAGATCGGGCACGGGATCGCGACCTCGGATCTGACCGAGCACCACGATCGCGCCGAGACGCTCGGGCGAGGAGAGCGACGCGTCGAGCGCGATCTGCGCCACGCGTTCGCCGGCGGTCTCTCCTTCGCGCGAGAGCAGGCGCGCGATGCGAGGCTGCACCTCGCGCGGCGCCGACGCGAGCGCCACGAGCAGCGCGTCGAGCATCGGCGGGCGCTGCCGCGCCTCTTCGTCGAGCGCCGAGGTGACGGCGTCGATCTGCCCGGGATCCGCGGAGCGAAGCGCCTCGTCGATGATGCGCCGCGAATCCGACGAGCCCCGCGACACGATCCGCTGCGCCGCGCCGACGCGAACCTCCTGCGGGTTCGCGGCGTTCTGGAGGATCGAGCGCAGCCATTGCAGATCGGGATCGATCTCGGCGCCGGGGCGCGGCGGACCAATCGGGGCGGGCAGATCGTCGATCGCCTGCGGCATCGTCGCCGCGGCGTCGCCCGGCGCTGCACGAGCCGGCATGCCGGCCGCCGGCGGCGGCGCCGCGCTCGCGCGCGCGTCGGCGAGCGCCGGATCGGGCGCCCACCACGCGGAACCGAACATGAGCAGCAGCACGGCGAGCCCACGATCGCGGGCCGTCCCTCGAAGGGACGGAGCCCGAGAGACTTCTTCAGAACCCTCGCTGCCTTCGACCGGCTCCGGCTTCGCGTGTCGGCGTCGCTCGGTCTCGGCGACGCGGGGCTTCTCAAGCAGTCTCTGAGTCCGGTCGACCTCCATGCCTCGATCCGATCGTAGCGGCTAGCATGGGCACGCGATGGCGGGCAAGGAGTGGCAAGGCGAGTGGCACGAGGCGGAGGAGCATGCCGATCGTGCGCACGAACTCTTCGAGCGGGGCCGGTTTCCAGAAGCGGAAGCGGAACTCCGCAAGGCGCTCGCCGTGGATCCCGACCGCGGCGAATGGCAGTTCAATCTCGGTCTGACGCTCGAGGCGGCGGGACGCGACGAAGAGGCGCTCTCCTGCTTTCGGCGTGCGATCGAGCTCGAGCCGGGAGCGCCCGAGCCGTTTCTCGCCGGCGGCGGCTGCGCGAATCGGCTCGGCCGGCACGACGAGGCGCTGACGCTGCTCGAGTCGGCCGCCCGCATCGATCCGGGAAACGAGCTCGCCTACTCGCAGCGCATCGACGCGCTCTCGAGCCTCGGCCGTCACGAGGAAGCCGAGACGATCTACTTCGTGGCGCAGCAGCGCTTCGAGGAGATGCCGCGCTGCCTTTCGGCCATGGGCGAGTCCCTGTTCTCGCGCGGACTGCACGATCGCGCCGCGTGGTGCTTCCGCGAGGCGATCCGCCAGGATCCGAGCCTTCCGCGCGTCCGCGCACGGCTCGCGGCGGTGATGTCCGCCGACGGCCAGCCTCAGAAGGCGGTGCAGCTCCTGCTCCAGGAGCTTCGCGAGGATCCGGGCAACGTGGAGACGATCCTCGAGTTCGGCGCGATTCTCGTCGAGCTCGATCGACTTCCCGAGGCGGCGGAGAAGTTCTCGCGCGCGGTCGAGCTCGAGCCCGCGAACGCGATGGCGCATTGGTCGCTCGGCGATCTCGCGCTTCAGACGGGTCGCCCCGATCAGGCCGTCGTCGAGTTCGAGCTCGTGCAGCGGCTCGACCCCGAGTATCCCTCGATCAATCTCGAGCTCGCGGAGGCGTACCAGCGTCTCGGCGACGTCAACGCCGCGCGAAGCCGGCTGCGGGCGCACCTGGCGGTCGAGGAGTCGCTCACGGAGACGCCGGAGTCGGCCGTTCGCGTCGGCGGCCTGCTGCTCGACTCGGGCCTCTTCGCGGAGGCCGCGCTCGTGCTGCGCGACGCGGTGGCGCAGCACGCCGAGGAGGCGGCGCTCTGGCGTCAGCTTGCGTACGCGAGATTCCGCGCCGGCGATCGATCGGGCGGCGCCGAGGCGTCGCTGCGGCTGCTTGAACTCGAGCCCGAGTGTGCGCAGGCGATCCACAACCTGGCGCTCGCCACGCTCGACGGCGGCGAGCTCGAGCAGGCGAAGTCGTGGATCACACGCGGGCTGACCACATGGCCGAACGATTCGGGCTTCCGCCACCTTCGCACGCGGCTCTGGCTCGCGCGCGCCGGGCGATGGGCGACGGGCGTCTCGATGCACGCGCGTCTCGCGGCGCGGCGCGTGCGCCGGTGGATCGCGCGGATCTTCCGCTGACCCGAAGCGAGGCCGCGCCTCGAGCGCGCAGGCACGGCGCGATCAGGCGGCGCGTCGCGTCGCGATCGTCGTCCGACTTGGAGCGGTGACGACTCAGGCGTAGCGAGCTGGCGTTGGCGAGACGAGTGTGGCAAGGAGGGCGAAGCAGGCGGATCTCGAGGATCCGCCGATGGAGCCCGACGATGCCACACGAAGTCGCAGCCCGCCAGATCGCTACGAATGAGGAGGAACCGCTCTAGAGCGACGCGTTCGTGTACGGCAGGAGCGCCATGAAGCGCGCCCGCTTGATGGCTTGCGCCACCGCCTTCTGCTCGCGCGAGGTCAGCGCGAGCCGCTTGCGCGAGTAGATCTTGCCGTTGGGGGTCATCATTCGACGCAGCTCGTCGACCGACTTGAAGTCGACCCAGAGGCGTCCGTCGGCGCCGATGCGGCGCTCGAGTTGCGGGGGCGGGGCCTGGAACTGGCTCATGGAATCTTCCGGCGGAATCGTCCGTCGAGGCGACGCGAACCCTCGCTCGGGTCCACGACGCCGCCATCGCGGTCACCGGCCGCAGCCGGGGCCTCCGACCGATTCGGAGGCGATGGGGCGACGATGATAGCGGAAACCGGGGGACTCACGCCACCGTCGGAAGCCACGCCGCGAGCAGCTCGACGACCGCCTCCACGTCCCGCTTGTCGACCATTTCGGTGACCGTGTGGATGTAGCGCGTGCCCGGCCCCACCGCGATGCATCGTGCGCCGCGACCGGCCCGCTGGATCGCGCCGGCATCCTGACCGCCGCGCGGCAGCACCGCGCGCTGATGCGGAATGCGATGACGCCGCGCCACGCCGCAGACCTCGTCGACAAGGCGGTGATCCGAGATCATCGACGAGTCCTGGATCATGATGGCGGCCCCCGAGCCCTGCTGCGTCACGCGCTGCGTCTCGGGAACGCCGGGCGTGTCGCACGCGAGATTGACGTCGATTCCCACGCCGATGTCGGCGCCGACCGAATTCGCCGCCACCGCCGCGCCGCGCAGCCCGACCTCCTCCTGCGTGGTGAAGGCCACGACGATCTCGCATCGATGCGACGATCGCCGCTTCGCCAACAGCCGCATCGCCTCGATCGCAATGAAGCACGCCACGCGGTTGTCGATCGCCTTGGCGACGAACTTGCGGTCGGTCTCGAAGCACGGCTCGTTCGGCACGACGAAGTCGCCGACCTTGACGGCGCGGCGCGCCTCGGCCGCGTCGAGGCCGAGATCGACGAAGAACTCCTCGAGTCCCGGCACTTTCGATCGCTCCGCCTCGCTCGAGATGTGGATCGGCTTGCCGCCCGGATTCATGACGCCGGGATGGTCGCCGCCGCCGGTGACGACCGTCACGCGACGGCTGAAGAGATTGCGAGCGTCGAAGCCACCGGCGGGATTGAGCCAGATCATGCCCTGCTCGTCGACGTGCCGCACGTAGAAGCCGATCTCGTCCATGTGCGCCGCAAGCAGCACGCGCGGAGCGTCGCCGCCGCTTCCGCCGCTCTTCTTCCCGCTCGCCGCGCGCACGCCGCGCCGGCGCCGCGCGGCGCTCGAACCGCCGCGCGTGCAGATGAGCGAACCGAGTCGATCCTCCTCGACCGTGTCGAAGAGGTCCTTGATCTCGTCCCGCACCAGGTCTCGAACTCGCTCCTCGCGTCCGGCGATTCCCGGCGTCTCGCAGAGTCGTCGCAGCAGGTCGTAGCGCATTGGGGCGATGGTAACCGGCGGCCGCCGCCGGCGACTCCGCTCCGGAGTCGGGGGCCCGGCACTCGGCGACGGATGCGTCATCGCTCTAAGATGCGCCGATGCCGC
>Ga0194131_10005118_pt1 | contig 19186 bp, 15 predicted proteins | sample TA2KigO120mmetaG_FD_148631 | JGI IMG/M metagenome (GOLD analysis project Ga0194131, IMG submission 148631) | Freshwater microbial communities from Lake Tanganyika, Tanzania - TA2015053 Kigoma Offshore 120m | ecosystem: Environmental > Aquatic > Freshwater > Lake | place: Tanzania: Lake... | reverse complement strand
GGATCGCCTCAAGCGCGACCTTGGCTTTGAACTCCCCGGAAAACCGTCTCCGCGTCCTCATGGTGGATTATCCTTCGCATCGGCGAATCCACCTTAACCGCCTGTCTCAGGAAGTGGGACCACCTCATCGCACCACGCAGATTCAACTTCGAATATTGACTCTGGCGAGCGACACGGTCGGAGAGACCGGAATTTTCGCGCGATCCCATCCTCACTGGATCTCGGCTGCGCGCCCCACGCTTCCGGCAGAACTCGGTGACGAAATTGCCAAAGCCGCCGATGCGGCCGCCGCTCATTCGATTGGAAAGTTTCGGGCCGCGCTGGGAACCTTGGCGTTCGTCGAGCAGCAACGCCATGTCTCAGACGTTGTCGGCGAGTACCTGACATGGCAGGAGCTCATTCATACCAGCTACTTTGACGTTGCCCGTTTCCAAAAATTGGTGGCCTGCGCCTTAGCTCAAGCCGAAGGATTCGGGCCGACCTCCGCGTTTCGTAACGATCCCGACTATGCCCTGGTCACGGAATGGCATGCGGCCTTGTCGCAACACCGCCACGAATGGTGACAACTGCCTATACATCGCAGCTCCACCCAATGAGTACCTTGGGTTTCGACGTACCTTACCCAATCCTTCGATGTCATCCAGGCAACGCAAAGAACCTGAGCATTACCATCCAAAGACGCGGACTTTCATTTCAGTACTACAATTGCTCACGGGTCGTACGGAGCCCGAGCTCGACGAAGTTTGACAACCTCAAGAACAAGATTCGCTGACGACTTACAAACGTCAGTTCTGATCGCCGAACAAAAAACGAGAGGATCGGTAATATGAAGGTGTGCCGGTTCTGCAAGAAGGACGATCTTCACGATGAGGCGATAAGGTGTCCTTATTGCGGGTCTGACTTGCGCCGATGGATCGTTTATCTAAGTTGGTCAATCAGGGGGTTAGTCCTCGTTATCGCCTGCCTAATCATGATCCTGCTCGGCGCCATCATTTCCTTGTTTGCTGTACTAGGATGATTGATGCCGGAGGTCCTCATGCTCAAGCTCTACAACGCGCCCCATTCGACCTGCTCGCAAAAGGTGCGGATCTGCCTGCACGAGAAGGGCCTGCCGTTCGAGGACATCAAGCTCGACCTCGGCAAGGCCAAGGACCAGCTCAAGCCGGAATACCTGGCGCTCAATCCCAACGGCGTGGTGCCCACGCTGGTCGACGACGGCGAGGTCATCGTCGATTCCAGCGTGATCTGCGAATACATCGACGAGAAGTACCCGAACCCGAAGCTTTCGCCCGACAGCATCGCCCAGCGCGCCAAGATGCGCGCCTGGATGCGCTATCTGGAAGAGGTGCCGACGGTGGCAGTGCGGGTGCCGTCGTTCAACATGGGATTCCTGCCGCGCTTCGCCGGCCTCGACGACGAGGGCTTTCGCAAGGAGCAGTCGGACGTGCGCCCGATCCGCAAGCACTTCTACCGCCGCATGACGCAGAGCGGCTTCAAACGCGCCGACGTCGAGGCGGCGCTGGAGCAGATCGACAGCACCTGTGCACGCATGGAGAAGGCTCTCGAAAACGGCCCGTGGCTGCTGGGCGGTCAATACACGATCGCCGATATCGTGGTGACGCCGTCGATCGACCGCATGAACGATCTCGGCTATTCCACGATCTGGTCGGTCAAGTATCCGCGCATGACCGCGTGGTACGCGCGCATGCAGGCGCGGCCGGCGTTCCAGAAGGCGTTCTACAAGGGCACGCGGATGTCGGAGACGTTCCAGCTTTCGCCCGCGATCAAGGACTGAGCCGCCTCAAACGGCTCCCCGCACCCGGTCGATCAACGCGCCGGAATCGGTGGGCGGCACGTCGGCGCACCACGCGACGTGCCCGTCCGGACGCACCAGCACGAGCTTCCGCTCGTAGAGCCGTGCCGCTTCTGGCGCATCCAGATCGACCGTCCGCAGCGGCACGCCGCGGTCCCGCGCCGCGCCCTCGATGGCGCCGGCGTCCGGCGCGCCGTGAAACCGCAGCAGGGTGAAGCCGCGCCCGAACAGGTCGAGGGTCGAGCGCCCGTCCTTGAGCCAGACATGCGGCGCGCGCGAACCGGGACGGGCCGACGCCGTGTAATCCGCCGGATCGTCGGGCGGGGCGGCTGTGCCGTCGGGCACGCAAATCGGCGAGCCTTCGTAGCGGTAGCCGAGCTGCAGGCCCACGGTGCGGAATTCCGGCCCGATGGCCCGCAACAGCCGCTCGCCGACGTCGCGGCGATGCCGTTCGCCCGCTTCGCTGTCGTCCGTCAGCATCGCGCTGGCCTTCGGAAATTTCTCGCTGTTCTTGTAGAAGTGCGTCGCCATGCGCACCGCGCGCTCGCCGACCGGTCGCCGCTCGGCGTCGTAGCTGTCTAGCAGCCCCGGCCCGCCCCAGCCCTCCAGCACGGCCGCGAGTTTCCAGCCGATGTCGACCGCGTCGGCGAGCCCGGTATTCATGCCCATGCCGCCCGTCGGCGAAAGCTGGTGCACGGCGTCGCCGGCGAGGAACACGCGGCCGAGCCCGTAGGATTGCGCCAATGCGCTTCGTCGCCGCCAGATGTTGACCTCGACCCATTGCACGTCCACCGGCGCTCCGAGCGCGCGGCGGAGATAAGCGTCGCGGTCCACGGTCTCCGGCGTCAGGCTGCCGTCGGTGGAATCGATCATCAGCCGCCACAGGCCGTTCTTTGGATCGATGATCCGCAGGTTGCCCCACAGCCCGGTCTCGTCGATGCCGAGAAAGAACGTCGCCGGGCGCTTGCCGCAGCGTTCGATCAGGTCCACAGGCGCGCGGAAGAACAGGTTGATCGGGTGGCCGATGGTGCCCTGCCCCACCAGTTCGATGCCGAGCGCGCGTCGAACGAGACTGCCCGCGCCGTCGCAACCGACGAGATAGTCGGCCGCGAGTGTCTCGCGTGCGCCCGTCGCGAGGTCCGTCAGCTGCGCGGTCACTCCCGCCGCGTCTTGCTCGAACGATTCGAGCCGGCAACGGTAACGCAGCCGCACCGGCGGAAACGTCAGCGCGTGCTCGCGCAGCATCGGATCGAACCAGATTTGCGAGCAGGCCTGCATGCGGTGCGGGCCTTCGGCCATCGGCTCCTGGCTGTTGCGCGGCGCACGCGGCAGCCGGCTCAGTTCGTGGCCCGCAAGGCTGGTGACGAAAGCTACGTCGAGCGGATAATCGGCGGGAAACGGACAGTTCAGCACCTTGTCCGAGATGCCCCAGCGCCGGCAGAACTCCATTGAGCGGGCGTTGACCTCGTTCATCTTGGGCGTGGTCAGCGTGCCGTCGCCCTGCTCGACCAGTTCGCAGGCGATGCCGCGCCAACCGAGCTCGACTGCAAGCGCGAGCCCGACCGGCCCGCCGCCCGCGACGAGCACCGGAACGCGGCGGCTCATGTCGCGCTCTGCCGCTGCACGTCAGGCACGCGCGGCCTCGGCCAGCGCGCCGAACACGGAAAACACGAACGGCTTGCGGTCGAGATTGTAGGCTTCGGTGTCGATCCCGGCACGGTTGACCTTTTCCCAGGCCTCCGCGATCCGGATGAGGCGGCCGTCCTGCGGGGTGCTGTGCAGCCGCTCGCTGAGCCACGCATTGACCGTGTCCATGAACACTTCCAGCGGCTCCGCGCCGGTGCCGGCGATCTCGTCGCCGAGCACATGCAGCGCGCGGAGATCGACCTGTGGCAATCGTCCGAGCAGATCGACCAGATGACGACGCAGGTCGAGCGCGTCGCCTTCCAGCAGCATCAGCGCGCGTCCGACCGAGCCGTCGGCCGCTTCCGACGCTGCCGCGATATCGGGCGCGTCGGGCGTGGACTCGCGCACGGCCGCAAGCGCCCGCGCCACGTCGGCGCGGTCCAGCGGGCGCAGCGTCAGCGTGCGGCAGCGCGAACGGATGGTCGGCAGCACGCGGCCCGGCGCGTTGCTCACCAGCAGCAGGAGCGCACGCGGCGGCGGCTCCTCCAGGATTTTCAGCAGCGCGTTGGCGCCTTCCCGGTTGAGGTCGTCGACCGGATCGACGATGCAGACCCGCCAGCCGCCCTCGCCCGCGGTCGAGCCGAAGAACGGCACGCATCGCCTGACGTCCTCGACGCGGATTTCGGTGAAGAGCTTTCCGGTCCGTTCGTTGACGACGCGCCGGAGCGCCAGAAGCCCGCCGTGCGCCTGGTTCGCGATCCGGCGCGCGGCGGGATGGCCGGCCGGCACGTCGAGCGTTTCGGCATTGCGCACCGCCGGCAACGCCGGATCGGGATACGCCAGCACGAACCGCGCCATGCGATAGGCCAGCGTCGCCTTGCCGATGCCGCGCTCGCCGCCGATCAGCCAGGCGTGCGGAATCCGGCCGCCGCGATAGGCGTCGAGCAGCGCGCGCTCGGCTTCGGCATGGCCGAACAGCGCGTGCGTAAGCCGCGGCTCCAGAATACGGTTTTCCTCGTGCTCGGTTGCGGGCGTCACGTTCGGACCGCGCTAACGCGCCGCCTCCTCGAACTGGATCGGCGCGGTCGCGGGATCGAGCCGTTTGCTGACGATCCGCCAGATTTGCTCGGCCACCTGGTCCTTGGGCTGCATCGCGTCGACCAGGACGCAACGATCGGGCTCATTGGTGGCGAGCGCAAGAAAGCCTTCGCGCAGCTTCTCGTGAAACGCCAGCGCCTCGCCTTCGTAGCGGTCGGGCGCGCCCTTGCCGCGGCGCGCGGCGGCGCGGCGAAGGCCTTCGGCAGCGGGCACATCGAGAATGATGGTCAGGTCCGGCTTGGTTTCCCCGACCACGATCCGTTCCAGCGCGCGGATGGTTCGCTGATCGACCCGGCCGACCGCCCCCTGATAGACGCGCGTGGAGTCGGCGAAGCGGTCGCAAACCACCCAGATGCCGCGCGCCAGCGCCGGACGGATCAGCGTGTTGAGATGGTCGTCGCGTGCAGCGGCAAATAGCAGGGCTTCCACATTCGGGCCGAGCGGCCGCACCGCCCCCGAGAGCAGGATGTAGCGCATCATTTCGGCGCCGAGCGAGCCGCCCGGCTCGCGTGTGAGCTGGACACCGATCCCGAACGACTTCAGCCGCGCGGCGAGCATCGCGGCATGCGTCGACTTGCCCGTGCCCTCGCCGCCTTCGAAGGTGATGAACCGTCCGTGCATCGCTCCGCCTTCGAACCCGGCCAAGCGGCGCTCCCGGGCCCGCCGGCCGTCACCGTACCGTCGCTTCTTATAACCGCTTCGCGGCGGAGCGGAACAAATTGATCACAATTTCGGCGGCGGCATCGAAGGCGCGCTGCGACACCGAGCCTGCCTCCACGGACTCGGCGGCGTGCACGGGCACCTCCAGCACGTTCACGTCACCCCGGCGCACCTGTAGCGTCCCGATCGGCTGCCCCTCCCGCACCGGAGCCGGAACCGGCCCCGTGTAGATCACGCGCGCGCTCAGCCGTTCGCCGGCGGTCCGCGGCACCATCAGCTTGACCTCGCCCTTGGCCATCAGCGCGACGCGGCCCTGCGTGCCGCCATAGATCTTGGCGTCGGCAATGGTCTGGCCATCGGCGAACAACAGCCGGGACTCGAAGCTGCGGAAGCCCCATTCCAGGAGCTTCTTGGCTTCGTCGGCGCGATCCTTCGGCGTCTTGGCGCCGGCAATGACGACCACCAGGCGCAAATCGTTCTGCACCGCCGAGCCGACCAGGCAATAGCCGGCCTCGTTGGTGAAGCCGGTCTTGAGACCGTCGGCGCCGATGCCCAGGGTGAGCAGCGGATTGCGGTTCTGCTGCCGGATCTTGTTCCAGGTGAACTCGCGCTCGGCATACCAGCGATAGTGCTCGGGATAGGTTCGGATGATATGCCGCGACAGCAGCGCCAGTTCGCGCGGTGTGACGCGCATGTGCGGGTCCGGGAGCCCCGCGGCATTGGTGAAGTGCGATTTGGTCATCCCGAGCTCGCGGGCGCGATCGTTCATGATCCGCGTAAATCCCGCTTCGTTTCCGCCGATACCCTCGGCAAGCGCGATGCTGGCGTCGTTGCCGGACTGAATGATGGTGCCCTGCAGCAGGTCTTCGACCTTCACGCGGCTGTGCAGCACGGCGTACATCGTCGAACCCCGCGACACCGCCCCGCCCTTGCGCCAGGCGTTCTCGCTGATGACGAACTCGTCGGTCAGCTTGAGATTTCCAAGCTTGATCTGATCCAGCACGACCTCGACCGTCATCAGCTTGGCGAGGCTGGCCGGCGCGATGAGCTGATCGGACCGCTTCTCGAACAGCACCGAGCCGGTTTCGGCATCGATCAGGATGGCGTGCGGCGAATTGATCGATATCCGTTCACGGCTTTGCGCCTGCGCGCTCGGCATCGGTCCAAGCGGACCGGGCGCCGGTCCGGCGCCGAACAGTCCTGCCCAGGCCGCAATCAAAACCGCAACGTATCGCATGCCGCGCTCCAACGGCTTTGCTTAGCAAAACATCGGTGACAACAAAAAGGCGCGACCGCGCCGTCTCAGTAAAGCCCGCGTCCGCTTGTCGCGGCGTCGACTGCCATCGGCCGCACGGCCGGAGCATAGGCCGAAACCGGTCCGGACGCGACCGGCGGCAGGGGCGCACTGGCAATTGGAGCGAAACGCGCGTCGAAGCTCGACGGCGGCTCGGATGCCGCGATCCTTGCGGCGCCCGATGCGGGCCGCGTGGCTGCGACCGCGGGACGAGCGACCGGGACCGGTTCGCGGCGCTGCGCCGACAGGGCGACGCGGGCCTGCGCCGTCTCACCCTGGCCAAGCTCGTATGGCCGGCCGGCCGGGGCCGGTACCTCCCGCGGCAGCCGCGCCGAGCGATTGGCGAACGGCTGCGTCGCGCGCGCCGCCGCGAGGCGGATTTCGTCCGGCGACGGCGCGGGCGTGCCGTGCCGCAGAGTCGCCGCGAGCCGCGTGTCGTCGGAACCGGTCAGGGACGCACGGCCGACGTATTCCACGCGCACGCGCGCGATGCCGTTGTCGCGGAAGTCGAGCAGCTTCGCGGTTCGCGCCGAAAGGTCGATGACGCGGTCTTGATGATACGGCCCGCGGTCGTTCACCCGGACAATGACGGAGCGCTTGTTGCGGAGGTTGGTGACGCGCACATAGCTCGGAATCGGCAAGGTCGGATGAGCAGCCGACAGCGACTCCATGTCGTAGATCTCCCCGTTCGCCGTGCGGCGGCCGTGAAAGTCCTCGCCGTACCAGGATGCGATGCCTTCGGCGGTATAGCTTGTGTCCTCTTCGGGAACGTAGGTGCGACCGCCGATCGTGTAGGGTTTGCCGACGCGATAGTGCCCGCCGCCCTTGGGCACGGGCTCGCCGAGCTGCACCACGCGAGGACTGGCCGAGACGCCAAGCTTCGGATCGACGGCACCGGGCGCCCTGCCGCAGTTGGCCAGCGCCAGCGAACAGCCAACCACTGCGCCGACGCGAGCCGTCGCGCTCAACCACGCCCCCACGCCGACAAGCCCCATTGGGTCCCCTGCACCGCCACGCCCTGGCACGGGCCGACGGTCCCCTTACTCACATGCAACCATTAACAATAGCGCGGCCGGAAATGGGCGGAAATGGGGTCAAAACCGATATGGTAAACAGCGGGTTAGGGATAGTTATCCCGTCCCGCAGCAGCCGATCCTGCGCCCGCGAAGCCCGGGCCGCAGCCGCCCTAAGGGGGCAGCGTCAGTCGCCGGCCAGCGCCGGCGCGTCCACGGTCAGAGAAAAGCCGCCGTTGCGGCCATCGTCGAACGCGATCCCGCGCGCCGCCCAGAAGCGCTCGATCGCCATCACGGTGCGCAACTTAGGCTCGACGGAGCCCTGCTCGATGCGGTGGACCGACTTCTGGGTCAGACCCACGTTCTGCGCGAATTCGTCCTGGCTCATGGCCAGCACGGCCCGGGCCACACGGACTTTGGCGGCGAAGGCCGCGCGCCCGGCGCGCAGTGCGCGTTCCAGGTGGAAATGTGCTTCGCGTGGTTGCGACAGCGGTTGGCTCGCCGAGAACATGGCCGGCACCTCGCACCATTGCGCTTCGAAAGACTTCCCCCGGCGGTTTCCCGCCGGGGGCATTGAGGTTTGGACCAGGCTACGCGCCGATCAGGGCGCGATGTCGCGATGCCAACGCACGCGCGTGTGGATCACGTCCTGATCCTCGATCGTGCGCAGGCCGGACGGCTGAGCGCCGGCCGCGCCGAAGTGCGCGGTCGCGCCGCGCGAAGCGCTGCGCAGCTTCTGGTAGACCACGTCGAAGCCCATGTAGAAGTCGCGAGTGACGTTCCACTGGGTCCTCGAACCGATCTGCCAGGTCGACCAGTTGTTGTTGCAGGTCGCCGTTCCGCTGGCGCCGGCCGCGTCGAAGCTCAGGCCGCCGGCCGCGCCCGCCGCACCCACCTGCAACGCGCAGATGTTGGTGTTGGCGTTCGTGTTGTACTTCAGTTCCACGTAGGAGCCGTGGACCGAGGTCCGCAGCGACGGGGTCCAGAAGTGCTCGTAGCCGCCCGCGACGCCCCACGACGTGGTCAGGTCGATCTCGCCGGTGAGGCCCACCACGCCGTCGGTGGTGATGCCGTAACCGAGAGACTGGCCGCCCTTCATGGCGATCGGGTTGTTCGGCGCCGTGTTGTACACGTAACGGGTCGCGCCTTGAGAGTATGCGACCTGCGTGGAGAAGTAGTTGCCCGGAGCGATCATCGGGGTGTTGACCCGAAGACCGGCGCCGACCGCCCAGCCCCACTTGTCGGAGGCGTGGCCGGAGTTCTGGCCGTTGCTCGAGCCCGTCGCCGACGGGATGTAGTAGCTCGACGTCACCTGATGCAGGACGCCCATGACTTGCGCGCTGCCCCAGGCCTGGGCGATCCGGATGTTGCCGACGACGTCCGGCACAACCAGCTTGGCGTAGCCGTTGCCGGTCGCAGCGCCGAGCACCGGGCTCAAGCCAATGCCGCGATGGAACAGCGTGCGGCGCTTGGCGTTCGGCTGCTCGAGCGAGAGCGTGGCCGACAGACCGTTGCCGAGCTGTGCCGTATACGCGAACACCTGCTGTCCGCCGTCGCCGGTATCCGACGAGGAGTCGACGATATAGGCGATCGCCGCCACCGAGTAGAAGTCGAAGTACGACGAGGCCAGACCGACCGTGAAGCCGGCGATCTGCACGAACGCACGGTTGGCGCTGAAGATAACATTGTTGTTGCCGCTGAGGCCCACCTGGAAGTAGGTGCGGAGCGTGCCGTAAGCGGTCTGCTGACGCGCGTCGTAGTTGATGTAGGCGCGCGTACGCCAGGTGGTGTCGGCGGCGTTGTTGGTGATCGTCGTGCCGGTCGCGGCAGATGCGCTCGACGAGTCAAGCCGCGTGTTGTAGCCGTGGTTGCCGCCCCACGGGCCGGCGGTCGCGTCGGCGCCCGAGCCGTACGACCATTCGGTGCGCACGTAGCCGCCGATCTTCATGCAGATATCGGTGCCGGGGATGTAGTAGTAGCCGGCGCCGTACAGGGAGCAGACCTTCACGTACTCTTCTGATTTGCGGCCGCGTAGGCCTCGATGGCGAGCGCAGGTCCGGGACTTTCCTTTGCGATCCGAAAGCGTCCGGAATCCCGATGCCGCGGTCTAGGTCCGCCCTAGGTCGCCCGGGCCAGAGCCGCAAATGCAGCGCGCCCCATTCATCGGTCCGTCGCGGCCCGGCCGGCATTCGGCGCGGTCCGCTGCCGATCGATGTGTCTAGGTTTGGCCTAGGTCGCGTTGCGCGCGGGAACGGAACCGCCGGCATGCGCACCGCTCGCGGCCGTGCCCCGGCCGGCCGCACCTATGACGCCGGCGACCTCTTCCGCCGCCTCGCGCAAGGTGTCGGCCGTGAGATGGGCGTAGCGCTGCGTGTACCGGGTGTGGGCATGCCCCAGCAGTCCCTGCACGACATAAAGCGACACACCCTTGTTCACCAGGAAGCTCGCGAACGAGTGTCGCAGGTCGTGCAGGCGCAAATCGGGAAGCCGCGCATGTTTGCGGATCCGCTCCCAGGGGAAATGCAACGACGGCGACGGCCGGCCGGTGACCGGCGACGGAAAGATGTACGGATTATCCGATTCCCGGCCGATCGAGCGCAGCAGATCCATCGCCGCTGCGTTCAAGGCAATGCTCCGCGGCTTGCCCGACTTCGACAGCGGCACCAGGAGCGTGCGGTTCTCCCAGTCCACGTACTCCCATTTCGCATGAGTGATTTCGTTTCGCCGGCCGCCGGTCAGCAGCAGCAGCATGATGGAGCGCGCCGCCACCCGGTTCTCGTCGCTTTCGATGGCGGCAACCAGACGCTGCGCTTCGTCGAAATCGATAAACCGTTCGCGGTTCACGTCGGGTGCAAGATTGATCCCGGCGGTCGGATTGTCGTTGGCGCCGGGAACGCGCCATTTGCGGGCGAGGTTGAAGGCGTGCCGCAACACGATGACGACCCGGTTGGTCGTGCCGGTCGCGTAGCCCTTCTGCCGCATCCGCTCCACCAGCGCGGCGATGGCCTCGGCGCGGATCAGGTCGATGCATTGCGGCCCGAGTTCCGGAAGGATGTGGACACGCAGCACGGTCTCGTCCGTGCGCCAGCTCCGCTTGTAACTCTTGACGTGCGGCAGATAGCGGTCCCGGACCAGCTCCGCCAAGGTCGGGATGGCGCGCAGTTCCGACCGGCGCGCCTGTGGATCGGCCCCCACCAGGGCCTGCGCTGCGATCGTCCGTCCCTGCCGCCGGGCCGCTGACAGCGAAAGGACGTCCGCCGGTCCAATCTTGTATTGCCGCTCCCTGCCGCGGGCGTCGGTGTAGCGCTGGTAATAGGTCATGCCGCCCGACGTGCGGACTTCGAGCATGAAGCCGCGCTGCTCCAGATCGAAGTAGTCGACCTTCTTCGCGCCTTCCGGGCAGGCTGCGGTCCGCACGAACGTCGGGGTGAGTTGCACGCGGGGCATAGAGCAAACGCTAGATGACGCACCGTTCCGGACAATCAATTCTTAAGAAATCAACAAATCGAAGTACAATGCTTATGCACTGCATGTCCTTGGAATGGACATAAAACAGCAACCTGCGATTCCATGCCGCACATTTTAGTCTCCGCACTTTTCGACTCCGCGCGGATCGCGCGTTCAAGGTCATGCCTGCGGTTGCTTAGGATCGCGCCAGCGGAGCGCAATTGCGGGCCGCCGGGAAGCGTACACAAGCCGCCTTGCCCGGGGGCACCGCCGGGCAAAGCAACGCCAGCCCGCCGGCCGCCACACCGCGAATTAGTCCCGGCTTCGGCGAAAATTTTTGTCAGCAATTAACGTCCAAACACCGCATTTTTTGAATGACTTGGCCTGCACATCGAGGCATTTTGTCGCATATGTAAACGTGTCAGAAGCGGGGCGCTTTCGACACCCAATAGAACAGTCATGGCGACGAGCAAAGAAGTGGAATTGACGGCGCGGCCGGGCGGCGGCGCGATCGATCTGCAAGACCTGAAGCGCAAATCATGGCCGTCCGTGATGGCACAATTCATGCGCATCGCCGCCCCGTCGACGTTCGATTTCAAACTGGCTTCGACGTCGAACTACATCGCGCTGCACGACATCTACCGCAGCGACGGCACGACAACCGTGCCGGGGCTTCCGCGAAGTTACCAGAAGGACTTGCGGAACAAGATCACGTTCATACCGGCAGGTTGTCCCGTCGAAGGCTGGAGTGTGATCGATAGGCCCGGCGCCTTTGTCGCGCTCTATATCGACCGGTCGAGTTCCGGGGACGATGTTCCCGACCTGGCAAAGCTGTCGCCCCAGATCTGCTTCGACGATCCGATGTTGCGTCTGGCGTTGTCTCATTTCCAGTTGATGCTGCACGGCCAGATGCAGGACATGCCCGGCTATGCGGAGTCTCTCGGCATTCTCGTGTCTTATGAAATGAAGCGGGTCGCCTCAAAACAGGTGCCGGTGGTAAGGCATCAGGGCGGACTGACGGCCCGGCAGATGCGCATCGTCGCCGACTACATCGAGAGCCATCTGCTGGAGCAGACCAGCGTATCCGAGCTTGCCGCGCTGCTCGACTTGACGCGGTTTCATTTCATGCGCGCCTTCAAGCAGACCATGGGCGTCCCGCCACACCGATTCATGATTCAACGGCGCATCGAGCGCGCCAAGGACTTGCTGGCGGATGTCGACATTTCGATCGGCGACGTTGCCGCGCGCAGCGGCTTCAACAGCATCACGCAGCTGACCCGCGCCTTCCGCCGCGTGAACGGAACGACGCCTTCGGCCTTCCGGCGCAACATGACGTGACGGGCCGGCGCACGCCGGTGGCGTGTGCCACCCTCCTGCAGTCTCAGGCCACCTTCGGAAGCCGCATCGCGTCCCATGCCGTCGCATAGATCGACGACCAGGCCGGCCTGCCGAATTCGGCCTGCAGTCCGGACAGGATCGAGTGGGTCGGCAGTTGCGAGCAGCCGATGAACAGGGCGTCGCAGTCCGGCGCCATGGTGGCGCGCGCCAGCGTACGCACCTCATCCGCCGTGATACGTCCGAGTGCCATGACGTCAGGGGCGCGAAACGTGTCCATCCGGGCGACACCGATGCCGCCGTCCGCCAGGAAGGCCGCAAGCTGCGCATTGACGTTGTCCGAATATGGCGTCACGACGGCGATGCGCCTCGCCCCGACATGCTGGAGCGCGTGCACCATGGCGCGCGCCGTGGTCACAACCGGCAGGCCGGTCTCGCGCGAGAGCATGCCGGCAAGTTCGGCGTCGCCCGACGGACCCGAAATGAAGCCTGCCGCGGTGCAGCCGTAGGCGATCAGGTCGAGCCCAGCGCCTGCAAAGTGCTCCCGTGCCAGGGACACCGCGCTATCGCGATAGGCCGGCAGCGTATCCTTGTTCAGGAGCCCTGCCCCGCGCGGAATCTTCACCGTCGTGACCGCGGAGCCCGCCGGCAGCCAGGCGGCCAGTTCGACCTCCATGGTCGTGTTGTTGGCCGGCACCATCAGGCCGACCTTGAGCGGTGCAGCCGTGCCGGTCATGCCGCCACCCAGCCAAGGTGCGCGGCCTTGAGCACGGGGCGCGTCAACGAGTGCGCAGCGCGGCGTGTCCCCGGCGGCAAGGCGCGCCAATGCAACGCCCGCAGTTCACCGAACAGGTGCGGCAGACGCGTCCATCTTTCCCCGCCGTCGATGCTGCGGAACAGTTCGCCGAGATTGGTGCAAGTGTAGATCAGCATCGGATCGGCGGGATTGACGGCCACGCACCACACCGTGCTTTCCAGCGATCCGGGAAGCCTTGCGTTCTCCCAGGTCCGGCCGCGATCGCGCGAGCGCAGCAGGAACCCATCGTTGCCCGGCGGGCCGTTGCCGTTGGTGAGGAAGACGACACCGCTGTCGTCGGCGCGCGGCACCACGGCACGGCAATAGGGCCAGGGCGACGGAATCTCCTGCACGGTCCAGGTTTCGCCGTTGTCCTCGCTCCGGTGCAGCCCCCGGTTCGTGGTCGCGAGCAGCACCTTGCCGCGCCCCGGAACCTGCAGCGCCGCGATCCCGTGCACGTCGCCGGACACCAGGCCGCTTTCCTTCCGCTCCCAGGTTTCGCCGTCGTCCGTGCTGCGGTAGATGGCGCCGATTTCGATCGTGGCCCATACGGTGCCGCGGTCGACCGGGTCGAACAGGATTTGCGTCACGCGCGTCGGCCCGCCGTTGACCTCCGACGCCGGGATGACGCCCGGGGCGGTCAGCGGTTTCCAGGTGCGGCCCGCGTCCGCCGAACGGTAGAGTCCGGCGGGCCGCGATCCCGCAATCAGCACATCCGGATTTTTGGGATCGACCGCCACGGACCAGACGTCCTGCATCGGCGACGGCAGATGCGCCCACCGCGCGTCCGGCTCGTCCCAGCGAAAGACGCCCATGTCGGAACCGGCGAACAGCCGCTCGGGCGTCTTCGGGTGGCTCGCGAGCGACCACACGCGCGCTTCCAGATACATGCCGGAATGGCTATTGGGGTGAACCCAGTTCTCGCCGGCGTCGTCGCTGAACCATGCGGAGTGGCCGCCGGTACCGGCGTAGACATGCACCTCAAGCGCCGCATCCGGTGACTTTGCCACGGCCATCTCCCTGCTCGGCCTCGCAATGTGTTGCGACGAGCCCGACGCTCCGGTTCGGACCCAAATCGTACACCCAACCCCATCGATCCGTCAGCATTCCGGACGGCATGTGGGATCAGCGATTGCGGCGCAGCGCCTGAAGCGCAGCATAATCCTTGTCGCCGATGACGATGGTGCCGCGCGCCAGACCCTGCGCCCGCCGCGCTGCGCTCGCCTCGCCCTGGATCCGCACCCGCTCGAAATCCTGTCCCGGCCGCGAGGCCCGCACGGCCTCGAGCAGTTCGGCCGAGCGAGCCTTGAACTCATCGATCGGCATGAGCATCTCTGGATCGAAGACAAGGAAAAAGAAGCCGTATTCGCCAAGCTGTTTGACGATTGGTTTTCCGCCCGCAAGCAGACCGAGGATTTGCACGACCAGCGCCAGTCCTCCGCCGCGCGCCCCGCCCCAGGGCAGGATCGCGCCCGCAAGACCCGCCGCCGCGTCCTCGGTCGGATGACCCAGCCGGTCGACCGCCATCTCCGGATCGAGCGCCCGTCCCGAATTCCGGCGATGCAGCATCTCGCCCCAGGTGGCTGCGCTGGTGCCGATGTCGACGATCAACGGGCCGTCCTGGCCCGGAAACCCGAAGGCCATCGGGTTGGTGCCGTAGACGGGATCGATCCCGCCGTAAGGCGCGACGCGCGCCGTGGCACTCGCGGTGTGAAACGCAACTAGGTCCTGCCGCGCCGCCCGCTCGACATAGTAGGCCAGCCTGCCGCTGAACCAGGTGTTGCGGACGCCGACGATGCCCACTCCGCTCTTGCGGGCCAGTTCGATCGCCTTATCGACTCCGATCACAGACGTGACGAAGCCGTTGTTGTCACATCCGTCAATTACAGCGGAATTGGAGTCCTCCCGGATAACCGCGACGCGTTTTGCCGGCGGCCTTTTGTCGAGGACCTCGACCAGGCCGATCGCCCTCGGCAACCCGAAATGCTCGTCACCCACCAGCGAGCCGTCGACTAGGTGGTCGGCAACCATTCCGGCGTAGTCGGCGGGCATTCCGCGCGAGGTCAGGATTTCGACAACGATCGCTCTTGCATCCCCGAGCTTCAGCTCCATCGATTGTCTCATATCCCCGGAGAGGACCCATCCACGTCGGCATTTAGCGAAAAAAGGAGCCCGCGCCCTCTATGCTCGCGATGTCGGAGCATCGGCAACGCTCGCTTCCGGAGTCGGGCGCGAGCGGCTCCAGAATTGATAGGCCGTAACGCCGACGATCATCGCCAAGGCCGGCAGGTCGACATACCAGTTCGGGAACACCAGCATCACCGCCCCGGCAATGAGCAGCACCCGCGCCGGCGCGCCGAGATGGCCGAAATAGTAACCGGAAACGCCCGCTGCAAACGGCACCGCGGCAAAGAACATCACCGCCCAGGTGTACGCGACGCTCCAGTTGAACCCGTCCAGCATCAGGATCGGCGTGTACACGAACATGAACGGCATGATGTAGAGAAAGCTAGAAAAGCGCATGGCCTGGAAACCCGTACTGTACGGGTTGGACTGGGCAATGCCGGCGCCGGCAAAGGCCGCCATGCAGACCGGCGGCGTCACATTGGACGACTGGCTGAACCAGAACACCGCGAGATGCGCCGCCAGTAGCGGCACGCCCATTTCGCCGAGAGCGGGGGCCGCCAGCACCGCCAGTATCAGATAGTCCGCGGTCACCGTCATCCCCATGCCGAGGATGAAGGTCGCGACCAGAATGATCAGCAGCGCCACCCACACCATGCCGAAGGTATAGGTCAGGAGCAGCGCGGAGAACTTGAACGCAAGCCCGGTCAACAGCGCCATGCCGACGATGATGCCAACCGGCCCGGCCGTGGAACCCACGATCAGCGACTTGTCGCCGCCTTCGGCGAGCGCGTCGAACAGCGCGACGAAGAAGCCCTTGATGTCCCACGTCAGCAGATGGCGGATGGCCATCAGAACCAGGAACGCCACGATCGCATCGAAGGCGGCCTTCGACGCCGTCGCGCCGCTGAAAAGCACGCCGAACAGAATCGCAATCGGGACGATGTAGTACCAGCCCGACTTCAGCACCGGCCAGACCTGCTTGCGCTGCTCCGGCGGCGTCGCCTCGACGCCGTTCTTCAGCGCCTCGAAATGAGTCATCGACAGGACCGCGAAGAAATAGAGCAGCGCCGGAACCAGCGCGACCAGCATGATCTGGCCGTACGGAATGCGCAGCATCTCCGCCATCAGGAACACGCCCGCGCCCATGACTGGCGGCATGAACATTCCGCCGGTCGACGCTGCCGCCTCGATCCCGCCGGCGACGTGCGGCCGGTAGCCGGATCGTTTCATCAGCGGGATGGTGAACGTGCCGGTTGCGACCGTGTTCGCGGTGGCGCTGCCGGAGATCATGCCGAAGAAGCAACTCGCCATCACCGCGGCCTTGGCCGGACCGCCGCGAAAACGGCCGAGCAGCGCCAGCGGCAGCTCGATGAAGAACGCGCCGGCGCCGAAGCGTTCGAAGATCGCTCCCATGATGACGAACAGCATGACGAAGGCGATGAACACATAGGCGACGAAGCCGAAAATCCCGTTCATCGACGCGTAGGTGTCGGAAATGATCAATGACGCCGAATATCCCGCGTGGCCGAACAGCTCACCCGGGAAATACGGCCCAAGCAATGCGTAGATCAGGGCCAGCAGCGCGAGCGTCGGCAGGATGGCGCTCATCGCCCGGCGGCAGGCTTCGAGGATGACCGCGATGGCAAGCACCCCGAAGACGATGTCGCGCGTCGTCGTATCGCCGCTCCGCCACGCCATTTCCTCGTATTCGACGATGAAGTTTCCGAGGGCGAGTGCCGCCGCAAGAATCAGGCCGAGGTCCATGACGCTCGGTCTGTCCTGCGGCGAATGCCGGTTGGCCGGGAACCTCAGGAACACCATCGAGGTCACAAGCAGGATGAACGTCGCGCGCAAAGTCGACGTCGACCAGAGGTTCGAAACGACGGAGGCGATCAGAAATACGCTGTAAAAGGCGGCAATCAGCCGGTACGTCACGTTCCAGCCCGATGTGAACTGGCGCGTGCGCCGCGTGCCTTCGCTCTTTTCGAGCAAGCGAAGGAAAACGCTCAAGGCGCCTGCGTTCGTTCCGGCCATGGGGATCTTCCGGTTTCGAAGTCGGAGTTCAACCGCCAATAGAGTTGCGCGGGCCGCACGCGATGCGCGGCCCGCATCCGCCTCGGACCTATTTCAAAACCGGATCGGGAATCGGGATGCCCTGCTCCCGCCAGTACTTCGCCGCGCCCGGATGCACCGGGCCCGGATTGCCGGTGAGCGGCGACTTGGCGTTGAGCCCGTGACTCTTGAACGCCATGGTGACGTGGCGCGTCCCGGGCTCGGAGTAGGTCAGCTTGGTGAATTCGTAGATCACGTCGTCCGGCACGTCCTTGTGAGCGATCAGGAAGCCGTTGCTGCCGAACACGGTCACGTCTTTATTCTGGCCGGGATAGGTGCCCGCCGCGATCTTGATCGGCTGATAGAACGGATACTTCTTGAAGAAGCCGCTCTTTTCCATCTCCGCGCTCATATCGACCAGTTTGATCTTCCGCTGCGCGGCGATTTCCTCGACCGTGCCGGCAGGGATGGTGCCAAGCCGCGTGATGGCGTCGACGCGCTTGTCCACCAGCATGTCGGGATAATCCTGATGCGGCAGCATCTGGGCCTTCATCTGGCTCAGAAGCCCCGTCACCGTCAGCAGCCGCTGCAATCCGGTCGCCGCAGCGGACCCGGGCGCGCCGATTGCGACGTTCTTGCCCTTGAGGTCCGACAACGTGTTGATCTTGGGATCGTCGAGGACGACCAGGTGATTGGCCATCGGCGGCACCACCTGTCCGATGACCCGCCAGTTGCGCATCTGTGCGGTGAACGGCTTCTCGCCGTTCCAGCCTTCAAACATCGCGTCCGGCGTCGCCATGCCGAGCTGGGCCTGGCCGGAATTCACCCGGCGCAGGTTCTCATAACCGCCACCCGACGTGCTGGGCGTCAGCCGCAGCCGGCCCGAGTTGTTGTTGACGTAGTTCGAGATCGGGGCGCCGATCAGATAGAACGACCCGGTGACGCCGCCGGTCGTCAGCTGAAGCATGCTTCGCTGGGAGTCTTGCGCGAGGCCCGTTCCAGGCATCGCAGCAAGCATGAAGACGCATCCCAGACTCAATGCGGCGAGAGTCCTCCTCGACGGCATGTCTACCTCCCTGGTCGACCGACGATGCGGCGTTATGTTTTTTGAGTTCCGGCACGTTCTCCTCGGCAGCCGGATTGGTGCAAATCAAACGACATTTTCCAGGTGAAGTCGATCCGCAAAGCGGATCGCAAGGGCTGACCGCGGCCGTTCCCTCGCCGGTGCGGCGTACTGCCGCTTTCGAAATCGGCCCTGGGGGTCCGTTTGGCGCCGGGGCTTCGTGTTATCCGAGCGGGCGTTCGGCCGCGTGCGCGGACCGGTCGGGGCGGCGGCAGCCGATATCGGAAACGGCGCTGGCGGACAGGGTGGGATTCGAACCCACGAGAGAGTTGCCCCTCTGCCGGTTTTCAAGACCGGTGCCTTAAACCGCTCGGCCACCTGTCCAAGCCCGATGTTGCTTGGGTTTCTCGCGTGCGCCCATCCCAACGAAAGTCAGTTTGCTACCGCTTTGCTACCGAACGTACAAAACTGTGCGCCCGCCGCGCCACAAGATATAGCTTCAGAACTGGCCTTTGGTGAGTCCCTAGCGGAATTGGTAGCCGATGTGGCCACCACTGCATTCCGTCGAATCCTGAGCCGCGCTAGGCCGACTGCTTGGCGCTTCTGAGCGCGGCGTCAACCTTGGCAGCGGCATCGGTCTGCATATTCGGCATGACGTGCGAATAGATGTCCATGGTTATCGCAATGCTGGAATGCCCAAGCCGCTCCTGCACGACCTTAGGATGCACGTTCTCGGCCAGTAGGTGGCTGGCGTGGCTGTGTCGCAGGCCATGAAGGCGTACCGCCTGCCCCTGCCCTTTCATGAAGGCTGCAATGGCGTGTGTCAGGCTCCGCGGCTGGAGCGACGATCCGTCCGGCCAGG
>Ga0194131_10005115_pt1 | contig 19195 bp, 15 predicted proteins | sample TA2KigO120mmetaG_FD_148631 | JGI IMG/M metagenome (GOLD analysis project Ga0194131, IMG submission 148631) | Freshwater microbial communities from Lake Tanganyika, Tanzania - TA2015053 Kigoma Offshore 120m | ecosystem: Environmental > Aquatic > Freshwater > Lake | place: Tanzania: Lake... | reverse complement strand
CCTGACTGTAGCGCCGGAGCAAGCGTGATATTCATCTAAACTAATTTCCTGTTATTGTCCAGTTAGTTGTTGGACAATACACTAGCAGGTGTCCTGATGCGAGTATGAGCGGATGGATCACGTTATCGTCGTGAAGCTTTCAAGGAACCGGCGGCGGTCGGGCAGGGAATGGGCTGATGTGTCGGAATGCGGTTGCTTGGGTTTCTCGAACTCCCGGAAGCCGTCAGAATACGCCCGGTGAGGGCACCGGGCCTGCCATAAGGAAAGAGCCCTTTTAGAACCATTGTAGGTCGCGTGACCTCGAGCGGCGTTTGGAGGAATCTTGTATTTTTTTCACGGCTTCCCCAGTCGAGGGGGCTTTCGGAGGATTCACGCCGTCGGCGCCGACCCGTCAGTGAACCGAGGGGGGCAGTCCTCGTGATGACTCCTTGGACCGATTGCTCTCACGCGCTGTCAACCGAATATTCCTTGTGGCGTAATGTTTAGTCTTGGCGGCGCGTCTTTGAATGGTTGAAGGTGAAACGCCGAAGTGAGAGACCGCTGTTCAGTTCTTGCCCTTGGCCGTCAGCTTCACCTTGCCTGCCTCAACCGAGATGACGTAGCACACCGAGTCGCACTTGAACTGATCCTTTAGCTTGGCGGTCTTTTCGGCTAGGAATTTCTTGAAGTTGTGAAACTGGAGAGACTCTGGCTTTTCGCCGCACTCACGCTTGGCTTCCACGAGGCTCTTGAACAGGTTCTGTAACTTGTCTTCCTCCGCCTCTGGATCGCTGCAGACCAATTGGCAAATCATCCGGTCGCCGGCGGTGGCCTGTGCCTGATTTTCAGAAGCAACCTCAGATTCGGAGGCAGACAGCGTAGCGAAAGCGGGTCTGCCCTCTTCCTTGCTTTTCACCATACGGCGCCAGAGATCGCTGTACGATTGAAACTTCGCCACCAATGTGTTGTATCGGAAGCGCTGGGCGAAGGTCATCTTGCTGTTGTCGCTGTGCTTCTTGATCAAAGCCTCGACCCGCCAACGCAGGTCATACGGAAGCTTTTTGGCGCCACCGTTGAAGAAGATCTCATACTCGATCTTCAGCCGGCGAATACCGTCTTCCAGTAGCGTCAGTTCTTGATCGACTTCCATACAGGTCTATTCTTATCCGTTTACCGAGTGAAAACCGTTGCGATATTATCGTTGGCCACGCAGCCGGTCAACGCGAAAAGCCTGGCGAGACGATGCCTCCAGCCGAGAACGATCTGCTTCGCAACATCCCTTCTGTGGACAAACTTCTCAGCGAACCGGCCATCTCGAACCTGGTCCAGCAGAGCAGCCGCGCGTTTGTTGTCGGGCTGTTGCGAAGGGTTCTGGATTCTTTCCGGCAGCGGATAAGTGGCAGAATAGCCAAAGATACCGGCAGCGTTGAGCCGTTGGAGAGCATTGTGGCCTCTGTGCAAGCCGAGTTTGCGCGGTTGTCGGTTCCCCGGCTATGCCGGGTCATCAACGCCACGGGCGTCTTGCTCCACACAAACTTCGGACGAGCGCCCCTGGGCCAGAAAGCCTTGGAACACCTCGGCGAAGTCGCTGCTAACTACTCGAACCTGGAATTCGATTTGGACGGCGGGAGACGAGGCAGTCGGGACGTCTTTGCCGATCGTTTGTTGCGACAGTTGCTCGGCTGTGAGCGAGCCATCGTCGTGAACAACTGCGCTGCAGCCCTGTTTCTGGCGCTGAACTCCCTGGCGGATGGCGGCGAAGTGATCATCTCTCGGGGCGAGTTGATCGAAATCGGCGACTCGTTCCGGATTCCCGACATTTTGCGCAAGAGCGGTGCGGTCTTGAAAGAGGTAGGGACGACGAACCGGACGAGACTCGCCGACTACGCGCAGGCTATTTCGGAGCGGACCCGTCTCATTCTTCGCGTGCACCCCAGCAACTTTCGCATTGTGGGGTTTTCCTGCCGGCCTGCGCTGGACGAGCTGGCTGCGTTGGCGAGAGAGCGGTCACTTCCTCTTATGGAAGACGTCGGCGGCGGGTGCTTGATTGACTTGCAAAATTTCGGAATCCACGACGAACCGAATCCGAGCGATAGCTTGCAGTCGGGTGTTTCTTTGGTTTGCTTCAGCGGCGACAAGCTGCTTGGAGGGCCGCAGGCCGGCATTCTGGCTGGCAGTGCAAACCTCGTGGAAGTGATCCGAGCCAATCCGTTGTTCCGGGCCTTGCGGGTGGACAAACTCACCCTGCCGGTGCTGGAATCGACGTTGATCTCGCATCTGACTGGCACCGCCGCCCAGGACATCCCCCTCTTGCAGATGTTGAATCAGCCCGCCGCTGTGATCGGACAGCGTGCGCGGGCCATCGCTGCCCAGTTGAGCGTTCCTGGTTCTGTTCAGTTGCGCATCATCGACGGCCAGTCGATGATCGGGGGCGGATGCACGCCTGATCGCGTGGTTCCCACTCAGCTGCTGGCGTTTTCCGGCGGCGAGCCTTCTCCTGCCAGACTGGAAGCTCAGCTAAGGTGCGGGCGACCGCCGATCGCCTGCCGTTTGGAGAACAACTGCCTGTTACTCGACCTGCGTACTGTCGTACCCGAGGATGACAAGCTTGTGGCGGGGGCCATACAACGGGTCCTTCGAGCGTCGTAGCCCCTTTGATGGATGGCTTGGTTCGACATCGCGTGGTTCGAGCCGGATTCTTGAGGCCAAAACCACTTTGCGAGCAACAATGCCCATTGTCGAACCGACAGATGACCCGCTGCCAAGAACACCCGGGATGGCCTGAACTCGACTGATTCCCGATTCCCTATGAATCAATCATGCCTGTCGTGAGTCGTGCCACATGAATGTGTCGAAAGCCGGACGGCTTTTTCTGGCCTTTGCCGGCAGCTTAGCCATAGCCGTGCCCCTTGGGATTCTCGCTTTCTTCTCGATCGCACAACCCTGGCTCGCCTTGATTCCTGCGGCGTTCCTGGCCGTGCTTTATTGGAATTCCCGCAAACGCGTCGCGTTAGTGGCGTCGTGTTGCTGGCTCTGCTATCTCCCGTATGAATGGGGCATGAAACTAAGGATTCTTTGCTCAGGTGAATGCAATATTCGCGTAGACTTGCTGCTGATCTACCCCTGCCTGCTTCTGGTCTCGCTCGCGGCGATCCTTGTGTTCCTGAGCACCCGACTGATCTCGCCTTCCTAGATTTCCAAACTCACCCTCAACCGAACATCCACGGGGGAGGCGCCTGTCAAAGTCCCAGTTGATTTTCGGTGCCCCGAGGCTTCTTCTAGGGTAGGTTCGTTCACCAAACCAAGGCTTCCTCAGTCTCGGTCAGCTGGTCGGACCTGCCGCGTAGACCGACAGAATCTGCCGCACCATCTCCTCGCGCGACTCGAACCGGCTCTCTTCGTAGCAACCGATTGGGTTCTCCGCCACGTTCACCAGGCACTTGTTGCAGTAGGTGCAGGGCTTGGCGGGACGGTCTTGGCCCGCTGCGAAGAGCTTTACCAAGTCCTTGTTGGCCACCAGCGAACGGGCAATCGAAACCGCATCGCAGTCACCTCTTCGCAGAGCCTCGCGAATGTACGACGCTGTTTGGAACCCGCCGGTGCAAATCACTGGAATGCGAAGCGACTGCTTGATGGCCCGCGCATCGGGCAGGTTGATGCCCTCAATCACCTCTCCTCGCGTGTGAAACAGTCGATTCATCGGCCAGCTGCGAAACAAGACGAAGTTCCGAAAGGCATGTCTGCCGCTGGAAATCATGCTGTCGTAGGTCTTGACGATATCTTCCATGGGCAGGTCGCCCGGGGGATTCCGCGGATGGGGGAAGGAACTTCCGGAAGAAACGTGGATGGCATCGACACCCGCTTCTTCCAGCCATCGACAAACCTGAATTGAATCCGCGATCGTGTTGCCAGGCTTTTCCGTCAGGAGCAAGGCATCATTGAACTCGGTCGCGCTGATTTTCATCTGGAGATGAAAATCGTTGCCTGCCCGCTGACGGATGGCTCGCACGACTTCCAGCACAAAGCGGGCACGGTTTTCCAACGAGCCCCCATAGTCGTCTTTGCGATCGTTAATGGCCGAACTGAGGAATTGAGTGATCAGGTACCCGTTGGCGCCGTGCAGCTCGACACCCTGGCTGAGGCTTACGGGCCGCAATTGCAACTCGGCGCGCCCAACCCGCGAGAAAGCCAGGAGATCGTCGATCAGAAGGCCCATCTGCCGGGCCGAGTCGGAAACGATTCCTAGATATCGCTGGTTTTTTTCGTCCAGCGAGTTCCAGGCATGCTTCCTCAGCAACCGGATGAAGCCATCCATATGCCGGAGCGGCGCTCTCAAGTCATGGGCTACCGAATAGCTGAAGGCCTCGAGCTCTTTGTTCGCTGCGTCAAGCTCGGCGGTACGAGCCTGCACGCGTTGCTCCAGAGCCTCGTTGGCGCGGCGTAGCTGCTCCTGTTCGCGCTTGCGCTCGGCTACTCGCTGGGTCAGAAGCGCTACAACGGCACCCATTCCCGCATACACCACGCCGAGAAGTGGCTGGCCGAAAGCAATGCCGAGGAATCCGGTCACGCAGATCACGGCAGTGCCTACAGCCAAAGCTCCCTGGAACCACCGGGCAGTTGTCTTCGCTTTCATGGGTCGCTCAGTCCAAAGGTGGATAGCCGACTTGCTCATCGTTGTCATGAGACTCGAAATCAGTGTGCCGGGCCAAGACTGCGGATCGATGGCAACCTCAAGTTACAGCAGTGAAGATGAGCCAATTGTAGTCCTCGATAATGTGCAGTGTCAATCAATAATTCTTCGGGAACCGCTCGGGAATGCCGGACGATGCGGTCAAGAAGCCTGAAGTTCGCGGTTACGGAGTCTCCGCCGCTGGGCATTTTGAAGCGGAGGCTCGGCGGTGGCATCGGGCTGGAGGCTGGCCGCTCAAAGTGTAACGCGAGTCTTGCCGGGTTTCGATAGCGCCCTGCCCATCAGGCTCGGATTCGGCTTCCAAAACCAGTACAAGGGCGGGGCGGCCAGAGCCCCATTGCATCTCGCGACGAAACATCCCCTCAGCGGGACTTCGCGTGAGAGCACCTCTGGCCAGTGAAAGGTAAGGTTGGGTTTATTTGGTCCAGGACTCGAACAACCAAGCCGTGGTGAAGACCAGCGCGATGGCCAACGCCCATCCGATGGAGAAGCCCCTCAGGTCAATTCGATAGGCTTTCAGGAATCCCACTCCTTGCGAGCCACGGAAAGGATGCAGCAGATTCACCAGCAAGAGTTGTTTGCCGGCCTTCGCAACTTGGATACTGTCTGGCTCCGTAGGAACCTGAATCCCCGGGCTTCCATCGCCTTCGGCAGGCGTCTGCAGGCGGGTGAAAAAGGGCTGCAACTTCTCTTGCGGCTCAGGCGGCGTCATGAGGCTTACCGCCACAAGAGAGGCGAGTCCCGCCAGCAGGGCGGCCAGGAAAACATTCGCGTCCCAATGGTCCAGTCTCTCGTTCCGCCACGCATACAGGATGAAGTTGACGCTCAACGAAACGGCAAGGCTCGCGATGGCGCCCCAGCGGTTCGCACGCTGCCAGACGATGCCACCCATAAAGCTGATGCCCATGAAGGTTGCCATGGTCTCGGTCAGGAGAAACGAGTAGAGCACCCGCTCGACCAAGAACAGAGCATAGACCACACCCAGGAGAGTCAAAGCCAGGCCACTCACCCTGCCCACCCAGAGATAGTGGCTGTCGGGTTTGCCTTTGGCGAGCCAATGGCGGTAGACGCCCTGCGTGAACAGAGCGCCACTGTCGACCATGAATGCCGAGCAGGTGGACATGTTGGCTGCTAGAACACCAGCGATCATCAGACCCAGGCCGCCCGGGAACAACAGCTGGCGGCAAGCAAAACCAAACGCATCTTCCGGGTCCGCCAGAGTCGTCATTCCATAGCGGCCTCCCAATACCATGGACGCCGCCACGAGTCCCACGACGGTCCAACCGACCGTGCAGAAGCGCTTGATGTAGTTTCCGTAGAGCATACCGACCCGGCAAGTTCTCTCGTCTTTCCCAGTTCCCACGGCTGCCAACTGGTGCGGCATCGCCATCACCCCAACCAAGCCGTTAATGGTCAGCATGGCGATGACCCAAGGCGTGATGCCCCGAGGCGTCGACAGAGAGAACTTGTAAGACTCGAGCGAAGTTCGGAGGCCGTCGGCGCCACCCACCGCGCTCCAGCCCAGCGGGATCAGCATGAAGGAAAGGATAATGATCAGGAATCCCTGAAAGAAATCCGTCCAAGCCGAAGCTTCCAGTCCTCCGACGAAACTATAAACGATGAAGATCGCCGTCATCGCAATAACGATCTCATTTACGCCCAGCCCACCGCCAGACGCCTGGTGGATGACCTTAGCAGCCCCTTTCAGCATGTTTGCCGTATTGATGGTGAAGAAAGACAGCGCAAACAACGTGTAGATGCCCCCCATCCAGGCGCCGTAGCGGTCCTCCATCACCTCCGCCAGAGTCGTGCGGCGAAGGCGCCGAAACACCGGCGCCATGATCCAGTAGAATGGCGTTACAAACAGGTTTTTCCACTGATACCAGATGCCAGATGCTCCGACGCTGTAGACCGCACCCGCCAGCGATACCGGCATTTCGGCGTGGGTGCCGACGCCGAAGCTCTGTCCCATCATCAGCCACTTTCCAAAACGGCGCTTACCGAGGAAGTAGTGGTCCGTGTCCTTGACACGGAGCCCTACGATAATCCCAATGCCCGCGCAAGCTGCCAGGTAGGTGATCAAAACGATCCAGTCCACCGTGGTGATGTGCATGAGCCGCAGTCTATCTCAGGTCAGAGTTGAGAGGCGAATCTCGAGCAGACGAAAACGATCGGTCCGGAAATGAAAGAGAGACTGGCTTGCAACCAGCGAATCCGGGAGCCGGGCTGCGCTTGCCGCGCTCGATGGAGGCCGGCGGGCCAAGAATCGTCTCCGAAGGTCAGTCTGACAATCCAGTCCAGCGGCGGTCGGATCCGCCCGACGGTTACTCCCCGATGATCTTCACGAGGACCCGTTTTTTTCGCTGGCCATCGAACTCACCGTAGAAAATCTGTTCCCAGGGGCCGAAATCGAGTGCTCCCCTGGTGACGGCTACCACCACCTCGCGTCCCATCACCTGTCTTTTCAGATGCGCATCGGCGTTATCTTCACCGGTCTCGTTGTGCTGGTAGACCGAGACAGGGTGATGGGGCGCCAGCTTTTCCAGCCAGACTTCGTAGTCGGCATGCAGCCCGGATTCGTCGTCATTAATGAAGACGGACGCCGTAATGTGCATTGCATTCACGAGGACCAACCCTTCCTGAATGCCACTTTCTTGCAGGCACTGGACCACCTGCGGAGTGATGTTGATGAAAGCGCGCCGGCTGGGAACTTGAAACCACAACTCCTGGCGATAGCTTTTCACGAGAAGCGGGCCTGGAAACTTGGTTTAAGAAATTGATCCGAGCGCAGTTCAAAGGCGTTCTGCCCCAGGGGGCACGCTCTGATCGGCCGCAGCCGGTACGCCGCAGTCACACTGCGACCAGCAACGCAAGCGGAGCTGGCCATAACGCTGAACACCGCGGAACGCTGTCGAAGAGGCGTCAACGTCAAGCAGTGCCCCGGATTCGGTTCGAGAAAGCGGTGTAGGAATCGGGCGATTGAGCCTTCATCCAGGCAATGAACGACTGGGCGACCACTTCCAGGTTACGGTAGGCCACCGGGTCCTTGTTGGTCTCGGGCAGTTGAGGGAGGACATCACGCAGGCGCTCCCACACCAGCAGCAACTCCCGTCCGCTCTGGAAGAACAAATTCTGATTCAATACGCCGCTGGTGATGAACGAGGCTGTCATGTCCCAGTACGTGACGACCATTCGAAAATAGGCATTCTCGTCGGATCCGGGAGGACAGAGCTTGTTGAACTCCTCGAGCGTGCGAACCTTGAAGCATTGCGAAAACCAGGCGCGCGCTTTGCGCAGCCGGTCCTCCCGACGCAGCTCATAGAGTCTGAGGACCAGGTTCACGTCTTCGTAAGTGGCGGGCGATTCCATGTCGGCTCCTGTTTCGGGAATTCTTGAGGACCTTGGAAACAACGCGGATTGTAGGCCGGCGATGCTTTCAAGTCAAAGGTTCGCAGCCTGCGAAGTGCGGGGTCGGAAAGTGGTGCCCAGCCGGGAGGAGCTGGTGAAGCATTCTTTTTGCAGCGGAGCTACTCGTACCGCAGCGCCTCGATTGGGTCTAACCGGGCGGCAACGCGGGCCGGCCAGACACCGAAGGCCAGGCCCACTCCGGTGGAGACGGCCAGCCCTGAGGCGACCGCCCAGGCGGGGATCTTCGCGGGCAGAGCGGGCAGGAGAAACGCCAGAATCAGGCTTACCGCGAAGAAAAGCAGAACACCGAGGATGCCGCCGAGCGTCGTCAACGTCATCGCTTCAAACAGAAACTGCACGACGATGTCCTTCCGCCGGGCGCCGATTGCTTTGCGGACACCGATCTCACGCCTGCGCTCGGTCACGCTGACCAGCATGATGTTCATCACTCCAATGCCGCCCACCACAAGCCCGACGGAAGAAATGGCAATCGCAATCAGCCCCACGGCGGCGGTGATGGAATCGAACTGCTCGATGAACTTGTCGGCTGTCTTGAGATTGAAATTGCTGGGTTCGCTGAACCGCACGTTGCGTTGCCGGCGCAGCACGGCATCGGCCTGCTCCAGTGCCGCCTGCAACTGGCCCGGTCTGGCGCGGATCACCAACATCAAGAAATCTTGCTTCGGCACGAGCTTGGCGACTGTGCGAAACGGCATCAGGATCGCATTGTCTTCTTCCGTTTCTCCGAAGACACTGCCCTTGCGTTTCTCAAGGACACCGATCACCTCGTACCGGAGTCCACCCACGGTCACTTCCTGCCCTTCAATCTGCGTGCGATTGGGAAAGAGCGCTTCCTTTACGTTGGTGCCGATGACGATCACGTCGCGGCGATGCAACTCATCGACATCGGAGATAAACCGCCCTTGCTCGAGAACCAGGTTGCCGATGGCGCCGTAGTTGGCGGAAACAGCCTGCAAGCGTCCCTGCTTGTACGTATGGCCTCTAAACGTCGTGGTTCTGTCCAGATTCCACACGAAACTGAGAAGAGCGACGTCTTCGACGGCATCCGCCTGTTGTTTGATGGCCAGCGCGTCCTCGGCATACAGCGGCTTGCGCGCCCACTCTCTGCGGTCGCGTGGGCCAAACTGCGGACCCGTGGTGAGGTGGAAAGCCCAAACGTTGTTGGTTCCGTACTCTTCGATGAGATTCACGATATTCTGCCGCATGCCGGTGAGGATGGAAGCAATGACCACCACGGTCATGACGCCGATGACGATCCCGAGCACGGTGAGCGAACTGCGAAACTTGTTGGCGAGCAGGTTAGACATCGCCATCGCCACATTCTCAAACGTGATGCCTTTGGAAATCGCTGGCATTTCACTGTTCCTCGCCGCGGCTGAACGCACTCGCACTCGGCCTATCCCATTGGCGTTGTCGGGAAAACCCAGAGCGGAAATCCAGCAGGGTCCCGTCAAAGTCGTGAGCCCTCCCTTGCGGTCGGGCTACTGAATAGCCGCGTGGACCAAATCAGTAGCCCGCGCGTTAGCAAGGGCTCGACCTCGACTCAAGGACTTACGAGACGTTGACGGGGCCCTGGAGAATCCAAAATCACTCTGGATTGCAGGAATGGTAGTGCCAAACTGGATCCCTGCCCTGCGCTTTCTCCGCGACAGGCAATTCCGTGAGCACGACAGCCCAATGGGATGACGCAAGCAGATTATGCGTCACCGCAGTTAGAGCGTTTAGCTCTTGGTGAGCGCGATGATCGGATCCAGTTTCGACGCCTTGTAAGCCGGATAGATCCCGAACACCATACCAATATCTCCGGACACCAGAAGTGATAGCAGGACGTAGGGCAACGTGACGGTCATGGGCACCGGTGTGACTGCCCCGATGACCCAAGAGAGACCAGCTGCCAGGACCAGACCAAAGAATCCGCCCAGACTGGCCAAGGCCGACGACTCGATCAGGAATTGCGCCAGGATCTGCTTGCTGCGGGCTCCGACGGCCTTGCGCAAGCCGATTTCGAAGGTTCGTTCCGTCACGCTGACGAGCATGATGTTCATGACGACGATGCCGCCCACTACAAGCGAGATCAGCGTAATCGGTGTTACCACCATCGCAATAGCGCCTGTGAAATTGCCGACCTGGGTGTCGATGGACTCGGTGTCGAGGATCGCAAAGGTGTCTTCTCTTTCCGGCGTCAACCCGCGGAAAGACCGCATCAGTCTGCGCACTTTGTCGATCACGTTCGCAAACTCTGCCCGGCTCGGCGCGCTGCCACGGATGCCGAATCCGCCGGCGCGATCGAACAGGCGGCGATGAGTCGTGAGAGGAATGTGGACTTTGTTGTCCAGAGAGCTTCCGAACATGGATCCCAGCTTTTCCTCTAGGCCAATGATCGTAAATGCGGTTTCTCGGATTCGCAAGGTCTTGCCAATAGGATCGGTCAATGGAAAGAATTTCTCTCGAATGTCGTTGCCAATGACACAGACGGTGTTGCCGTGATCGACTTCGTGCTGCGTGAAGAACCGGCCCGAAACAATAGTCATGCTCTTGATGCCGGCCATCTCGGAAGTTGCACCGATAATTTGCGTTCCGAAGAGATCCTCCCCTTCGTGTTTCAGGTCGGCTCGGTCAAACTGCTCGGCGCCAACGTCGGAACATCCTTGGCAAGCGTTTTTCACAAATCGCATTTCCGGCCACTCAATTCGCTTGTTGCGTTTGACCATCTGCTCCCATTCTTCTTCGGTGAGACGACCGACGGAACCCAGGCGGGTTACGTAGAAGGTATTGGCCCCGAGTTGCTTGGTGATGTTGCTCAGAACGTAAGTGTTGAGCCCGCTGATAGCTGCTCCCACCAGCACCACCGAAGCAACGCCGATGATGATGCCGGTCAGCGTCAGGAAGGAGCGCAGCTTGTGCGCGAGGATCGACTGAAAGGCGATGCGAGTGGCGTCGACGCAGAAGAGAAAAGCAGCTCTCATAGTTACGATCTAATACGGCGCCGCCGCTTCCAATGTTTCGCCCAACTTGAGGGCAGCCCGGATCTCCCCCAGTACAGCCGGGTCTGTCTCGTGCTCGAGGGCCTGTTCGAGTGCGGTGATGGACTTAGGCCCGCCAATCTGGCCAAGAGCCCAAGCGGCATGCGATCGAACCAAAGGTTCGGCTGTCCGCAACGCCAGCGTCAGAACGCCAATCGCCCTGGCATCGCGGCTGTTGCCCAGAGCGACCGCCACGTTCCGCAGAAATCCAGCATACTTAGCCCGTCTCACCGCGCTGTTCTGGAAACGTTTCGTGAATTCCTCTTTGCTCAATTGCATCAGCTCGATCAGAACGGGAGCCTGGTTTCCCTGTGCTGGAGCAAATGCTGCGTCTTCGCAGGGCGTGGCAAAACGGTTCCAGGGGCAGACGTCCTGACAGTCGTCGCAACCGAAGATGCGGGAGCCAATCATCGGCCGCAGATTTGCAGGAATAGGGCCTCTCAATTCGATGGTGAGGTACGAGATGCAAAGGCGCGCGTCGACAACGTACGGCGCCACGATAGCGCCGGTAGGGCAGGCATCGATACAACGTCGGCACGTGCCGCAGTAATTGCGGCTTTCGTCGCGGGGGTCGAGATCGAGAGTCGACACAATTTCGGCCAGGAAGATCCATGAACCAAGCTCACGAGTGATCAGGTTGGAGTGTTTGCCGATCCATCCCACGCCGCCCTTATGTGCCCACGCTTTGTCCATCACGGGCCCGGTGTCGCAATAGCAGAGTCCACGAGCTTCGGGAAACCGTTCGCTCATCCATGCGACCAGCGCTCGCAGCCTGTCTTTGAGGACAGCATGGTAATCACGCCCCCAGGCATAGCGTGAAATCTTCCCGTGGCAAGGATCTTCTGAGTGGAAGTGCGCTGCGTAGTAGTTCGCGGCTAGCGAAATCACAGACTTTGCTTCAGAAAGCACCGTTCGAGGATCGAGCCGCTTCCCGGCGTGCCGCCCCATCCAATGCATCTCGCCGTGATGGCCGGCCGCCAGCCACTCGTCGAGCCGGTTGCGCTGGTCCAGCGGCTCGGCGCGACTGACGCCGATCTTGGCGAACCCCAGTTCCTTAGCCTTCTCGCAAATGGCAGCTTGCAAACTCTCCACGGTTCAGAACAGATCTCGAACAGAACGGGACCGAAGAGTCCCTTTCTTTTTTTGCTGCCTGCGTCCACAGGACCCAGAGCATGCGCACCGGAAGGTGCGGCGTTCTCGCTCTGCTACTGGATGCTCTCCGGCGTCTGGACTGGGGCGTTCAAGGTTGCAGGCGATGCATGATGGTGGACGAGCAGCCAGCTGCTGTCGACCTTATGAAAGATGTTGGTGGCCAGCGCGGTGGCCGTTTGATAGTTGGCATCCTGCGCACTGGCGATGTTTTCCGTGCAGACCACCCAAGCGACGTTTTCGTTGATGTGGACGGAGACCTTGCTGGCATGAATCCTCAGGTAGGCGGCATTCCGGAAGATGTTGGACCAGCTGCGGCGAATCGATCGCCAGCCTGTCAGCATCTCCCACCCCGGATGAATGCAGCGCGCCCACGCTTCGTGCAGCCAGACCGCTTCCATCGCCTCCAGGTCCTGGGCCGACAGCGCCTCGTAAAACCGAATGTTGGCCTCCCTCACACCGGCCTTGTCGTCCATGGTCACGCCTTCGGGTGAGCCTTGTCGTATTGTTCCATGAGATGTCCAATAGTGATGTGCGTGTAGCGCTGTGTTGCGGCAAGGCTCTTGTGACCCAGCAGCTCTTGAATCGATCGAAGGTCCGCTCCGGAATTCAGCATGTGCGTTGCAAATGAGTGCCGCAGGCTGTGGGGGCTGATCTTACGGCCCAGGCCGCTCAGCAGAACGTGCTTGTCGACCAAACGCGCCACGGAGCGGGTGGCCAGCCGCGTTCCGAAACGATTCACAAACACCGGCGCTAGCGCCGGAAAGGAGCTGCTTGGGCTGCCTTTCGCGAGTCTTGCCTCACGATATACCTGCAGCGCCTGCAGACAGTGCTTGCCGAATGGCACGATGCGTTCCTTACGCCCCTTGCCACGCACCAGGATAATCCTTTCACTGAAGTCCACATCTTCCCAGTTCAACCCGGTCAGCTCACTCACACGGATTCCGCAGGCATAGAGTAGCTCGAGAATGCTTCGATCCCTCAACCCCAGCAAGTTCGAGAGAACAGGCGACTCGATGAGCTTCACACAATCTTCGACCGTGAGGTGGCTCGGAATCTTCTGGGGAAGTTTCATGGACTTCACCAGCTTGGCCGGGTTTTCTTTCAAAACGCCTTCGCTGCAAAGAAACTTGCAAAACGAGCGGATAGCAGACATCTTGCGCGCAATCGACGATTTCTCCTTCTTCCGCCCATGGAGGTGGCCCAGGTATTCGCGAATAAGCCGATGATCGAGCTGGCTGGGCGAAAAGTCAGGCCGGTTGCCGGATTCGTCTGGAGGTGTGAGGTAATCGAGCAGCTGCATCAAGTCGCTTGCGTAGTTTCGCAGGGTGTGCGGCGAGGCCTTCACGCGCAGCCGTTCGGCAAATCGATTGATGAGTTCTTTCATCACACGAGTTGTAATTTGAAGCGCTTCGCCCTTGTGAATGCGCGAGCATCGTCTTCGCGCAAGGAACTTCGGGCGACCGGCGATATTCGCCGCCTTTCTACAGCCAGACCGATTGCATCACCGAGCGGTGCTCGCCACGCTCGGCCTCAATCGCGCTCGGAAGTCTGCCATGGCTTTCAGCGCGCCCTGCACCTGCAGCCGGTGTTTGTCTTGCTTCCCCATCCGCCGGCCGATCGCCTCCGGTGCTGGCATGATGCCGAAGTTGATATTCTCCGGCTGAAAGCCAGCGGGATCGGCAGAGACAAGGTAGTGGATGAGCGATCCGATGGCCGTAGCGCGCGGAGGGACGAGCAGGACCTCGCCCGCCACCAGGCGAGCGGCGTTCAGCCCGGCGATCAAACCGGTTGCAATGCACTCAACATAGCCTTCGACTCCGGAGATCTGTCCAGCGAAGAAGACGTTTCCATCGCGGCGCGACTGGAGCGTTGGTTCCAGCAGGCGCGGGGAATTGATGAAGGTGTTGCGATGAATCTGTCCCAGTCGCAGAAACGTTGCATGTTGCAAGCCGGGAATCAAGCGAAAAACCCGCTCCTGCTCGCCAAAGCGCAAGTGGTTTTGAAAGCCGACAAGATTATAGCTGTCGGCCCGCAAGTTTTCTTGGCGGAGCTGGACTGCTGCATAGGGCATCCGCCCGGTGCGAGGATCGACGAGGCCGACAGGTTTCATGGGACCGAAGCGCAGCGTGTCAATTCCTCGCCGCGCCATCTCTTCGATTGGCAGGCAAGCTTCGAAGTACATCGCCTTCTCGCACACGTGCAATGGAACCGGCTCTGCTTGAACCAGAGCGTCGTAAAACGCTAAGTACTCCTCCTGAGTGAAGGGGCAGTTCAGGTAGTCGGGTGCGCCTTTGTCATAGCGCGACGCTCTGAAAGCCTTCCGCATGTCGATACTTGCGGCATCGACAATCGGGCTGATGGCATCGTAAAAATAGAGGTGTTGCTCGCCAGCGAATTCGCGGAGGGACTGCGAGAGGCTGTCTGACGTGAGAGGGCCAGTGGCAATGATGACAATTGCCCCTTCAGGAATAGACCGAAGCTCCTCGCGCACGATCTCGACGTTTGCATGACTGCCGATGATTTCCGTCACGGCCGATGCAAAGTGCTCCCGGTCCACCGACAAAGACGCACCGCTAGGTACGCGGTGAGCATAAGCGAGCCGGATCAGGAGCGAATCCAGCAGTTTGAGCTCCTCCTTCAGCAGCCACGGAGCGCTCTCTTCCTGGTCTGACTTAAAGGAATTGCTGCAGACGACTTCCGCCAGTTTGCCAGTCTTGTGAGCCGGAGTCGGTTTGGCGGGGCGCATCTCGTAGAGACGAACCTTGTAACCTGCCTGCGCGACCTGCCATGCCGCTTCCGCACCAGCCAGCCCGCCACCTGCAATAATCACAGCGTCCCGTTTCATTGACTGTGGATTCTAGCATTGTTTACCCGGGAGCGATTGGGGAAGGAGCGACCTGGACCTTCGTCCCAGGCGTGAGGCTGCCCTGGCGATCGGGTGAATGAACAGGCGCGCGAGCCAAATCACTTGCCCGCATGTCGGCCAGGGCTCGATCTCGACTTGAGGAGTTACGAGTCCTTGGCGGCAAGCAACCGCGCACTTCAAAGTTTAGGAGGTGTGGCGATCGACGGATCAGACCACTTCGACCAACTCGATGGCTTCCTTGAAGTCGCACGTCTCGGAATTGCAGGAGTGGATGGTTCCTTGTCGTTTGGTGGTTTTTTCGAGCAGATAGCCTGCGCCGCACTTGGGGCAAGGCTTGTTAACCGGCTTGTACCACGCTGTGAAGTCACAAGCTGGGTATTGATCGCAGCCGTAGAACACCTTGCCGCGGCGCGATTTCTTTTCCACCAGTTCGCCTTTGCAGGTGGCTTTGGGACAGGCGATCCCGATCGTCTTCTTCTTGACGTATTTGCATTCCGGATAGGCGCTGCAAGCTGTGAACTCTCCGTAGCGGCCATGCCTGATCACCAGGTGCTTGCCACATTGCGGGCACTTGTCTTCTAACACAACGTCGGGAACCGAGAGTCGGCCTGAACCGGCAGCCGCCAACTTCTTCGTGGTCTTGCACTCCGGGTATCCCGTGCAAGCCAGAAACTGCCCAAAGCGTCCGCGCTTGAGCGTCATGGGCCGCCCGCAGTTTTCGCAAAGCTCTTCGATTTGTTCTACCTCGGCTTTTCCATCGGTGCTGGCACTTTCCCTGGCGATCTCGCGTGTGCTCTTGCAATCCGGATAGGCTGAGCACGCCATGAACCGTCCGTGGCGCCCCCAGCGAATCACCATCGGACTGCTGCACTTCTCGCAGGTCTCGTCAGTGGGCTCCGGTTCTCGAATCACGCCCATGCGCTCGCCTGCTGTCTTGAGGTCTTCTTCGAACTTGCCGTAGAACTCTCTCAGCGCCTGGGTCCAGGCAAGCTTGCCCTCCTCGATCTCGTCGAGCTCTTCCTCCATTCGGGCGGTGTACTGAATGTCGAAAATATCTGCGAAGCTGGCAACCAGGACGTCGTTGATCACGAAACCGAGTTCGGTCGGAAGGAACTTGCCTTCCTGCTTGACCACATACTCTCGATCCTGAATGGTCGTCAGAATGGCTGCGTAGGTCGAAGGCCGGCCAATGCCTTTCTCTTCCAGCATCTTCACGAGCGTCGCTTCGGTGAACCGAGGAGGCGGCTGGGTGAAGTGTTGTTCAGGAAGCAGCTTGTTCAACTTCAGAATCTCGCCTTCCACCAGCGAAGGCAGCTTGTGTTCGAGTTCCTCGTCTTCTTCGTCCTTTTCATCCTTGCCTTCGGCGTACACCTTCAGAAAGCCTTCGAACTTCAACACGGAGCCGGTTGCCTTGAACAGGTAATCGCCAGCGCGGATCTCTACCGACGTCTGGTCGAACAGAGCCGGTTTCATCTGCGAGGCCACGAAGCGTTGCCAGATGAGCTTGTAGAGCTTGTATTCGTCAGGACTCAGATACTGCCGCACCTCTTCAGGATGGTAGCTGGTTGAGGTTGGGCGGATGGCTTCATGCGCATCCTGCGCATCTTTCTTGCTGCGATAGAAAACTGGCTTCTCGGGTAGGAACTCCTGGCCAAAGTTGCTTCCGATGTAGCTGCGTACGCCGGCCAGAGCGTCGTCGGAAACCCGTGTAGAGTCGGTGCGCATGTAGGTGATGAGCCCTACGCTTCCTTCGCCGCCCAATTCGACTCCCTCGTAGAGTTTCTGTGCCAGCATCATCGTCTTCTTAACGGAGAAGCGCAGCTTGCGCGACGCCTCCTGCTGCAGTTTGCTCGTGATGAAAGGCGGCACTGGATTCCGCTTCTTCTCGCCCTTCTTGACACTGTCGACGACGAAGCGCTCGTTCTGGAGTCGATTGACGATCGCTTGCGATTGAGCCTCGTTCTCAATCTCCAGGTTCTTGCCAAGGAACTTCTGCAGCGCAGCGTCGAAGGCTGGCGGATTGTGACCGGCGAGGTTGGCTGTAATGGTCCAGTACTCTTTGGCAACGAAAGCGCGAATCTCGCGCTCGCGCTCGACGACCAGGCGCAGCGCGACGCTTTGAACTCGTCCAGCCGAGGTGCCCCTCCGGACGTTTTTCCACAGCAGAGGACTGATCTTGTACCCGACCAGGCGGTCGAGGATGCGGCGAGCCTGTTGTGCCTCCACCAGCTTCGAATCGATGGCGCCAGCGTGCCGGAAAGCTTCCCTGACGGCTTTTTGGGTGATCTCGTTAAACAAGACGCGAAAGATCTTGCGTTTCTTCGAGTGAAGCTCTTCCGACAGATGCCAGCCGATCGCTTCGCCCTCCCGGTCCGGGTCCGTGGCGATGTAGATCGACTCGACCGCCTTGGCCGCGGCCTTGAGTTCGCGAATCACTTTCTCTTTGCCAGGAATGATTTCATAGGTAGGCTCGAACGCGTTCTTGAGGTCAACCCCCAGGCCTTTCTTGGGGAGATCGCGCACATGTCCCAGCGACGCCTTCACCGCGTACTCCGGCCCCAAGTATTTATTGATCGTCTTGGCCTTGGCAGGCGATTCGACAATGACGAGTGATTTAGCCATGTTTCCGAGAAAGGGCCCCAGCCTTTCGATTCTTGACCGCCAGAGTTCGAGTCGGCGTGTGCCTAGTCTAGAACTTTCTGACGAAACTCTTTCCCGGCAACTGCCGGACTTGGTCTTTCAGCTCCAGGTCGAACAGCACTGCCAATAGCTCCGACGAACTCATCTGCGACGTTTCCAACAGCCGGTCGATCGGCATGGCTTCGTCGGCGGGCAGCAATTCTAGCACACACTTTTCGGCGCTCGTCAAAACCATCGGGAAGAGGCCGGGCTGCGTGTCGGCGGCGGACCTTGCGAGAGGCGCCAGAATCTGTTCTTTCACCGGTCTTGGCAACTCTTCGACAATATCCTGCCAATCCTGCACGAGTTTTGCTCCTTGCTTGATCCAGAGATTCGGTCCGAAGCTTGTCTTCGACGTGACGTTGCCCGGCACGGCGAACACCTCGCGATTCTGTTCTAGTGCGAGTCGGGCAGTGATCAACGATCCGCTGAACTCGGCTGCCTCCACGAGGCAGGTTCCGAGTGCCAGCCCGCTGATGATGCGGTTTCGGATGGGAAAATTCTGCGGCGACGGACTAGTGTTCATCGGGAACTCGGAGATAACACAACCGTGAGCCTCGACCTGAGCTGCCAGCTTCTTGTTCTCCCGCGGATAAATGTGGCTGAGCCCGCTGCCCAATACCGCCACTGTCTTCCCTTTGGCTTCGAGAGCGCCTCGGTGAGCCGCTGTGTCGATGCCGCGCGCCAGCCCGCTGCAGATCGCCAGGCCGCGGCTTGCCAGCTCGCGCGCCAGCTTCTCAGCGACGTTCACTCCGTACGGCGTGGCCCGGCGCGAGCCAACGATCGAAACGCAATGGTGGTTGAGACACTCGATGTCGCCTTTGCAGAAAAGCACCAGAGGTGGATCGAAAATCTCTTTGAGCAGCTTGGGGTAGGAAGAATCGGCGAGTGTCAGGACTCGTGCGCCGCCTTGAAGACAGCTGGCAAGCTCGCTTTCAGCCTGGACGCGGCGTGTGCTCGACAACAGCATCCGGCCCACGACTTCAGGCACCCCATGAGCTGCCAGTTCCGTTACCGTTGCGCGCAAGATGGCTTCGGGCTGCCGGTAGGTGTCCAACAGTCGATGAACGCCACGGCAGCCCAAACCCTCAACGGAGGACAGAATCAAGTACTGCAGAGTCTCTTCGTGCATCGTTTGCGAGAACGCGGCTGAGACTATAGCGGTGCCAGTGGGTTGTCAAGGAACGCGGTGCGCCGATGGGCGCAGTGACGTTAGGAAACACAAGGATGGTGGCCGCGTCTCGTGTGCGTCACACCATCTCTTCCAGTGAGCCTGGCGCCTGGCTGAGCCGGAAGCTGTGAAAAAATTATTGAAAAAAAGTCTTGACTAGCGATATCGCTATGATATACTGTCTCCCTCCTGGAATTCCTACCGGA
>Ga0194131_10005110_pt1 | contig 19223 bp, 19 predicted proteins | sample TA2KigO120mmetaG_FD_148631 | JGI IMG/M metagenome (GOLD analysis project Ga0194131, IMG submission 148631) | Freshwater microbial communities from Lake Tanganyika, Tanzania - TA2015053 Kigoma Offshore 120m | ecosystem: Environmental > Aquatic > Freshwater > Lake | place: Tanzania: Lake... | reverse complement strand
ATGGACATGTCCCAGTTCTATCGGTCATCGGAAGGAGGGCGGATTATGAGGGCAAGCGGGCATCGATGGACAGGGCGTGAATGCCCTGTCCCAGCAAATCGTCGAGGGCGGCGTAGACCAGGCGATGCCTCGCCAGCGGCGCGAGCCCGGCAAACCGCGCCGAGTGGATCGTCACGTGGAAATGCCCGCCCTCGCGCGCGCCGGTGTGACCGGCGTGCAACGCACTGTCGTCGCGGATCTCGAGTTGCGCAGGCGCCAGCGCGCTCGTCAGGCGAACTCTGATGGCCTCGCTCAGGCGGGGCGACTGCGGCGGGTGAGCCATATCGTTTGTCCGATGATGAATACGAAACTCAGCGCGGTGATGCCATACACCTTAAAATCGACCCAGGTCGCCTGCGGGTAGTTCCAGGCCACCCAGAGGTTCAGCATCCCCATCACCACATAAAAAACCGCCCATACCAAGGTGACCAGCGACCAGTCGGCAAGGGGCACGCCAACGAAGGCTTCGGCCGCGGCGGCGGTCATCAGGCGCTCGATCAACGGTTTGCGCATCACCACACTGACGATGCAAGCGAGCGCGAGCGCCCAGAAGAGTGCGGTGGGTTTCCAGATGATGAAGCGCTCGTCGCGCAGCCAGAGCGTCGCGCTGCCGAGCACGAACACCAGCGCGGCGCTCGCCAAGTGCATGGGCGGAATCCGTTGGTAGCGCAGACGATCGTAGATCAGCAGCAGCGCCATCGCGCCCATCAAACTTGCCGTCGCGGCGTAGATGCCTTGCCACTTGTACGCGATCAGGAACGCGAGCAGTGGCAGGAATTCGATCAGGGCTTCCATTCGCTCGATATCATAAGTGCGTGCAACGTTTTCAACTGCATCCGGACAATCCGCAACTGCGTTTGGTGCGCCTTGCCGCAGAGATTCTGCGCGCCGGTGGGGTCATCGCCTACCCGACGGATTCCTGCTACGCGCTCGGCTGCCACATCGGTGACAAGGCTGCGCTCGAGCGGATCCGCCGCATCCGCGGCGCCGACAAGCATCATCACTTCACGCTGGTCTGTCGCGATCTGACCGAGATCGCGCGCTACGCCAAGGTCGACACCTGGCGGTTTCGTTTGCTGAAGTCCTGCACGCCGGGCCCCTATACGTTCTTGCTCGAGGCGACCCGCGAAGTCCCGCGGCGCCTGCAGCATGAAAAACGCCGCACTATCGGCATCCGCGTCCCGGATCACGAGGTGCCGCGAATGTTGTTGGCAGAGCTCGGCGAGCCGATCATGAGCTCGACGCTGTTGCTGCCCGGCGATGGTCTCGCCTTGAACGGTGCCGATGACATCGAGCAGCGGCTCGGCCCTCAACTCGATGCCATTCTCGATGGGGGTGCCTGCGGGCTAGAGCCGACCACGGTGGTCGATCTGGCCTCGCGTCCGCCGGTGATTGCGCGGCAGGGGCGGGGCAGTCTCGAGCCTTTCGGGCTGTGAGCCAGACGGTATAATTCGCAATTTCAGGAGCCCGCGAAATTCACCGAAAGGGCTTTGGTCATAAAGTCTATTTAAATCAATAACATATGATATTAATTTCATGCGGGATCACAGCTCGTGAGCAGTAACCCGCAAGCCAACCGCGTGCTCTCAGGCATGCGCCCGACCGGACAGCTGCACCTTGGCAACTATCACGGCGCGCTCAAGAACTGGGTCGACCTGCAGTATCAATACCCGTGTTTTTTCTTTGTCGCCGACTGGCACGCGCTGACGACCGGCTACGAGGACACGAGCCGCTTGCCCGAGTTCACGCGCGAGATGGTGATCGACTGGCTGGCGGTGGGCCTCAATCCCGGGGTGGCGACGATTTTTGTCCAATCGCACGCATCTGTTGTTGTCGATGATTACGCCGCTCTCCTGGCTCGAGCGCGTGCCGACGTACAAAGACCAGCAGGCCGAGTTGCAGGAGAAAGACCTCGCGACCTACGGCTTCCTCGGCTATCCCTTGCTGCAATCGGCGGACATCCTGCTCTACCGGCCGCGCTATGTGCCGGTGGGTGAGGATCAGGTGGCGCATGTCGAAGTGACGCGCGAGGTTGCCCGGCGCTTCAACAATATATTCGGTCGCGAAGCCAGCTTCGAAGAAAAATCCGAAAAGGCCGTCGGCGAACTCGGCGCCCGCAACAGCAAGCTCTATCGTGAGCTGCGCCGCAAGTTTCAGGAGACCGGCGACACCGCCTCGCTCGAGAAAGCGCAGGCGCTCGTGCAGTCGAACACGCGCATCACCGTCGCCGATCGCGAGCGGCTGCTCGGCTATCTTGAGGGCTCGAGCGTGAGCATCCTGCCCGAGCCGCAGGCGTTGCTGACGCCCACGCCAAAATTGCCCGGTGTGGATGGTCGCAAGATGTCCAAGTCGTACGGCAACACGATCGGGCTGCGCGAAGATCCGGACTCGGTCACGCGCAAGCTCAAGACCATGCAGACCGACCCCGCGCGGGTCCGGCGTACCGACCCGGGCGATCCGGATAAGTGCCCAGTGTGGTCGCTGCACGAGGTGTACTCGGACGAGTCGACGCGCACTTGGGCGGCGGCGGGTTGTCGCAGCGCAGGCATCGGTTGCCTCGAGTGCAAGAAGCCGTTGATCGATCGCATCGTTGCCGAGGCGACCACCATGCGTCAGCGCGCGGCCGAATACGAAAACAATCCCGAACTGGTGCGCGCCATCCTCACCGAAGGCAGCGAGAAGGCCCGCGAGGCGGCGCGAGAAACTTTGGACGAGGTGCGCTACGCCATGCACCTGCGTGGAGACTGAGGTCATGGCCAAGCCCGAACTGAAGCTCGTGCCCGCGCCGAGTGAGACCGGCGAGACGCCGGACGCGGCGACACCGGCGCAAGCCGAGATGCCGTTCGCAGTCGTGCAAGGCGAGCCGATCACGCAACTGCCGCGCGATCTGTACATCCCGCCGCAGGCCCTCGAGGTATTCCTCGAAGCGTTCGAGGGACCGCTTGATCTTTTGCTGTATCTCATCCGCCGGCAGAACCTCGACATCCTCGATATTCCACTCGCCGACATCACCAAGCAGTACATGAATTACATCGAGCTGATGCAGGAGCTGCAGCTCGAGTTGGCCGGCGAATACATGCTGATGGCGGCGACGCTGGCCGAAATCAAATCGCGCATGTTGCTACCGCGATCGACCGATCCGACCGCCGAAGAGGCCGATCCGCGCGCTGATCTCGTGCGTCGCTTGCAGGAGTACGAGCGCTACAAGCAGGCCGCCGAGAGTATCGATCGCATGCCGCGCGAAGATCGCGACACGTGGCCGGCGAGCGCTGAGGTGGATATTCGACGACCCGCCTCGACGCTGCCCACGGTGACGCTGCAGGAGATGATCGTTGCCTTCCGCGATGTGGTGGCACGCGCTGCCATGTTTGGTCATCACCATGTGCAGCGCGAACGCCTTTCAGTTCGCGCCCGCATGACCGGTGTGCTGGCGGCCGTCGAGAACGGCGGCTTCGTGGAATTTCTCAGGCTCTTCAAGCCCGAGGAGGGTCGCATGGGCGTGACCGTGACCTTCGTGGCCCTGCTCGAATTGGTGCGCGAGGGTTTGATCGATCTCGTGCAGACCGAAACTTATGGTCCGCTGCATGTACGCGCAGCGCAGGCCCCGCGTCTGCGTCTGGTCGATGGCGCATCGCCCGTCGACACCGGCCCGGTCGAGCCTGTCACCGTTGAATCTGACGAGGATAATCGATGAGCGAACATCACATCCGCAACGTGCTCGAAGCGGCGATGCTGGCGGCCGGCAAACCGATGGCGGCGAGCGAGCTCGCGCAGCTCTTCGACGAGGATGGCAGACCGGACAAGACTGCCATCAGCGCTGCTCTGAGCGAGTTGGCGGCGCACTACGCAGATCGGGCGATCGAGCTCAAAGAAACCGCCAGTGGCTGGCGTATTCAGGTACGCACGAATTACGCGTGCGAGATCGGCCGGTTGTGGCCGGAGCGCCCACAAAAGTACTCGCGGGCGTTGCTCGAAACTTTGGCATTGATCGCGTACCGGCAACCGACCACCCGTGCCGAGATCGAATCCGTGCGCGGGGTGGCCGTCAATCCCAATATCGTCAAGACGCTGATGGAGCGCGAGTGGGTGCGCGTCGTCGGGCACCGCGATGTGCCCGGTCACCCCGAGCTCCTCGGCACCACCAAGTCGTTCCTCGATTACTTTGGACTGCACTCGATCGACGAGTTGCCACCGCTCGCTGAACTGAAGGCGATGGTTGACCTGAACCCGCAACTTGATCTGCCAGTGGCCGATGAGCTGGCGCGGATCGCCGAGCCCGAGGCTGCCCAGGCGGATGTCGTCGATGCGTCTGCAGCAGTCGATACCATTGAAGCGGTCGATGCCAAGGTCTGAGCGAACGCGACGGCCGCCCAGTGAGTCCGCCCCTGCGGGCGAGCGCATTCAAAAAATTTTGGCACAGGCTGGTCTTGCCTCGCGTCGCGAGGCCGAGGAATGGATCCGCGCCGGACGGGTCACCGTCAATGGCGCAGTGGCCGAGATCGGTGCGCGGGTATCGGGACGCGACGAGTTGCGTGTCGATGGACGGGTGGTCAGGCGCAGCCGCGATCCCTCACGCCTCAAAACGGAAGCTTCGGTGTTTCTTTGCCATCGATCGACCGGAGATTCTTTGACTGAGGGCTTGATCGCGCGACTGCCGCGTCGCGCCGGGCGCCGATTTTTGGCGGTCTCGCCGATGCCGCGAGTGGATGGTGGTCTTGAGCTGGTGACCACCGATGGCGCGCTCGCCGAGCGCCTGCAGCGTCGTGTCCGGCGTTGGCCCACCGAATTTTTGGTGCGGATACGCGGTGAGCTCGAGGACAATCACCTCGAAAATATTCGCCTTGGCGAGCTCGATGACGGCCGTCGTCTCGAGGGCGTTGAGGTCGAGGGCTCCGAGCAGGAGGCCGAAAGTGCCAACCGCTGGTATCGCTTGCTGGCCATCGGCGCGAGCGGCAAGGACGTGCGTCGACTGTTCGAGCGCCAGGGCGCGTTCGTGAGCCGCATCACGCGCACCGCGCTCGGGCCACTCGCACTCACTCGTGACCTAAATCGCGGTCATTTTCGTTCTTTGACCAGCGAAGAGGCTGCAGCCCTCGGGACCGAGCCCTCGGCGTGAGGGGTGTTAGCGTGACGAGTGTTGGTGTCAGTCGTCGCGGAGATTACTGGGCGTCGAAGGCGCGACCGCTGACGCCGCGCGCTTGCGGGCCGAGCAGCGCGATCATCGGTGCCGTCAGCGACTCCGGCAGGGGCAGCGTTTCTGCAGCTTCCGAAGGATAGGCTTGTCGGCGCATTTGGGTGCGCGCGCGTCCCGGGTTCAAAGAATTGACGCGCACGGTGGTTTTTTCGAGCTCATCCGCCAGCACCTGCATCAAGCCCTCGAGACCGAACTTTGAGACGGCGTAAGCGCCCCAGTAGGCGCAGCCGCGACGGCCCACCGCGCTCGACAGACAGAGCACGCTGGCATCTGGCGAGGCGCGCAGCACCGGCAGCAGCACCTGGGTCAGCGCAAACGGCGCGGTCAGGTTGACATGCATGACCTTCATCCAAGTCGGCACATCGTAATCTTCGATAGGTCCCGGAACGCCGAGGATCGCGGCGTTATGCACGAGCCCGTCGAGTCGACCCCAGCGCTGCAGCAGCGCATGAGCGATCGCATCGAAGTCGCCGGCGACTGCTTTTTCGAGATCGAGTGGGGCAATCACGGCTTCGGCCGCTGGCGCGCCGCTGGCCGCACGCAAGGCGGCGATTTCGGCATGGACCGTCTCGAGTTTTTTGACGTTGCGACCGATGAGCACCACTTCGGCGCCGCGTCGCGCGCACTCGAGGGCTAGTGCGCGACCGAGGCCTGCGGTGGGTCCGGTGATGGCAATGACTCTGCCGCGCAACTCATCAGCAGCAAGCGTGATGCGTCGCGGGTCGAAGTCGGTGTGGGTCTCGGCGGTCATCGGTTGAGGTTCTCGGGCGAAATCGAGTGGTCAAGAAAATCAGCAGCGGAGCGCCCGCGGCAACTCGCCACGGGACAGGGCGAGGGCGCTCCGCCAACTGCTGAGGGCACGGCGCAGCGCAGCGCCAACAGATTGCCTGCTGTCCTCGCGCTGGCTGCGCTCGACGGCGTAACTCATCCACAGCAGGGGTACGCGCAGCGCGGGGCGCGCCGCAGCGGTCGTTGCCGTGGCAGCGGCGCAAAGCTGCCGCAGCAAAAATTGTTCGCGCGCTGCGATGTCGGCGCGCTCGGCTGCGCCTAGCGGTTCGGCCTGCCAACGCACGTGCGAGTCGGCTGGATCGCTGAGTGGTCGATAAATTCGGCCTGCTCTGGCGTGCCGTGAAAACTCGGCCAATAACTCAAGTTCGCGCACCAGTGAGCCCGCGCGACTCGCGAGTTGCTCGGCGATGGCCGCTGGGGCGTTGGCACCAAGGGCGGCCTCGCGAAACACGCTGCTGCCCCAAGCCTGCAAATGTTGGTCGAGTTCGTCGCGGGTGAGGAAGGCAACGCCCGCGAGGTCGACGCGTACGTGTTCGGTGAGCGAACGCAAATCGGGCGGCGAGCGATGTTGCTGCGCGGCGGCTGCGGTCAAGGCGCGGGTGGCAGGATGGCGGGCGGCGCCCGCGGCGAGTCGCGTCAATTCTTCGTGCCACCACTCGAGCCGTGCGTGCGCAACGTGATGCTCGAGTTCACCGCGCAGGCTCGCGAGTACCTCTTGTTCGACCGTGAACAGAGCGGTGAGCGCTGCCGATTGTTCGCGTGCACAAAAGCGCAGCAGCCAGTCGCGATCAGGTCCGTAGCTCACACGCGCTCGGTTGGCTTGCGCAGGTGAGCGAGGTAATTGACCGCGATGTCGGCAGTCAGCCGGGCGCTGCGAGCGATCGGGTCGTACTCGATCCCGCGCAACTCGAGCAGCTTGAGGCCCGCGCCGCGTCCCCAACTCGCGAGCTGCGAGGGTTTGATCAGCCGCTCGTATTCGTGGGTGCCGCGTGGCACGAGGCGCGTGAGATATTCGGCGCCGACGATGGCCAGCATGAACGAGAGGAAATTTCGGTTGAGCGTCGACACGATGAGCGAACCGCCAGGACTGACCAGTTGCGCGAGACTCTCGATGGTCGCGGCTGGATCCGGGATGTGCTCGAGCATTTCCATGCAGGTGACGAGCGGGAAGCTCGCGGGTGCTTCGCTCGCCAGACTCTCGACGGTTTGCACGCGATAGTCGATCGCGAGTCCTTCGCCGGTCGCATGCAGACGCGCGACATCAATCATGGTGGGCGCGAGATCGATGGCGGTGACTTGTGCGCCGGCGCGCGCCAAGCCCTCGGCGAGCAGGCCGCCACCGCAACCGATATCGGCGGTACGCATGCCGTGCAGCGATATCCGTTCGGCAATGAAGCCGAGGCGTGCGGGATTGATGGTGTGCAGCGTGCCGAATTCGCCCGCCGGATCCCAGAAGCGGTGTGCGATGGCGTCGAACTTGGCAACCTCTGCGGCGTCGGCGGCCGGAGATTCGCGAGCAGATTCACGATGCATTTGGACTGGCCTGTACACGCGCGTTGAAGGGGTCGCTATGGTACTATTACTCGTTCGTTTTCGAATGCGGTAACAGCCTGCCGAATGAGCGAAATCGCCCGCGAAGTCCTGCCCGTCACACTCGAAGACGAGATGCGCCAGTCCTACCTCGATTACGCGATGAGCGTAATCGTCGGGCGCGCCCTTCCCGATGTGCGCGACGGCCTCAAACCGGTTCACCGCCGCGTGCTCTTCGCCATGCGCGAGCTCGGCAACGAATACAACAAACCCTACAAAAAATCGGCCCGTGTGGTCGGTGACGTCATCGGTAAATACCACCCGCATGGCGATACCGCGGTTTATGACGCCATCGTGCGCATGGCGCAGCCGTTTTCCATGCGCTACTTGCTGGTTGACGGCCAGGGTAACTTCGGCTCGGTCGACGGCGACATGCCGGCGGCCATGCGGTACACCGAAGTGCGCATGTCGCGTATGGCCGGCGAATCACTCGCCGACATCGATCGCGAGACCGTCGACTTCGTCCCGAACTACGACGAGTCGCTGACCGAGCCGGCGGTGATGCCCTCGCGCATCCCGAATTTGCTGGTCAATGGCTCCTCGGGAATCGCGGTCGGCATGGCGACCAACATCCCGCCGCATAACCTCACTGAAATCGTCAACGCCTGTCTTGCGGTCATCGACGACCCGGCGATAACGCTGGCCGGTCTCATGCAGCATGTGCCGGGCCCGGATTTTCCCACCGCCGGCATCATCAATGGCGCCCAAGAAATCGTCAGCGCGTACAAAGGCGGGCGCGGGCGGCTCTCGATCCGTGCGCGTACCCACTTCGAAGATATCGGCAAGGCTGATCGACAAGCGATCATCGTCACCGAGCTGCCGTATCAGGTGAACAAGGCGAGACTGATCGAGCGTATCGCCGATCTGGTACGCGAAAAACAGATCGAAGGTATCTCCAACGATGGTTTGCGGGATGAGTCTGACAAGGACGGTATGCGCATCGTCATCGAGTTGCGGCGCGGCGAAAACGCCGAAGTCGTGCTCAATAATCTGTTTGCGCAAACGCCGCTCGAGACCGTGTTCGGCATCAACATGGTGGCCCTCGTCGATGGCCAGCCTCGGCTGCTGTCGCTCAAAGAAATGCTCGAGGCCTTCATCCGGCATCGGCGCGAAGTGGTCACGCGCCGGACGGTGTTCGATCTCGCCAAGGCGCGCGATCGGGCGCACATCCTCGAGGGTCTTGCCGTTGCGCTGGCGAACATCGATGAGGTCATCGCACTGATCAAGGCCTCACCGACGCCCGCCGAGGCGAAGACGGCCTTGCTCGCGCGCAGTTGGAACTCCGGCGCCGCGCCCGAGATGCTGGCCCGTGCCAATAACGTCTCGACGCGCCCGAAGGATCTGGCGGCTGAGCTCGGTTTGCAGAGCGAAGCCAATGGCTATCGATTGAGCGAGACGCAGGCGCAGGCCATTCTCGACATGCGGCTCAACCGCCTGACCGGCCTCGAGCAAGAAAAAATCGTCGGCGAATACGCCGAGCTGCTGGCACTGATCATCGATCTGTTCGACATTCTGGGGCGCCCCGAGCGTTTGACCGAGGTGGTGCGTGCCGAACTCACTGCCATTCGCGACGAATACGGCGATGCTCGTCGGACCGAAATCAATCTCGATCACATCGATCTCGCCACCGAAGATTTGATCGAGCCGCAAGATGTCGTGGTGACGCTGTCGCATGCGGGCTATGCCAAGAGCCAACCGCTTACCGAATATCAGACCCAGCGCCGCGGTGGGCGCGGCAAGACGGCAACCACCGTCAAAGATGAAGACTACATAGAGAAACTCTTCGTCGCGCATACCCATGACACGCTGCTGTGCTTTTCGAATCGTGGCCGGGTCTACTGGTTGCGCGTGTTCGAGTTGCCGCAGGCGGGCCGTGGCGCGCGTGGCAAGCCGCTCGTGAATCTGATGCCACTCGAAGAGGGCGAGAGGATCAACGCGCTGCTGCCGATCAAACAATTCGACGACGAACATTTCGTGTTCATGGCGACGAGCCACGGCACCGTCAAAAAGACGCCGCTGTCGGCGTACTCGCGGCCGCGACCCTCGGGCATCATCGCGGTCGATCTGCGGGACGGTGATCGCCTGGTCGGCGTCGGTCTCACCGACGGCAAGCGCGACATCATTCTTTGCTCGAGCGGCGGCAAGGCCATCCGCTTCAACGAAGACGAAGTGCGCGCCATGGGGCGTGATGCCACGGGCGTTCGCGGCATACGTCTCGGCGACGGTCAGGAAGTGATCTCGCTGGTCGTCGCCGGCGATGGGCTGATCCTTACCGCGAGCGAAAACGGCTACGGCAAGCTCACGCCGCTCGAAGATTTTCCGTTACATGGTCGAGGCGGGCAGGGCGTGATCGCGCTGCAGACCACCGATCGCAACGGTGCAACGGTCGCCGCGCTACAAGTGCAGGGCGAAGACGAGATCATGATGATCAGCTCGGGCGGTACCTTGGTGCGCACGGGCGTCGCGGAAATCTCCATCGTCGGTCGCAACACGCAAGGCGTGCGCCTCATTCGGCTCGAGGAAGGCGAGCGCCTCGTCAGTGTCGAAGGGATCGCCGCCATCGCCGACTCCGGTGCTGCCGACTCGGGCGAGGCCAACGCCGAGACCGCCGCCCCACCCGCCGCATCGCCTGAGGGCGAGGGCGCGGGGCCTGTAAATCTGCACTGACCGTCAGGAGCACCAGCGTGCGCGTATTCAATTTTGCGGCAGGGCCAGCGACCTTGCCGTTACCGGTTTTGGAACAAGCGCGTGACGAACTGCTCGACTGGCAGGGCAGCGGCATGTCGGTCATGGAAGTCAGTCATCGCAGTAAAGCCTTCGTGGCGGTGGCGCAGCAGGCCGAGCAAGATTTGCGTGATTTGCTGTCGATTCCGGCGAATTACAAAGTGCTGTTTTTGCAGGGCGGTGCGACCGGGCAGTTCACGGCGATCCCGCTCAATCTCGCAGGCCCCGAGGCAACGGCCGATTACCTCAACACCGGAGCGTGGTCAAAGAAAGCGATCAGCGAGGCCAAGCGGTTCTGCAAGGTCAAGGTCATCGCCGACGAGACGGCCTCCAACTATTCGAGCGTGCCGACCGCGGAATCTTTGCAGCCTACGCCGGATGCTGCCTATCTGCATTACACGCCCAACGAAACCATCGGCGGGGTGGAATTCCCCTATGTGCCATCGAGTGGCGATACACCCTTGGTCGCTGACATGTCATCGAATATTTTGTCGCGACCCATCGACGTCAGTCGCTTCGGGCTCATTTATGCGGGAGCACAAAAAAATATCGGTCCGTCGGGGCTGGTGCTCGTGATCGTGCGCGACGATCTCCTCGGCAAGGCCCGCGCGGGTACGCCGCCGATCTGGGATTACGAGGCGATGGCGAAAGAAGCTTCGATGCTCAACACGCCGCCGACCTTCGGCATCTACATCGCAGGGGTGGTGTTCGCTTGGCTCAAGCGCGAGGGTGGCCTCGTGGCGATCGGTGAGCGCAATCGGCGCAAGGCCGAGCGGCTTTATGCCGCGATCGACTCCTCGGGCTATTACCAAAGTCCGGTGGCCGCCAACTGCCGCTCCTGGATGAATGTGCCGTTCACCATACCGAACCCCGAACTCGAGAAAACATTTTGCACCGAAGCCGCCAAAGCGGGGCTCGCCAACCTCGAGGGGCACCGGTCCGTGGGTGGCATGCGGGCCTCGATCTATAACGCCATGCCGCTGGCGGGCGTTGAGGCGCTGATCAGTTTCATGGGCGAATTCCAGCAGCGCCACGGCTGATTGGCGCATGGCCTTTCGGATACAGACCCTGAACCAGATCAGCGTGCGCGGACTCGAGCGTCTGCCGCGTGATCGCTATGAAGTGGCCTCGGCGATCACTGACCCGCACGCCATCCTGCTGCGCTCGGCCGACATGCACAACATGACGATCGCGCCAAGTGTGCTCGCCGTCGCGCGCGCGGGCGCTGGCACCAATAATGTCCCGGTGAGCACGCTCTCGAAGCGCGGCATCCCGGTTTTCAATGCGCCCGGTGCCAATGCTAACGCGGTCAAAGAACTGGTGATCGCGGGTTTACTGCTCGCCGCACGTAATATCGTTCAGGCCTGGGATTTTGCGCGCTCACTCCAGGGTGACGACGAAGCGATCGACAGCGCCACCGAGAGCGGCAAGAAAGCCTTTGCAGGTTTTGAGCTGCCGGGACGGACTTTGGGGATCGTGGGTCTCGGGGCGATTGGCGTCGAGGTGGCCAATGCGGCCGAGCGGCTAGGCATGCGCGTCATCGGCTACGACCCGCAAATCACCGTTCAGCGTGCATGGCAGTTGTCGGCCAGCATCAAGCAAGCGCGATCGCTGGATGAGTTGTTCGCACGCAGTCAGTTCATCACCGTGCACGTGCCGCTGGTCGAGGCCACCCGGGGTCTCGTCAATGCGGCCCGCCTGCGGCTGATGCCGAAGTCGGGCGTGATCCTCAATTTTTCGCGGTCGGCAATCGTCGACGATGTCGCGGTGCTGGCGGCGCTCGATGCCGGCAACCTCTATGGCTATGTCTGCGACTTTCCGAAGAACCGGCTCAAAGATCACCCGCGCGTGGTGACGCTGCCGCATCTCGGGGCGTCGACGGGCGAAGCCGAAGAAAACTGTGCGGTCATGGTAGCCGATACCCTGCGCGATTACCTCGAGAGCGGCAACGTTCGCCACAGCGTCAATTTCCCCGAAACCGTGCTGCCGCGGGTGCCAGGTACGAGCCGCATCGCCGTCGCCAACAGCAACGTGCCGAACATGGTGGGACAAATTTCCACGCTGCTCGCGGGCGCCGGGATCAATATTGCGGAGCTGCTCAACAAATCGCGGGGTGAGTTGGCGTTTACCCTGATCGATGCGGAGGGCACGGTCGACCCAGCCCTGCTCAGTCGCATTCGTACGATTGACGGCGTACTCTGCGCGAGATTGTTACCCGAATCTTCGTCGTCACCCACCCGATAACCTCGTTCACACCCTCAGCATGGCCAGCCGGAAAAAGCAAAAAGCCCAACCCGCAATCGAAGGTCTGCGCGGTCGCATCGACGATGTCGATCGTCGTCTGCATGCCTTGCTCAACGAGCGCGCACGCCTCGCTCGGCAGGTCGGCGTCTCGAAAGGTAAAGAGGAACGCCTCGTGGACTTTTACCGTCCCGAACGCGAGGCGCAGGTGCTGCGCATGGCGCTCGAGCGCAATGCGGCCTCGCGCGCGAGTGGCGCGCTGCGCGACGAGGAAGTCGTGCGGCTCTTTCGCGAAATCATGTCCGCCTGCCTCGCCCAGGAGGAGCCGCTCAAAATCGGGTTTTTGGGACCGGAGGGCACGTTCTCGCAGACCGCGGTCTACAAGCACTTTGGGCACTCGGCGCGGGCGCTTGCGCTCGCGACCATCGACGAAGTGTTTCATGAGGTGGAGGCTGGCCACGCTGACTTCGGCGTGGTGCCCATCGAGAATTCCACCGAGGGCAGCGTCAATCACACGCTCGATCGTTTTTTGATTTCGCCGCTGCGCATCTGCGGCGAAGTCGAACTGCGCATCCGTCAGAACCTGATGGGCAAGATGCGTAGCCTGCGTGAGGTGAAGCGGATTTGCAGTCATCCGCAATCGCTCGCGCAGTGCCGGCAATGGCTGCAGGAGCACCTGCCGGACGTCGAAATCATCGCCGAGTCGAGCAACGCCGAGGCGGCGCGACGTGCGCGCGACGAGAAAGGGACCGCGGCCATCGCCGGCGAAACCGCCGCCGAGGTCTACGGGCTGACGATTCTCGCGGCCGATATCGAAGATCGCGCCGACAACAGCACGCGTTTTTTGGTGATCGGCCGACGCACCTTCGGACGCAGCGGCAAGGATCGAACCACTTTGCTGGTGTCGACCGGGCACACCGAGGCGCCGGGCGCGCTCTATCGTCTTCTCGAGCCGCTCGCCAAAAATAAGGTGAGCTTGACGCGCATCGAATCGCGTCCCTCGCAGCGCCGCAAATGGGATTACGTGTTTTTCATTGATCTCGAGGGGCACATCGATGATGCCCCAGTCGCGCGCGCGCTCGAGCGCCTCAAATCGAGAGCCTCGCTCTATCGCGTGCTCGGCTCCTATCCGCGCGCGGTGCTGTGAGTTCAGTCGATCCGGACCGTTGGTGCGTGACGCCTGCCGAAGCGGTGGCAGGTGATCTTCGAGTGCCCGGTGACAAATCGGTCTCACACCGATCTTTGCTGCTCGGTGGTATTGCCGAGGGCCTCACCACGGTTGATGGTTTTCTCGAGAGTGAAGATTGTCTGGCGACGCTGCGGGCGCTGCGCGCACTCGGCGTGACCATCGAGCGCCCGCAGCCCACTTCGCTGCGAATTCAGGGTGTGGGCGCAAACGGTCTGCGCGGAGTCGACTTTGCACTCGATATGGGCAATGCCGGCACGGCGATGCGGCTTTTCATGGGTCTGCTCGCAGGCCAAAGTTTTGACTCGACATTGGTGGGCGACAGTTCGCTGATGCGGCGGCCGATGGAGCGCGCCGCGGCGCCGCTGCGTCTGATGGGGGCACGTATCGAGACTCGCGAGGGGCGACCGCCGGTCGCCATTCGCGGCACACCCGAGTTGCAAGCGATCGATTTCCACATGCCGGTGGCGAGTGCACAGGTCAAATCCGCCGTGTTGCTGGCGGTGCTGCGGGCAAAGGGGGTGACCCGGGTGACCGAGCCCGCCCCAACACGCGATCACACCGAACGCATGCTGGCGGGTTTCGGGGTCGAACTGCTGCGCGAGGGCGCGACTGTCAGCCTGCGCGGCGGCCAACGGTTGCAAGGCACACACATCGACGTCCCCGCTGATTTTTCTTCGGCGGCGTTTTTCATGGTGGCGGGTTGCATCGCCCGTGCGGGCAGTCTCAGGTTGCGTGGCGTCGGTATGAATCCGACACGTACCGGTTTGCTCGACATCTTGCGGGCCATGGGTGCGGACATCGAGGTAACAGGACTGGCGACCCGCGGTCCGGAACCGATTGCCGATCTGGTCATTCGCCCCTCGACCCTGCATGGCATCGAGGTGCCGCAAGATTTGGTGCCGCTCGCGATCGACGAATTCCCGGTGTTTTTCATTGCCGCAGCCTGCGCGAAAGGGCGCTCGACGCTGCGCGGTGCCGAAGAGTTGCGGGTCAAAGAAAGCGATCGCTTGGCCGTCATGTCGCAAGGGCTGACGGCGCTCGGAGTCGAGCATCATCTGCTGCCCGATGGCATGCAGCTCGCAGGTTGCGACGACTCGGCGGGGCCGGTTTTTCAAGGCGGTCGTATCTACAGCCACGGCGATCATCGCATCGCCATGTCGTTCGCCGTCGCTTCGCTGCGGGCCGCGGCGCAGATCGAAATCATTGATACCGCTAACGTGGCGACCTCGTTTCCGGACTTTGCCGATCTCGCGCGCGGCTGCGGTCTGCACCTGCGCGAGCTGCGGGCGCAGGCTGCGGAGTCATGAACGCGCCGGTGGTGGCCGTCGATGGTCCCTCGGGGTCCGGCAAGGGGACGGTCTGTCGGCGCTTGACCCAGCGGCAGGGCTGGCACTTGCTCGATAGCGGTGCGCTCTATCGGCTGGTGGCCGTGTCGGGCCAACTCGCTGGGCTGGCCGCGGACGATATCGCGGGTCACGCTGCGCTCGGGCGGTCGATGCGCGCGGTGTTCGGTGTGACCCCCGCGGGCGATGAGCGGATCGAGCTCGATGGTCGGGACGTCACCCGCTTGGTGCGCGCCGAGGAGACCGGGCAGGGCGCTTCCAGGGTCGCCGCCTGGCCCGAGGTGCGCAGCGCGTTGCTGCCGCGCCAGCGGGCTTTTGCCGAGCCCCCGGGTCTGATTGCCGACGGGCGTGATATGGGGACCGTCGTTTTTACTTCGGCGGCACTCAAAATCTTCCTGACCGCAAGCCCTGAAGAACGGGCCCTTCGGCGCTATAACCAGTTGAAAGACAAGGATTCTGGTGTTAGTCTCGCCGCCCTTTCGCGGGAGATCGCCGAGCGCGACCTGCGGGATTCAACCCGCAGCGTGGCACCGCTCAGGCCTGCGTCCGACGCGTTCGTCATCGACTCCACCGGTATGCCGGTCGAGGCCGTGGTCGAACGGGTGATCGAACTCGGACGCGCGCGCGCCCTGTGGCGCTGACCCTCCGTTGAAATCGATCGTGTTTTTGCGTGGCTGGGCGAGTGATCGCGCAGCTGTGTTCAGCAATCCCCGTGCGTCCACGGAACGTGGCAAGCGGGCTAACAGGCGCGGTGCCCTTTGCATCGCACGAGTGAACGAAGATGACTGAAAGTTTTGCGCAACTGTTCGAACAGAGTCTGGCCAGCCAGCGTATCCGCCCGGGCCAGATCCTCTCAGGCCTCGTGGTCGACGTCGGCTCCGACATGGTCATCGTCAATGTCGGACTCAAGTCCGAAGCCGTCATTCCCGTCGAACAGTTCAAGAATGAGCGTGGCGAGATCGAAGTTCAGGTCGGCGAGATGGTCGAGGTCGCTCTCGACGCCGTCGAAGATGGCACGGGTGAGACGCGACTCTCGCGTGACAAAGCCAAGCGGGCCCGTACCTGGACACGCCTCGAAGACGCATTCTCCAAGGGCGAAATCGTCACCGGCATCATCATCGGTCGCGTGAAGGGTGGTTTCACGGTCGAAATCGAACACGTCCGCGCGTTCCTACCCGGTTCGTTGGTCGATGTGCGTCCGGTTCGCGATACCGCCTATCTCGAGAACAAGCCGCTCGAGTTCAAGGTCATCAAGCTCGATCAAAAGCGCAACAACGTCGTGGTCTCGCGCCGCGCGGTCGTTGAACAAGAGTTCTCCGCGGAGCGCAGCGTGCTGATGGACAACCTGCAAGAGGGTTCGGTCGTGCGTGGCTCGGTCAAGAACCTCACCGATTACGGTGCGTTCGTCGACTTGGGCGGCATCGATGGCTTGCTGCACATCACCGACATGGCGTGGAAGCGCGTCAAGCACCCGAGCGAAATCGTCAAAGTCGGCGACGAGGTCGAAGTGCGCATCCTCAAATTCGATCGCGAGCGTTCGCGCGTCAGCCTCGGGCTCAAGCAGCTCGGTGCCGATCCGTGGGAGAACATCGGTCGGCGTTATCCGCCCAACACGCGCGTGTTCGGCAAGATCACGAACATCGCCGACTACGGTGCGTTCGTCGAGATCGAAGATGGCGTCGAGGGTCTCGTGCACGTCTCCGAGATGGACTGGACCAACAAGAACGTCAATCCGGCCAAAGTCGTGCAGACCGGTCAGGAAGTCGAAGTCATGGTGCTCGACTGCGACGAAGAGCGTCGGCGCATCAGCCTCGGCCTCAAGCAGTGTGCACCGAATCCGTGGCGCGAGTTCTCCGAGAACTTCAACCGCGGCGACAAAGTATCCGGTCAGATCAGGTCGATCACCGACTTCGGTATTTTCATTGGCCTGTCGGGCAACATCGACGGCCTCGTACATCTCTCGGATATCTCCTGGGATGTGCCCGGGGAAGAAGCCGTGCGCAACTTCCAGAAGGGTCAGACGATCGAGGCGATGGTGTTGGCGATCGACCCGGAGCGCGAGCGCATCAGCCTCGGCATCAAGCAGCTCGCCAAAGATCCGTTCGCGGTTTACATCGCCGACAATCCGAAGGGCAGCATCGTTCGCGGTGTCGTCAAAGATGTCGATGCACGCGGCGCCGTGATTGATCTCGGCAACGGTATCGAGGGTCAGTTGCGGGCCTCCGAGCTCGGGCGTGATCGCGTCGAAGACGCGCGTCAGTTCCTCAAGGCGGGCGACGAGATCGAAGCCAAGTTCATGGGCGTAGATCGCAAGACACGCTCGATCTCGCTGTCGATCAAGGCGAAGGAAGCCAACGAGGAAGCCGAAGCCTTGCAGAGCTATCGTTCCGAGCAGGGTGGCCCGACCTCGGGCACCAGCCTCGGCGAATTGCTCAAGGCGCAGATCAACTCGGACCGTGATCGCGGCTGATTGGCATAGACCATGGGGTGGGTTGCGGGGACTCGGTTCCCGCAACCCTCCTGACGACGTCACGGGGCTATGATGACGAAGTCGGAACTCATCGAACTCATTACCGCCAAGCAGAAGCATCTGCCGGCGAAAGATATCGAGCTCGCGCTCAAGCAGATCCTCGAGATCATGAGCGACGCGCTCGCCGAAGGCGAACGTATCGAGATTCGCGGCTTCGGCAGTTTTTCTTTGCACTTTCGCCCACCGCGGCAGGGGCGTAATCCGAAGACCGGCGAAGCGGTGGCGCTCTCGGGCAAGTACGTGCCGCATTTCAAGCCGGGCAAAGGTCTGCGTGAGCGCGTCAACGACAGCATCTCGGAGCCCATCCGCGACTGAGCGCGCCGTAACTGCCCATTCCCGCAACATTTGGCGCTCGGGCAGTCTGCATCATCCCCACTAGCCTTCCTTCGCGCCGGCATTTCGCCGGAGCATTCACTCGCGGAGGATTCGTCATGTGCAAAAGATCTGGTTTTTGTTTCGGCGCTTTGCCAAGGCAGCTGCGGCGCTTCGCGGCGCTCGTGCTGTGTGCCTTGCTCAGTTGCCTGCTCATCGAGCCGGTAAGCGCCGCCGCCGAGCCGGCCCGCAGCGCGCAGGCGGCCGTCACTCTCATCAACCTCAACACCGCCGATGCGGCGACCCTGGCGCGGGCGGTGGACGGCATTGGCGAGGCCAAGGCGCGCGCCATCATCGAGCACCGGCAGCGCAACGGCGCCTTCAAATCCGTCGACGAACTGGCGCTCGTCAAGGGTATCGGGGCGAAGACGCTGGCGGCCAACCGCGCGCGCTTGACCGTCGGCACTGGGGCTGCCGCCAAGGCAACTCCTCGCGCGCCGGGCACCGCGCCCGCGCGGTGAGTACCGCCTGACCGTAGCGGGGCGCTTGGTTTAACATCGCGATTTGTCGAGCCGAGACCTCGCGAGTTGAGAGCAGCAAAGCGGAGCCGCCGATGGCCAAGCGCCCTCTGATCGAAACAGCCGTATTTCCCGTCGCGGGACGCGGCACCCGATTTTTGCCGGCGACCAAGGCGAGCCCCAAAGAAATGCTGCCGGTGGTCGACAAGCCGCTGATCCAGTACGCCGTCGAAGAAGCGCTGGCGGCGGGCGCGCGCCGTCTCGTGTTCATCACGGGAGCCTCGAAGCGCGCGATCGAAGATCACTTCGACTCCGACCGCGAACTCGAGAGCCTGCTCAAATCGCAGGGCAAGTCGGAGCTAGTCAAGCAGTTGCACAGCGTGTTGCCGAGCTACGCGACCTGCATCTATATCCGGCAGCCGGCACCGCTCGGCCTCGGTCATGCCGTACTGTGTGCGCGGCCCGCGGTCGGCAACGAACCCTTCTTCGTGCATCTCGCCGACGATCTGATCGCTGCCGCGCAGCCATGTTTGGCGCAAATGGCGGCGGTTTACGCTGCCAAGCGCGCGAGTGTCATCGGTTGCGAGACCGTGCCGCGTCGCGACACCGATAAATACGGCATCGTCGTGGTCGAAGCCGCGGGGCAGACCGCGCGGATGCGCAGCATCGTCGAGAAGCCGAAGCCGGCGGTCGCGCCGTCGAATCTTGCCGTGGTCGGTCGGTATCTTTTGTCGCCTGCAATCTTTGATCACCT
>Ga0194131_10005109_pt1 | contig 19232 bp, 16 predicted proteins | sample TA2KigO120mmetaG_FD_148631 | JGI IMG/M metagenome (GOLD analysis project Ga0194131, IMG submission 148631) | Freshwater microbial communities from Lake Tanganyika, Tanzania - TA2015053 Kigoma Offshore 120m | ecosystem: Environmental > Aquatic > Freshwater > Lake | place: Tanzania: Lake... | reverse complement strand
TGGATCCTCGGCGGCAATCCGCTCGTGTCGAACGGGAGCCTGATGACGGCGCCGGACATGCGTGAGCGCCTGCGCACGATCCGCGAGCGCGGCGGCAAGGTCGTCGTCTTCGATCCGCGCCGCACGCGCACCGCGGAGGCGGCGGACGAGCACCACTTCATCCGTCCGGGACGCGACGCCTTCTTCCTCCTCGGTGTGATCCACACGCTCCTGACCGAGAAGCGCGCGGCACCGGGTCGACTCGCCGCGATGACGGACGGGCTCGATCGCCTCGGCAGCCTGGTGCGCGACTTCGCGCCGGAGGTCGTCGCGCCCGCTTGCGGGATCGCCGCGGACGAGATCCGCCGTCTCGCGCGCGACCTCGCGGCGGCGCCGAGCGCGGCCGTGTATGCGCGCATCGGCACCTGCACGCAGGAGTTCGGCACGATCACGAGCTGGCTCGTCGACGTGCTGAACCTGTTGACGGGGAACCTCGACCGCGAGGGCGGAGCGCTGTTCCCGCGCGGCGCGGCGGGCGCCGCGAACACGCTCGGTGCGCCGGGACGCGGACGCGGGCTTCGCGTCGGACGCTTCCAGAGCCGCGTCCGCGGGCTGCCCGAGGCGTGCGGAGAGCTGCCCGTCGCGTGCCTCGCCGAGGAGATCGAGACGCCGGGCGCGGGCCAGATCAAGGCGCTGATCACGATCGCCGGGAACCCCGTGCTCAGCACGCCGAACGGCGCGCGTCTCCGGAAGGCGCTCGAGCAGCTCGAGTTCATGGTGAGCGTCGACATCTACCTGAACGAGACGACGCGCCACGCGAACGTCGTGCTGCCGGGCACGTCGCCGTTCGAGCAATCGCACTACCCGATCGCGTTCACGCAGCTCGCCGTGCGGAACTTCGCGCGCTACTCGCCTGCGATCTTCGACGTCCCCGAGGGCCAGATGCCGGAGTGGCGCACGCTGCTGCGCCTCGCGGGCATCGTGTCCGGCCAGGGCGCCGCTTCGGACGTCGACGGGCTCGACGACTTCGTCTTCGAGCAGCAGCTCCAGAAGGCGCTCTCGAGCGAGCACTCGCCGATCCACGGACGCGAAGCGGACGACATCCGCCGCCAGCTCTCGCGCTGGACGGGGCCGGAGCGTCTCCTCGACCTGAACCTCCGCACGGGTCCGTACGGCGACGCGTTCGGAGCGAATCCCGGCGGGCTCACGCTGGCGACGGTCGCCGCTTCCGAGCACGGCGTCGACCTCGGCGCGCTCGCGCCGCGTCTTCCCGAGGCGCTGCGCACGCCGACGGGACGCATCGACGCCACACCGGAGCTCCTCGTGAAAGACCTCGATCGTGCGCGGGCTCGCCTCGCCGACGACGCTGCCGGTCTCGTCCTCGTCGGGCGCCGCGACCTTCGCTCGAACAACTCGTGGATGCACAACATCCCGTCGCTCGTGTCGGGTCGGCCGCGCTGCACGCTGCACGTCCATCCGAGCGACGCGGCTCGGCTCGGTCTCGCCGACGGCTGCAGCGCACGCGTGACCTCGCGCGCGGGGTCGGTCGACGCGCTCGTCGAGGTGACGGACGGCGTGATGCCGGGCGTCGTGAGCCTGCCGCACGGCTGGGGACACGACGACTCCGGGAGCCGGTTGAGAGTCGCGCGCGAGCACGCGGGCGTCTGCTCGAACCATCTCGCGGACGAGCTCCTGGTCGACGCGAACTCGGGCAACGCGGTGCTGAACGGCATCCCGATCACCGTCGAGCCCGTCGCGGCGAGCGCCTCCGCCGGCTGAGCCGGACAATCGGCGGGACCGCCCGATGGCCGATCGACGAAGGCGCGCGAGAAAGGCGTATTCCATCGCCGAGGTACAGGCGCAGTTCGCTTCGCTCGCACGGAAGGCCGGGGAAGTCGACCGGACGCATGAGCTCGCCGAGACGCTCGAGATTCTCGCAAGCGCCGACGCCAGGAAGGCAATCGCGCTGGATCGAGCGGGTAAGGGTCGGTACTTCGACCTCGACGATCTCGACCTTTGAGGTTCCGCGCGAGGCCACGGGTCGATCTCCGTCGCGCCGCCTCTTTACGTAACTTTACATTCGCGACAAACGCCCGAAACCCGAGCGGGCTAGCGTTCTTCCCCGGTACGCGCCGGAGCGCGTGCAGGACCGTCGAGAGGTACGACGGAGGAAAGGACGAAACGATGAGCACATCGGAGAAGGGTTCGAGCGAGCGAAGCGGAGCGAGCCGCTGGATCCGGGTCGGCGCCGTCGCCGGCCTCGCGGTCGTCGCCCTGTTCGCAGGCGGCGCGCTGCTGCCACTCGGGCAGGCGAGCGCCGGCCTCTTCCGCCACCACGGCCGGCACAGCCCGGAGGAGATCCGCGATCGCGCGACGTTCGCGGTCGAATGGGTCCTGCGAAGCGTCGACGCGACGGACGCGCAGCAAGACCAGGTGCGCGCGATCGTCGAGCGTACCGTGAACGACCTCCTGCCGCTGCGCGAGGGCAACGAGGACATGCGCGAGGCCGCGCTCGCGGCCCTGACCGGCCCCACCGTGAACCGCCAGGCGCTCGAGGAGATCCGCACCGAGAAGGTCGCCGAGTGGACCGACGCCTCGGAGGAGATCGTCGCCTCGCTCGCGGAGATCGCGGAGGTCCTCACGCCCGAGCAGCGCCAGGAGCTGGCTGCGCTCGCCGACCGCTGGCACCATTAGCACCAGCATGAGCGGCCGCCGGGCGGAGATCCTGTTGATCGAGGACGACGCCCGGCTCGCCGCGATGCTCGTGACCTACCTCGGCGAGAACGGCTTCCACGTGACGACGAGCGGCGATGCGGCGGGCGGGCTCGGGCTCGCCCGTCGCTCCCGATTCGGCGCGGTGATCCGCGACGTGATGCTGCCCGACCTCGACGGCTTCGAGGTCTGCCGGCGGCTCCGCGCCGAGTCGGACGTGCCGATCGTGATGCTGACCGCGCGCGGCGACGCGACGGATCGGATCGTCGGCCTCGAGCTCGGCGCCGACGACTATCTCCCGAAGCCGTTCGAGCCGCGCGAGCTCCTCGCACGGCTGCGCGCCGTTCTTCGGCGGAGACGCCCCGCCCCTTCCGGCGGGAGCGCCGACGGCGGCGTGCAAGGAGAGATCCTCCGCTTCGGCCGTCTCGAGATCGACCTCGGCGCGCGCACGGCGAGGCTCGACGGCGCCGCTTGCGAGCTGACGTCGCACCAGTTCGAGCTGCTGCGCATCCTCGCCACGGAGCCGGGACGCGTGCTCTCGCGCGACGTCCTGATGGACCGCCTCCGCGGCGAGGCGCTCGCCCCGTTCGACCGCAGCATCGACGTGCATGTGTCGCGCATCCGCGCCGCGATCGAGGACGATCCGAAGCATCCGAAGCGGATCCTCACGGTGCGCGGCTTCGGCTACGTGTTCGCACGCACGCAGGATTGACGGAGCGATCTCGTGCGACGCCTCTTCCTGCAGATCTACCTCGGCTTCGTCGCGATCGCGCTCGTCCTCCTGATCCTCGGCGGTGCCGCGCAGTGGCTCGAATGGCGACGGCGTCCGCCGCCCGCGGTGCTGACGGGCGTCGTCGAGATGATCGGTACGGAGCTGTCCGAGGGAGGCGACGGAGGCGGTCCCCGAGGAGCCGCGCTGCAGCGAAAGCTCGCCGACCTCGCGCGCCGCCTGCGCGTCGACGCCACCGTGTGGAGCCCGACGGGCGAGAAGCTCGCCGCCGTCGGCCGCACGATCGGCCCGCCCGCGCTCGACGGCGATCCCGAGCAGTGGCTCCATCGGCGAAGGCACTCACCTGGAATTGCCGTACGCCTGCGCGACGGTCGCTGGCTCGGCCTCGCGCTCTCGCGAAGCCGCCACGAGGGGACGCACTGGCCGTTCGGTCTCCTCGCGATCGCGGGCGTGATCGCCCTCGGCGCGTATCCGGTCGCGCGTCGCATCACACGGCGTCTCGAGCGCTTGCGCGCGGGCGTCGAGGAGCTCGGCAGCGGCGATCTCACGGCGCGTGTGCCGATCGAGGGACGAGACGAGGTCGCCGACCTCGCGCGAAGCTTCAATCGCGCCGCGGAGCGCATCGAGTCGCTCGTCGGGACGCAGAGACGCCTTCTCGCGAGCGCCTCGCACGAGCTCCGGACGCCGCTCGCGCGGCTCCGTGTCGCCGTCGAGATCCTCGGCGCGCAACCCGGCGCACGACCGGAGCTCGTGCGCGAGGCCGCCGCGGACATCGCGGAGCTCGACGAGCTGATCGAAGACCTCCTCCTCGCGGCGCGTCTCGAGGGAGCACCCGAGCACCACGCGCACGAGCCGGTCGAGCTCCTCGCGCTCCTCGCCGAGGAAGGCGCACTTCGACGCGATCGTCACGGGCGAGCCCGCGACGACCTTCGGCGATCCGCGCTTGCTGCGACGCCTCGTGCGGAACCTCCTGGAGAACGCGCGCCGCCATGGCGGCGGCACGCCCATCGAAGCGTCCGTGCGCCCGATCGCCGAGGGAGCGGCTCTGCTCGAGGTGTCCGACCGCGGCCCGGGGATTCCGCCGAACGAGCGCGAGCGCGTGTTCGAGGCGTTCTACCGGCGCGCGGGCCACTCGGAGGGACGCGACGGCGGCGTCGGTCTCGGCCTCGCACTCGTGCGCGAGATCGCTCGCCTGCACGGCGGCGAAGCGCGCGTGCGCGACCGTGAAGGCGGCGGGACGCGGATCGAGGTCGAGCTGCGCGCCTCCTGAATCGCTACTTGATCGTCGCCGTCGATGCCGGGTAGGCCTCCACGCCGACGTGAACGACCTGCACCCGGAGCAGATCGGCGAGTTCGACGTCGTGATCGCGATCTACCTCCTCGACTACGCGAGCACGCGCGACGAGCTGCCGGCTTTCGCGACGCCGGATGGCATCCGCTCGAGATCTCCCCGAAGGGGCGGACCGACGACCCCGCGAGCTACTTCGACGACTTCCTCGCGAGCCCGCCGATCGCCGCCAGGGTCGCCACGACCTGAGCCTGGTTTTGGAGTACCCAGTGCACCGCACTAGCCTGCATTTCTCACCAGATCCCTACTGCGGCGGCCGATAGCACCGAATCTTCGCGAGCTTCTCCCTCCGGGCTCCTCGACGTACTGTTCAAGTACGCCTGCGTCGCCCTCCGGTCCGAGGCTCGCGAATCTTCGGCACTCTCGACCGCCTCGCGACGTGATCTGGTGAGAAATGCAGGCTAGCGCGGGCCGCTCACGATCGTGCTAGGGTCCGAGCGTGCAGCGCGTCGCGAGCTGGCTCCTCTTCCCGCTGATCCTCGGCGGCGCGGTCGCCTTCACGATCGCGCTGATGCCGAGCACCGGGCCCGCGGTCGCGGTCGCGATCACCCAGGCTCTCGCGGTGTTCGTGATGACCGCCGTCGAGATCCTTCATCCCTACCGCCGGGAGTGGGCACGCCCGCGCGGCGATCTCGGCACCGACATCCTGCACGCGGTCTTCTCCGGACTCGGCATGACGCGGCTCACCGACATCGCGGTCCGGGCTCTCGGGATCTCCGTCGCGGGATTCCTCTCCGCGAGCGTCGGTGCCTCGCTCTGGCCCACCGCCTGGCCGCTCGTCGCACAGCTCGCGATCGCTCTCGTCGTCGCGGAGCTGCCGCAGTACTGGCTCCATCGCCTGCAGCACGAGCGAGATTCGCTTTGGCGCTTCCACGCCGTGCACCACAGCGCGCCTCGGCTCTACTGGCTGAACGCCGCGCGCTTCCATCCGGTCGACATCGGGCTCCTCTACTTCGTCGGCTACGTGCCGCTCGTGGTGCTCGGCTGCCCCGAGGAGGTGATCGCGCTCGTCGCCCTGTTCGACGCGGTCTTCGGCATGCTGCAGCACTGCAACGCCGACCTCCGCCTCGGCCCGCTCAACTGGATCTTCAGCGCCGCCGAGCCGCATCGCTGGCACCACTCGAAGACGATGGACGAGGCGAACACGAACTACGGCTCGAACCTGATCGTGTGGGACCTCGCCTTCGGCACGTTCTTCCTGCCGAAGGACCGCGAGCCGCCGGCCGAGATCGGCATCGCGGCGCTGCCGGACTTTCCGCAGGGCTATCTCGCGCACCTCGCCGCCCCGTTCCGCTGGCGACGGCTCCACGAGGAAGCGCGGCTCGCCTCGAGCGGAGCGCTCGCCGCGAAACGGCCAGCGCACGGCTGAGAGCCCTTCAGGGCTGGACGGCGACGTCCGCCGGCCCGATCGCGATGCCGAGCGGGACCGTCGCGGCGACGGTCTGCGCCACCAGGTTGACGACGGAAACGGTGCCGCTGAGGCCGTTCGGGACGAGCGCGACGCTCCCATCGTAGGTGATCGAGACGTGGATCGGCGCCGTGCCGACGGGGATCGTCGCGATCACGACGGGCGGTATCGCCGCGAGATCGACGAGCGAGATCGAACCCGGCCCGATGCTGAGCGGCTCGAAGATCACGTTCAGGTTCGTCACGACGCCGAGCGCACCGCCCGGCGCGACCTTGACGTCGTACGGCGTCGGACCGATGCCCGCGGCGACCGTCCCGACGACCCGCGGCGAAGCCGGATCCGCGAGGTCGAGCACGCTGAGCGTGCCGTCCTCGCCGAACGACGGATCGACGAACGAGTTCGTCGCGTAGCCGGTCTGCGCGTCCGGCGAGAGAGCGACTCCCGACGGATCGTTGCCGCCGGTCTCGACCGTTCCGAGCACGCTGACGATCGTCGTGTCGATCGTGCTGACGGTGCCCGCGTCGGAGGGAACGAAGAGGAGCGTGCCGTCGCTCGAGACGGCGATCTCCTCCGGCTGGCGCGGCACGGCGAGCCCCTGGCGGAGCGTCGCCGATTCGATGTCGATCATCGAGATCGTCGACGGCACGTAGTTCGTCACGTACGCCGTCGCGCCGTCCGGCGAGATCGCGACGCCGGTCGGCTGGCTCGGCTGGCTCGGGACGCCCGTCGCGACGACGCCGATCACCTCGCCGAAGATTGCGTCGACGATCGCCACCGAGTCTCCGGGCGGAGCACCCGGCGCGAGCGTGTCGACGATCGACTGCGGCAGGAAGGCGATGCTGCAGGCGACGACGGCGCGGCGTCCGTCCGGCGTGAACGCGATCGCGAAGGGGCCGGGTGGGACGTCGACGGGGATCTCGCCGACGAGCTCGACGTCGGTCCCGTCGACCGTGAGCACGGAGAGCGTCAGGTTCGTGAAGTTCGCGGTGTACGCGAGCCGCCGCACCTCGATCGCGACGGGAGCGCTCTCGAGGAAGCCGCGCGACGCGACGACCTCCACGGAGCCCACGGGGGAGCCCGGCGGAACGCGCACGAGCGCCGTATCGCCCGACGCGTCGATCACCGTGGTCGGAACGCCGCCCACGGTCACCTCGAGGTCGCCGAAGAGCCCGCTGCCCTCGAGCGTCAGCTCCTCCCCGATCACCGCGAAAGCGCCGCTCGCTTCGAAGGAGATCGCCTCGACCGAAGGAGGTCCGTCATCGTCGCCGCTGCAGGCGCCGAGCAGGAGCGCCGCGACGAGCGCCACGAGGCACGCGAGCGAAGCGCGGTGCGGGACGGAAGCGCTCATGCGACTCTCCTCTTTCCTCTTCAGCTTCGCAGCACCCGTCCCGCGGCCGCCTGCGCGTCGTAGCGCGCGCCGTCGAGGACGTGCGCCCCGTTGATCCACACGTGCTCGATCCCCATCGGGAAGCGCGCCGGTGAAGCGAACGTCGCCGTGTCGCGGAGCGAAGCGGGATCGAGCAGCACGAGATCGGCGAAGTAGCCCTCGCGGACGAAGCCGCGCTCGCGCAGACCGAGCCGCTCCGCCGCGGCTCCGGTCATCTTCCTCACCGCCTCCTCGAGCGAGAAGAGCCCTGCCTCGACGTACGTCGAGAGCACGCGCGGGAAGGTGCCGTAGCTCGCCGGGTTCTGGTGCCCGTGGTCGGTCAGGAAGGTGTCCGTCTCGATCGTGCACAGCGGATGCGCGAGGATGCGGCGCAGCGCGTCCTCGCGGTCCTCGTGGCCGCTGTAGGTGTGATTCAGGACGCGCGCGGTGCGGTGGCTCTCGATCACGAGCCGCGCGTAGAACTCCCAGACGTCCATCCCGGCGCGCGCCGCTGCGTCACCGACGAAGAGGCCTTCGTACGGCTCGTACGCCGGCGCGTTCGCACGCATGATCTGGATGTCCTCGAGCCAGAAGCCGATCTGCTCGAACGCGTGCCGGCCGAGCTCCTTCACCGTCGCGAGGAGGTTCGGGTCGGCGAGGATCGATTCCAGGTGTGGCAGCATCTCGGGCGGGAAGAGGACGCTCGCCGTCGTGTTACCGGCCGTGTAGGGGAACGCGTCGAAGGCGACGTCGATCCCGTCCTCGCGGGCACGCTCGATCATGGCGATCGCCTGCTCGACGGTCGGCCAGGTCTCGCGGCCGACGAAGATCAGGTGGCTGATCTGCACCTTCGCCTTGCCGGCGCGCGCGACGCTCAGGATCTCCTCGATCGCGGCGAGGTTGTGCGCGAGGACGCTCGCGTCCGTCTTGTAGACGGGGCTGACGCGGCTGTAGGCGCGGAGGTGCGAGGTGAAGATCTTCCCCGAAGCGGCCGCCCAGCCCGCGACGCGCGCGAGCTCCGCCTCGCTCGAGAAGATCCCCGGCGGATAGCCGAGCCCGCTGCTGATGCCGAAGCAGCCGGCGTCGAGCGCCTCGCGCGCATGGCGCTCCATCGCTTCGAGCTCGTCCGCGCCCGGCTCCGCCGCGTTGAGGGCGCCCATCACGGCGGAGCGGATCGCGCCGTGGCCGACGAGCTCGGCGACGTTCAGCGGCAGTGGCTCGCGCTCGAGCGCTTCGAGGAACTCGTGCATCGTCTCCCAGCGGAGCTCGACCTCGTCGTCGACGATCAGACGGCTGCTCTCGCGTGCGGCCTCGCGGTTCCGCTCGCTGAGCGGTGCCGGGCTGAAGCCGCAGTTGCCGCCGACGAGCGTCGTCATGCCTTGACGTACGAACGGCTCGACGAGACGACCGACGTCGCCGCCCGGCACGAGCCAGTCGGAGTGCGAGTGGATGTCGATGAAGCCTGGCGCGATCAGGCGTCCGCGACAGTCGATCGACCGGCGAGCCCCGAGACCGGCGAGGTCGCCGATCGCCGCGATGCGATCGCCCGTGATCGCGACGTCCGCGGAGAACGCGGTGGCACCGCTGCCGTCGACGACGCGTCCACCCGCGAGCTTCAGGTCCGCCGGCATCCCCGGTCACGCGAAGCGGGCGAGGAGCAGCAAGTAGTCGCCGAGGACGCCGACGGCGCTGAAGAGGAGGATGACGAGAATCGCGCTCGCGGCTCCACTCATCGCGGAAGCTCTCCCGAAGCGCTTCGCCGGCTAGGCCGCCCGGTCGCGCTCGGCCTCCGACTGCAGCCGGAGCCGCTCGGCGCGCGCGTTCGCGATCGACTGCTCCAGAGCCTCGTCGCTCATCTGCGTCAGGCCGGCGGCGATGCTCTTCGCGTCCTCGTGCTCGAGCGCGCGCGAAAGCGTCTCGTTCTTCGTCGGGCCGAGCTTCTGCCCGAGGAAGGGCTTCACGATCAGGTACACCACGTCGCTGAGTGGCATGTAGCGCAGGAAGCGGCGCACGAGGGTGAGCGTTTGGCGCGGGTACCAGAAGAGCTTGTAGGCGAGGAGCTTCCGCATCCCCTCCGAGCGGATCCGGTGGATCGTCTCTCCCGGCAAGATCGTCGGATCGATCTCGGAGCACTTGAAGTACTTGAACCAATCCCGAGCGTCGTCCACGAGACCGCGCTGCACGTACTCGTGCCACAGCGGCGTTCCGCGATAGACGCAAAGGCGGTTGAACGCGAACGTGTCGAGCGGCAGCTCGGACGCGAACTCGAAGGTCTGGCGTAGGTCTTCCTCGGTCTCGTCCGGAAGGCCCACGACGAAGAAGCCGTGCACGATCTCGATGCCGGAGCGCTTCGCGTTCGAGACCGCGGTGCGGACCTCGTCGAGCGCCTGCTCCTTCTTCAGGCGGTCGAGCATCTTCTGGCTGCCGCTCTCCACCCCGAACATCAACGTGCGGCAGTGCGCCTTCGCCATCGCGGGGAAGAGGTCCATGCACACCGAATCGACGCGCCCCTCGCATCCCCACTGGATGTCGATGCCCTCGTCCTCGATCCCCTTGCAGATCGCCTCGATGCGCTTCGGCTGCAGGAGGAAGTGGTCGTCGACGAAGTACACGGCGCCATACCCCTGCTCCTGGAGCTCCTTCATCTCAGCGATCACGTGCGCCGGGCTGCGCGACCGCCACTTCCCCTCGTTGAAGACCGGGATGTCGCAGAAGACGCAGGGCCACGGGCAGCCGCGTGACGTCTGCATCGTCGTGAAGCGCTCGTGCGAGAGCACGCACGGAACGTCGAGCGGCATCGACTCGATGAAGTCGAGCGGCAGGCTCTCTCGATCGGGAAACGGCCATTGGTCGAGATTGCGATCCAGCATCCGGTTGGGATTGTGGACGACCTTTCCGTCCTTCTCCCAGGTGACGCCGGCCACGCTCGACGGATCGTCGAGGTTCTCGAGAAGATCGAGGATCAGCTGCTCGCCGTCGCCGCGGCAGACGAAATCGACCTCGGGGACCTGCAGCTTGACGAGCGGCGCGTTGAGCGAGGCGAAGACGCCGCCGAAGGCGATCTTGGCGTCCGCCTTCGCGGCCCGGATGTCGCGCGCGAGGATCTTCGCGTAGGGGTAGCTCGTCGTCGAAAGGAAGCTCAGGCCGACGAGGTCCGGCTGGATGCGGAGGATTTCGGAAATGATCGTCTCGTTCGGCGTTTCGGGGTTCGCCTGGTCGAACATCCAGACTTCATGCCCGGCCCGCTTGAGAACCGATGACAAGGACATGATGCCGATGGGCGGAAAACCCATGACCTGCAGACGCCCGTTCTTCCCTCGTGCTTGCGATGGGATGGCATAGAACTGTGGGTCCCGAACGTGGACGAGGCAAACGCGCATCGGTTCTCCTGCTCGAGGAGCGTGGAACCTATCTATGTCAAGGCAGGAAGGCAAAACGCCCGCCCCGGGCGAATCTCACGGGGCGGGAGGAGCTCCAGGGGAAGGGCGCGGCGGGAGCCCCTCCCGGATGCGCTCCGAGAAGTCCGGCGCACGATCGGCGGCCCTCGCTCGCTCGACGATCAGGCTCTCCGCCTTGAGCTGCTCGAACGGCCGGGTCGTGTCGATCGAGCCCCTCTCGTAGAGCATCTGGTCGCCGTATCCATTCACGAGAATGCGCCAGTCCCAGGGGCGCGCTCCGCCGACGTGCTGCGCGTGGACGCGGATGCCGGTCGTGCAGTTGTCGACGGCGGCGTTGTAGAAACGCGGCCGCTCGGCGAGCTCGTTCATCGTCTCGACGTAGTCGAGGAGGAGCGCGCGGGCGAGCTCCGGCCGGCCGCGCAGGCGGTAGAGGTACACCTGCTCGCCACGGTAGCTCGTACGGAGACGGATCAGGTCCCGCTCGTCCGCGGCGACGTAGTAGAGCTCGTACTCGCGGAAGAACCCGCGCACTGCCGAGTACTCCTCGCCGCGCTCCTTACGGGTCTCGATCGAGATCGCGAGAGGCGGCGCGTCCGCGAACTCCCACGACACGATCGTGTGCGCGATCGACGGAGAGCCCCAGTACGAGAGGAAGAGATCCGCACCGGTGATCTTCGAGAGGTCGTACGTACGCGTCTCCCAGCGCTCCGTGAAGTCCGTCTCGCTCCGGTAGTCGAAGTCCCGCACGTCGTGCAGCACGAGGGTGTCTCCGCTGATCTCTCCGTGCGGCGGCCGCGCGACCTCGGGGCTCCAGTCGCGATCGTTCGACGGTCGGATCGTCGACCACCAGAGAAAGAGCACGCCGAACGCGAGGGCGAGAGCCAGGGACTTTCGCCCGAGCGGATGCACGAAGAGCAGGATCGCGAGCACGACCGCGAAGAATGCGAAGGCGATCGTCCGCCCGAGCCACCACGGACCCGCGACCCGAAAGGTCAGAGCGAGCGCACCCCACGCCGCGGTCAGAAGCACCGGGATCGCGAGGAGCCCCAGTGCGAAGCGCTTCATTTCGCCGGCGAAGCGGGCGGGCTCATCCTCGCCGAGGTCTCGGGCGGACGCTTCGGCTCCGCGGGCGTACGCTTCTTCACCGGCGACGCCGAAGCCGCCGCGGCCGTGGCTTCGGACGTGATTCCCTGCGAGGCGTCGTACTCCGCGATGTGCTCGAGCAGGATCCGCCGCACCTCGTTGATCGCGTTCGGATTGTCCTGGCAGGAGTGGCCCGAGACGACGATCAGCTCGGATTCGACGTCGTCGAGGTGCGCGCTCGTGTACTCGACGACCCCGTCGTCCGCTTCGTCGAGCGGATCGTCTGGATCGTCGACCGCGATGATCGAGTGTGACTCGACACCGGGGACGAGCGGGATCTTGATCAGCGTCTCGATCATCGGGTTGCCCGGCGTCATTCCGAGGACACTCGAGTTCATGCCGGTGAACTGCGCGTTCACCTTGCCCTGGTTGCGCAGGAGAAAGTCGGTGCTGAGCCGCGTCAGGCTCACCGGCATCTCGATGAACCGCGCCGCCTGGTGCGCGAGCCAGCTTCCCGCGATGTAGCTGCCCCGGTGGGGCGTCGAGAGGTAGACGACGCGCTTCACCTCCGGAACGCGCTTGACGAAGGCGACGCCCTGGACGAGCTTGCGCTGCTCGTCGCTCATCTCGAACGACTCGAACGGGCTGTCGCTCACGTTCTTCCAGAAGAGGTCGCCGCTGTCGACGGCCGTCAGCTTCGTCAGAAGGCCGCCCTGGCTGTGCCCGATGACGACCATGTCGCGCAGCGCCGGATCCTTCCCTTCCGGGTCGAGGCGCTCCACCGCCCTCTCGAGCGCCCGGCGCAGGAGCATCGCCGAGTATCCGATCGGATTTCCCGTGTCGTACATGAAGAGCCAGAACTGCACGCGCGGGCCGACCCGACGGTCGTTCGAGAGCTCGTTGATCATCTGCGCCCAGCGTCCGGGACTCGAAGCAGTGCCGTGCACGAGGACGACGGGGATCCGCCCCGGGCGGAAGGGCGTCAGCGCCGCGAGCTCGGTTCCCTTCTGGATCGCGCCGACCCGCTGCAGGAAGCCTCCGATCTCGCGCGCCCAGACGGGCGATTCGGCGAGCGTGTACGCGAGCGCCGCCGTGTTTTCGGTCTCGAGCGAAACCTCTTTTCCGCCGAGCTCGATCGTGTCGCTCACGATCGGCTCCTCGAGCGTCAGGCGGGACTGCACGCGGCCGCTCGGAAGCTGCTCCTCGACGTCATTCATCTCGAGGACCGCCGTCACCGAGACCTTCGCCCAAGGCTCGACGAAGTCGTCGTAGCCCTTCTTCGGATCGAGCGGCTCCGTGCTCGCGGCGAGCGGTGCGCCGAGACCGGACCAGCGGTAGCGTGTCGCGAGGCCCTCCACCTCGAGCTCGGAAACCGGGACGAACTTGATCAGCCGGCGCTGGCCGCGCTGCAGCTCCTTCTGGTCGAAGTAGACGACGAGCTCGCCGAACGGCATCGCGTAGGTCGCCTGCTGCGGAACGAACTCGCCGCCGGGACCGGTAGCGAAGCCGCGCGCGATGCCGCGGTTGTAGAGGTCCGCGGCGATCCGCGCCCGCGCGTCGAGCATGTCGGGCGCATCCTCCGGGTCCTCGGGGAAGAGGAAGAGGAACGCATACACCGCGGCGGCGCGGTCGTACGCGAGGTCGTTCGTGTGCTCCGCGTGATAGAAGCAGAGCTCCGCGAGGGCGAAGATGTCGTTGCGTCGCGCCTGACCGCTCGCGACGCGCTCGTGCATCTCCGCGATCACGCCCTCGGGGTCGGACCGGAAGCGCTCGACGGCGTCGTTCTGGAAGAGCGCGTTTCGCGTCGTCGTGCTGAGATCGTCGGTCGAGAGCACGCTTTGCGTCAGGTGCCGCTGGACCTCGGTCGGGTCCATCCGCTTGACGCCGATCGGAGCACCGCAGGCGACGAGGAAAAAGGGGAAGACGATCGCGAGAACGCCGCGTGCGCCGGACATCTCCGCGCTCCCCTCGCTCAGCCGATCAGCCGCAGGAATCCCTGCGACTGAAGCGCCTGCATGAACGACGGCTCGTACGCGGACTCCGGCGACTCGCGGACGGCGCGGTCGAGCGCGTGCGCGTCGTCGCCGACGAGGATCCGCCACTGGCCGCTGCGGACGCCGTCGAGGATGATCGTCGCCGCCTGCGCCGCGCCGACCGGAGCGTTGTCGCGGAAGTGGAGCGCGAACTGGTGGAGGACACCGCGAAGCTGATCGTCATTCATGCCGCCGATGGGCAAGCCGCGTCTCTCGAGCCGCTCACGCGCCGCCGCGAGCTCCTTCGTCGACATCTGGAGCACCGCGGGCTTCCCGAGCACCTTGCTCGTGTTGAGCACGATCGACGTCCCGATGTGGCCGGGCATGACGACGGCGGCCTTCACGTGCGGCGCGTGCAGCTTCAGATCGATCCTCAGCGCTTCCGTGAAGCCCTTCACCGCGAACTTCGCCGCGCTGTACGCGGTGTGCGCCGTGTCCGGCCCGAGACACGCCCAGAACCCGTTCACGCTGCTCGTGTTGACGATGACGGCTTCGTCGCTCGCCACGAGGAGCGGCAGGAACGTGCGCGTGCCGTAGTAGACGCCGAACCAGCAAACGCCGAACGTCCGCTCCCAGTCCGCGCGGTCGTCCTCGAAGAGGCTTCCGCCGCCGCCGATCCCGGCGTTGTTGAAGAGCAGATGGACGTGGTCGGTCTGGTGCGCCGCCTTCACGCCGTCGCGGAACGCGATCATCTGGCGCTCGTCCGACACGTCGCAGTCGTGCGTGCTGATCCGAACGCCGGCCTGAGCGGCCGCTTCGCAGAGACCCTTCGTTTCCGCCATGTCCTCGGCAGAAACGTCACACATCGCGACGTGACACCCCTCGACGGAGAGCTGCCGTGCGATCTCCCGGCCCATGCCGGTGCCGCCGCCGGTGACGACCGCAAGCTTGCCGCGGAAATCCTTCATCTTCGCTCGCTCCCTTCGCGTCCCGCCGTCCAGCGGATTGGACACGGTGCCAAGCGCGGTCGGCAGCGGCGGACAAGGCCGCTCGCTCGCCTCCGGAATCGCCTCGATTTTCGGTCGATTTCGCGCGCTCGCCGCTTCGGCACCAAGAATGCTCCTGCCCGTAGCCCTTCCCGCCGGAAGACGCCAAGGAATCGCGAGCGCTCTCGTACCATGGATCTCCGCGGCCGCCGACATCGCGGCCGAGGTGGCTGCGGACCCGAGACCGACGCGCACGAGGAGTGCAAGGAGAACGATGCCACCCCGGAGAACGCGCGTGGACCCCAAGTTGCCGCCCCCCAGCGCCGGTGATAACGGCCGCCGGAGGCGATTAGTCCTGGCCGACAACGACGCGCCGTCGGATCTCGAGCGGGTTTCGCGCGAGCGTGACCTCTACCGACGGCTTCTCGACCTCGGCTCGTGCGACGAGCTCGAGCCGTTCCTCGCCGAGACTCTTCGTCTCGTCGTCGAGATCCTCGGAGCGCACCAGGGCTACCTCGAGCTCACGGGTCCGGCCAAGGAAGGAGACGCGCCGGGCTGGTGGGCCGCGCACGGCTTCTCCGCGAACGAAATCGACCGCGTGCGCGCGGCGATGTCGCGCGGGATCATCGCGGAAGCGGTCCAGACCGGACAGACGATCGTCACGAATTCCGCTCTGACCGACAGCCGCTTCGGGCTGCGCGAGAGCGTGCGCCACCAGAACATCCAGGCGGTCCTCTGCGCGCCGCTTGGCGCGCCGCCGATCGGCTTTCTCTATCTCCAGCGGCGTCTCGCGCCGGGTGCGTTCTCGGAGGCGCATCGCGGACAGATCGAGACGTTCGCGCGCCACGTCGTGCCGTTCGCGGATCGTCTCATGGTCCGGCACCTGCAGAGAGAGGCGTGCGACGAGACCAAGCCGATCCGCGAGAAGCTCCGCCTCGAAGGGATCGTCGGGCGAAGCGCGGCGCTCGCTTCGGTGCTGCGCGAGGTTGCGCTCGTCGCGCCGCTCGACGTCGACGTGCTGCTGACCGGCGAAAGCGGCACCGGGAAGAGCCAGATCGCGCGCGCGATCCACGACAACGGCCCGCGTGCCGGCCGAGGTTTCGTCGAGCTCAACTGCGCGGCGATCCCCGACTCCCTGATCGAGAGCGAGCTCTTCGGTGCTCTCCCCGGCGCGCACTCGACCGCTTCACGGCGGATCGACGGGAAGGTCGTCGCCGCCGCGCAGGGAACGCTCTTCCTCGACGAGATCGGCGAGCTCTCGCACTCGGCGCAGGCGAAGCTCCTCCAGCTCCTCCACTCGCGGATCTTCTATCCGCCCGGCAGCGCGCGGCCGGAGCGTGCCGATCTACGCGTGATCGCGGCGACGAACGTCGACCTGCAGGCGGCCGTCGAGGCGGGGACGTTCCGGGAGGACCTCTTCTACCGGCTCGACGTCTTGCCGATCCGGCTCCCGACGCTCGCGGAGCGCCGCGAGGACATCCCGGACCTCGCGCGATACTTCTGCGCCGAGGCGACGGCGCGCCACCGCTTGCCGCACGCCGCGCTCTCCGAGGATCTGATCCACGCGCTGCAGATGACGGAGTGGCCAGGGAACGTGCGCCAGCTCTCGCACGCAGTGGAGGCCGCGGTGATCCGCGCCACCGGCACCGGTGCGACGCAGGTGGAGCGCGCCCACGTCTTCCGCGACCCGCTCCTCGGCGGCGGGCCGGCCGGAGCCGCGACCGAGGACGAGGCGGATCGGCGCTTGACGTTCCAGGAGGCGACGCGACGCTTCCACGCGGACCTGCTGCGCCGCACGTTCGACGAGACCGGCTGGAACGTGCAGGAGGCCGCACGCCGCCTCGAGCTGACGCGCTCCCACGTCTACAACCTGATCAAGGCGTTCGGTCTCGAGAGAAGCCGAGCCGAGCTCGACCATGCGGAGGCGAGAACGCAAGACGCGTACCCGGCGCATGGCGGTCGCTTTGCGCGAAGCGACGCGGGCTTCGCGCGCGACTCGGAGTCGAGCTTACAGGGTGCCTGTAAGGTCGTGTGTCGTCGCGACTCGGAAGGATCAGAGACGTCCGACCAGCACGACGACCAGCAGTACGAGAACCACCAGCTCGGGAATCCCGTAGTACATCGCGACCCTCCCCGCAGTCGCGTGGCAGCAACAAGCATGCCCGCGTTCGGGTTGAGCGCATCTCGTGTGGTCCAAGATTTCCGCGCGGATCGAAGGTCCCGCGTTCACCCGGCCGGCGCGGAACGCGCGAGCCGTGTCAAAATTGCGACTGTGGGCCGGCAGCCGTTGCTCTCGCCCTGGTTCGAAAGGAGCGTGACGCCGACGCGCGCGCCCGGGCTCCACGCGACGCAAGCGGTGAACCCGGTGACGCCGCCCTCCTTCAGGACGACCGGCACGCCGTCGACCTCGCGCCGGATCCAGGCGAGCGCCTGCGCGAACGGCTTGCCGGACGGGTGGACGCGCACCTCCTGTGCGAGGCGCATCGCCGCCGAGATCGCAGGCGGAGTCTCCTCGGTCTGCATCGCGGCCTCGAGGAAGCGCAGCATGTCGCTCGTCGTCGAGCCGACACTTCCCGCCGCATACCAGGCGTTCCGCCACGGGCGGTCGATCGTCCGCGCCCCGTGGTGACCGACGGCAGCCCCACCTTCCCCACCGGGCGGGATACTGATGCGCGTCGCGGTCATGCCGAGGGGATCGAGGAGACGGCGGCGGAGGATCTCGAGATAGGTCTCGGGCCCGAGAGCCGTGCCGGCCGCACGCTGGAGCGCGTAGCCGATCGTGCCGTAGCTCACGTTCGAGTAGAGGTACGATCCGACCGGCTGCTCCGGCGAGACGCGCCAGAGAGTGAGGAAGCGCAGCACCGCGGCCGGATCGGCACGGAACTCCGGAGGCGGATCGTCCGGCAAGCCGGCCGTGAAGGTCGCGAGCTGCTCGAGCGTCGTCTCGCGGATCGAGTCCCCCTCGCGCGCGAGCTCCGGCAGGTACTTCGCGACCGGGTCGTCGAGCGACATCTCTCCTGCGTTCACGGCGAGGCCGAGCAGGGCTGCGGTGAGCACCTTCGTCACCGAGCCGATCGAGAAGAGCGTGTCCGCTTGAACCGGGCTCCCGGCGTCGTCGCGGGAGCCGAAGACGTGCACGGAGGCTTTGCCGGCGACGGAGATCCCGATGCCGGCGCCCGGGACGCTCTCGCGCGCCATGTAGTCGCGAGCGACCTGCGCCACGATCTCGGCAGGCGACTGCGTAGACGTCGACTGCGCCTGCGACCGCGCGGTCGGCTGCGCTGCCGATGCGGAAGCGAGCGCCAGGCACCCGAGGAGCGCGACGATCGTCGAGCGGCTTCGACGCATGTGCTCGGACGTATCACAGGCTGGATCCGAGGTTGACGCCGGGCCGGCCGGCGTCCGATAACCGGACATGGAACGGAGCGGCCCGGCGCGGGCACATCTCTTCCTGGCCCGATCGGTCGGGAGCTGGAAGGTGGAGGGACGGTACTTCTTCACCGCGGGCGACGACGGCGTCGAGGCGACGGGAACCGAGGTCGTGGAGATGCTCGGGCCCTACTGGCGGCGCGGCTCGCTCGAGGTCGAGCTCCCCGGCTCGACCGTCCAAGGCATGACCGTGACCGGCTTCGACCCGCGGCGGCAGGTGTTCCTGTCGACGTGGATCGACTCGTCCAATCCCTACCTCTACGCGTACGAAGGCAGCTACGACGAGGAGGAGTCGACGCTTCACCTGATCGGGCTGAACGTCGACCCCGGAACCGGCAAGAAGACGAGCTATCAGAGCATCGAGCGCTTCGCGTTCCCGGATCGGCGCGCGCTCGAGCTCTTCGTCGGCACCGGCGACGACGCCTTCCGCATCCTGCAGTATCGGTACGAACGGATCGCCTGAGCTCCGGCTCCGGGCGCCGCGCCGCCTTCAGCGCGCGTCGCGCGAGCGCGCCCGCCGGCCGTCGTTGGTCCGCTTCGCCTGCTCCTGCTTCTTCTTCTCCTCGTCCGACTGCCGCTGCGCGGAGGCGGCGCGCGCTTGACGGTCGCTCTCCTGCTGCCGGCGCGCGGACTGCTCGCGCTGCTGCTGCCGACGGGCGTTGCTCTCGCGTTCGCGCTGCGCGGCGGCGTCCCGCTGCCGCTTCTCGGACTCCTGCTGGCGCTGAGTCGCTTCCTCGCGCTGGCGACGCTCGTTGCTCTCGCGTTCGCGCTGCTGCTGCTGCACGGCGGCGCGGCTCCGCTGCTCCGACTCCTGCTGGCG
>Ga0194131_10005103_pt1 | contig 19236 bp, 18 predicted proteins | sample TA2KigO120mmetaG_FD_148631 | JGI IMG/M metagenome (GOLD analysis project Ga0194131, IMG submission 148631) | Freshwater microbial communities from Lake Tanganyika, Tanzania - TA2015053 Kigoma Offshore 120m | ecosystem: Environmental > Aquatic > Freshwater > Lake | place: Tanzania: Lake... | reverse complement strand
GGACTGGCCTGGGGGCTGGTGACCATCCAGGAGGGGGATTACTTCGCGCATCCGGCCCACGCCGGCCTGATCGAGCACCAGGTCGCGGGGCTGCTCAATCCCCTGCACCCCGAGAAGTCCACCGGGATGGCCCACCTGGAGATGGCGGCCGACGGGCTGAGCGCGATGGCCACCCATCCCCTGGGCTACGGCCTGGGCGCCACAACGCCCGCGGCGCTCAAGTACGGGGGCCACCTGCGCTCGGCTGAGGTGGACCTCGTCAACGTCTTTCTGTCGCTGGGAATCTTTGGGGGGCTGGCATACGCGCTCATCATGCTCCAGACCTTCGCGCTCGCGGCCCACTACTGGTCGATCACCCGCTCCCCCCTGGCCCTTACCCTGCTCGGCGTGCTCATCATCCAGCTCGGGGGATGGCTGCAGGGCGGCCACTACGCGCTGAGCGCCCTCGACTGGCTGTGCATTGGCGCGCTGGACCGCTTCGACAGCGAAGAGGTGGAGGAAGCCCTCCTGCGACGGTAGGGCTCCCGGGGGCACGGCGCGAATCCAAAGCCCAGAATTCGGGAACTGGTCCGTCTTGAGCCGCCGGCGGCTCTGCCGGCCTGCATGTCTGGAGGACTGCCCTGTAAATGGCCTATATGGTCCGCAAGACGGTGATGATCGGCCTGGGTGGCACGGGCCGAGATGCCGTCCTCCAGTGTAAGCGGAAGCTGCTCGAAGTCTACGGAGAGATCCCGCCCACCTGCAAGTTTCTCTGCTTCGACACCACGGATCCCCCACATTCGTGGGGCCGGAGGGTATTGAGGTGCGGCTCGAAGGCGGCGAGTTTCTCAAGCTGGAGGTGAAGAATCCCGCCAGCCTGCTCCAGGTCAATCGCGAGGTCCGCGAATTCTTCCCGGACAATGTTCCCTCAAGGCCATCAACCGTGGCGCGAAGCAGATCCGCGCACTGGGCCGGCTGGGCCTCTTCGCCAACGCCAACTCGGTGTTCAAGGCGCTCGACGGGGTCATGAACGGCATCCGCAACTTTACCGTGGGACGCAAGGCGGACGAAAAATACGATCTGAAATCGATGGACATCGCGGTCAACATCGTGGGTTCGGTGGCCGGCGGAACAGGGTCGGGCACGTTCATGGACGTGGCGTTCCTGGTGCGCGAATTTCTCTCCTCGACCGACACGCTGGTCGGATACATCCTGCTCCCGGACATTTTCCGGGGATTGCCGGCCACCCAGAACTGCGATCCCAACACCTACGGCGCGATCAAGGACCTCGACCACTTCATGGATCTGCGCACCACCGGCAACACCTTCAAGTACACCTTTGGGGGGCGCGACATCGTCGTCGACAAGGTGCCGTTCGACGTGGTGTACATCGTAAACAACACCAACGCCGACAACGTGGTGTACAGCTCGGTGGACGTGCTCACCGAGTTTCTCGGCATCGGGCTGTTCCTGTCGACCGGCTCGGCCGGCAAGGGGAGCGACGACATCTGGGACAATCTCGCCGCGCAGATCACCGCGCAGGGAAAGTGGTGGGGCAAGAGCCCGCAATATTCCTGCTACGGAATCGCCGAGCTCTATTTCGACGGCGCGAAATTCTCCAAGCTGTACGCCCGCCAGGTGGCGCTCGACCTCATCCTGGGAAGCCTGGTGGGCAGCGACGAGCACGAGGACGTCTCCAGGGACGTGGAAAATTTCATCGACCTGATGGAAATCCGCGAGGGCGAGGCCGGCCAGGTCGTGGAGGCCGTCCTGGCGCCCGGCTCGTACCGCCGCTTGAACGTGCCCGGCGACCTTTCCAGGGGCGCGGTGGGCAGCGTGCTCGCCAATATCCAGGGCCACATGAACTCCGTCGAAGCGGAGATGCAGGACGAAGCGACGCGCAATCTCAACGCCCTGGTGAAGACCAAGATCAAGGGCCTGGAAGACTACCTCAACGGCCGCCTGCGGCGCGCCAACGGCGTTCAGACCACCTGGAACTTCCTGCGCGAGCTGGTGCCTCGCCTGGAAAACTTTCAGCAGGTGATGAAAGAAGAGCGCCGCGACGAAGCAAAGAACCTCGAACAGGTGGAGAGCGCCATCAAGGTCCACCGGGAGGAGGCCGAGCGTGCCGCCGCAAAGTTTTTCGGGGCCAAGAAAAGCATCGAAACCAGCGTGAAGCAGCTGCGTGCGGACGTTTCCGCGTGGTCGAACGCCCAGCAGGAAATCATCCGGCGGGACCGCGCCGTCAATTTTTTCTCGCAAATGCTCGAGCGCTGCCGCAAGTGGATGGAGCAGCTCGACACCATCGACAAGGCGGCTTCCGCGCTGGTCAAGGAATTGAGTGCGGAAATTCAGCGGCTGCGCACGGTGTCGCGCCAGATGCGCGCCTTTACGGTTGACCTGGAGCCGGAAGCCTACTGGGAGCACCGCGTCCCGGTGCAGACCGAGGACTTCCTGCAATGGCTGCACGACGCCAAGAACACGCTGCTCATGGACCTCGCGGACATGCGCATGGAAGACCTGAAGAACCTCGTGCTGGAATATGCCGAGTCGCTGCCGGACGTGCAGCACATGAAGACCCGCACCCTGGAGCAGGTGCTGCGCGACGTGCCGCTGCAGGAGCGCCAGCGCATCGTCCTGCAACTGGACGCCATGGCCGTGCCCCTCTGGCAGTACGACACCGGCCGCGTGTCGGGGGACAAGAAGACCGAGCTGATCTACATTTTCGGCGTGCAGGACGCGGACGACACGGTGCTGACCAGCGACGAGATCCGCGAAGTGATCCCGATGGAATATTCGCCCACCGTCGTATCGATGGGCGACCCGCGGCGCATCATCTGCATGAAGGCGGAGGCGGCGGTGCCGGCGTTCTGCATCCAGTCCATGGAGCGCTACCGCGAGAAATACGTGGACAAGAACCGGCCCTTCTCATGCCACGTGGATCGCCGCTGGGAATCGATTTGCGCCGACCTGTTCCCGGAGGGCGAGGATCAGGACCGCCGCATGGCCTGGTCGCTGGCGGTGGCCGAGCCGTTCCGACTCATCGTGCGGCAGGGCACTCATTATTACGTCCGCTCGCAGCAAAAGGGCGACCCCGCCAGGGGCTACCTGTTCCGCCTGGCGCCCAACCGCATTGAGTCCATGAAGCAATACCTGAAGGACATCGATCTGGTCCGCGAGGTGGAAAACCGCATCGAGACCACGGTGGCGCAGCTCGGCAACGAGCGCGTCTCGGAGCTGCTCGGCATGTACGTCAACCAGATGCGCGTGGAAGTCGAGCGCGGCGCCACGGAAGAAGTCCGCCAGCAGATCGAGTCCGAGCTGTCCGACGTCCAGCAATACATCGAGAGCCTGTCGACGCTGGCCTAGGGGTAGACCGCCGCGCCACCGAGCAGGCGCTCGACGACGCCGATCCGGGCCGTCGGCGCGCGCGCACTGAAGCGTACCTGCGAGCCATGGAATCGTCCGCTGGGGAGGCCGCCGCCGACCTGGGAAAGACCGATGCCAGCCTGCAGGCCGCCGAGCGCCACGCCGAAAAGCTGGAATCCGCGCGCCGCTCGTTCGTGAGCACGTGGCTCATTGCGGTCCCCGCCGGAATTGCGGTGGTGCTCGGCTTACTGCTGTTTGGCCTGGGCGCGACGGTGCTGAAGGGAAAGGTTTTCTTCCTGGTCCAGATGGCGCTGGGGGTGGCGGTCCTCTATGGCGGCTTCGTGTACGGAAAACTCTGGAAGGGCCTGTTTGATGATCTCACCGCCAGCGCGCGCAAATTAAAAGAGGCCAGCACGGAAAAGAAGCGGCTCGTGAAGCGCCTCGAGGAAGGCTACGCCACACCGCTCACCATGCGCTACGAGCGTGATCTGCTGGGAGCGCAGCGCTCTTTTCTTGAAGAATTGATCCAGCACGTGGCCCGCGCCCGTCGCCATCTCGACGACTTCGTCAACCACATGTCGGCCTTCAGCCGCGACGCCGAGGATGAGCGGCGGCGCATCCTGGTGCCCAACACGCCGTTCGTGCGCAGCGCCGTCACCTGGGAGGAAGTCGATCGCTGGCTGTCGGGCCATCCAAGGTTCCGCATCGAGGCCCGCGCAGTTTTCAAAGAAATATCGATCTCAGACATGTACACTGCATTCACCCAGACCAATTCGCTGGCGCGCCTGCGCGTGGTCATGCAGGAAACCACCGAGCGCATGTTTGGCTACCTGAAGGAAATGACGCTGGAAGACATCCTGGTGGAAATGAACCTTCTGCCGGAGGGGCCCGGCGTGGCCCGCTTGAAAGGCTGCTTCGACCAGGCCAAGGCGTTCATCAGCCTTGACGCCGAAGACGTGATGGACGAGTCCGCCACTCTCGTCTTCGCGCTCATGACCCGCAGCCCGTTCGGGTACATTGAGGACATTCTATCGTTGCACTCGATTACCGAGCCGTCCTTCTATTATTCCGGCGACAAGCAGTCGCTGATCGTGTACCGCCTCAAGGCCGGCTTTCCGGCGTTTCTCATGTCGCCGGTGCGTTTTTGTAGAGCGGCCCTCAACCGCTTGCCGGACCGCCCGATGTACTTCACCGATCCGCTGGGGCGCCTGCCCTCGGTGTTTCCTACGTCGTACACGGTGGGCGACGTGGACGACGAGATCCGACAGATCGTGTGCCTGGGGCAGGCCTTTGGATTTCTCCAGGAATACAACGGCGGCTGGTGGATGAACGGGCAGAAGCTGGCCGACTCCTATGAGGATCTCGGCGAATATCTGCGGCGCATGGCGGCGGCGCCGGTCCGCGAGGACATGCGCCGCATGGTGCTGCTCTGCAAGGCGGAATCGGGCGCTGTCTTCAAGCTTTCGTCGTACCTCCGGGGGCACGCCGTGGAGCGCATTGATCACGACATCATCGAAACGACCATCCGCGAGCTGAGCCCCCTGGAATAACTGAACCTGAAGGGGCGTGGTTCTCGCGGGCGCGTCCCACGCCCTTCGAAGCGCCGGGCAGTCCCTTCGAAGGAGACCCACCGGGCCCACGCGAAGTGCGGCCCCATGCGTCGCCTCCTGTCGATCGCCCTCCTGATCCTGCTGTGCGCCTCGGGCGCGCGCGCCCAGACCACCATCGAGGTCATCGTGCCCGAGCAGCAGACGCCCGGACCGCGGCTGGTGCCCGGCATCGCGCCGCCCATCAACCCTCCGGGGCCCACCGCGCCCGGGCTCTACGTGGGCATCAAGGACCAGGACGGCATCGCGGTGTCCTGGGTGCGCGTGAACGGACTGAAGGACCGCGGGGAAGTCGTTCCGTGGCTGCGCGGCGAGTGGGGCGAAGGGGTCGTCTCGGTGCCGCTGATTGACCTCGCGACGGCGGACTTCTTCTACTCCGACGGCCGCATCAAGGCGGTGTTGCGGCTGCGCAACGGCGACCAGATGCACGTCGGGCTCGCCAACCCGTACACCGAGCTGGTCGGCTGGTGGCGCCAGAACGACTACTCGATCCCGCTGTCTGGGGTCCGCCAGATGTGGTTCACCTACATTCCCCGCCCCAGCGTTCCGGGCAGCGGAGATCGCTACAGCGGCCCACCCATGAACGTCCGCACCCAGGGACTGGTGCAGGGCGTGGACCTCCGCGGCGACGCCGGCATCATGCAATTCCTCACCGCACGAGGCGAGCCGGTGGCGGTGCACTTCGAGTACAACAAGATCAAGATCGGCAAGGAGCTGCTGCTGCAAAACGTGGGCTACCTGGTGGGCCGCACCGTGCGCATCACCTACCGCTTGAGCGCCGGGTCATCGGGAATCGCCGAGCGAGAGCTGGAAGAGATCGAGCTGACCAAGCCGGAGGCGCGGAAGTAGAGCGTGTTGACAGGGGCCGCTAAATCTGGGGAGGCGTCGGCTGTGCCGATCCCTGATTGGTCCGACTGATAATCCAGTCCACCGCCGCGCCAAGATCGGCGGACGTGTGGTCGGGCTCGATCTTGACCTTCCCGTCCTTGCCGCCGTATCCGGTCTTCACCAGCACCGAAGTGACGTCCGGGTGCGCGCTTTCGCCCGCGGCGATGTCCGTGGTCATGTCCCCCACCATGTAGCTGTCCGCCAGATCGACCGCATCCCCGTTGTCAATCGCGGCGGCCAATAGCATCCCCGGCGCGGGCTTGCGGCCGTTCTCTTCCCCCTCGGGGGGCGTCCACTTCTTGTCGTTGGTGCAGATGTACACCGCGTCGATGCGGCCGCCGCGCTCTTCCACGGGATCCACCAGGTGGCGCATCACGGCCTCTTGCTCTTTCAGGGGAATCCACTGCTGGCCCTGGTTGCTGACGAGGAAAATCCTGGCGTCGGTTTCCCGGGAGAGGCGGGCCACCGCGTCGAGGAATTCCGGAATGATGCGCTCATCCAATTGCTCGGGCGTGCGGATGCTGCCATGAAGGTCGTTGAAGACGCCGTCGCGGTCGATGAATACGGCGGTCTAGCGCCCGGGCGTGTGTGTCTTGATCCCTTCACGGGAAACGCTGCGGACGTTGATGACGGGCACTGTGGACACGTGCTTTGAGTTCTCTCTCGCAGGGTCGGGGGGGTTGTTCGTTTTTCACGACCGGGCAAGCCGCGATTAAGGGGTCCGCGGTTAACGATTTGTAAACGAATGGTCAGGCCGGCCCGCAATCACTTTGCGGCCCGCTGCGCGGCCGCCCATGTGCCTCGGGCTCGAACCACTCGGCCTTCAACGAAGCGAACGTTGCCGTCCTGATGGACGCCCGCATCTTGCGCATCAGGTCCTGCATGAACCATAGATTGTGTACCGACGCCAGTCGAATCCCCAGCAATTCCTGAGCCTGGAACAAGTGCCGCAAATACGCGCGGCTGTATCGCGTGCAGAGCGGACATCCACAGGACGGATCGACCGGCGACGGATCCTCGGCGTGGCGAGCATTCCACACGTTGAGGCGGAAGCGGTTGGCCGGCCTGCCCAGCGGCGGAGTCAACAGCAGGTTGCCGTGCCGCGCGAACCTCGTTGGCAGGACGCAATCGAAGGAATCGATGCCGCGCTGCACCGACTCGAACATGTCGTCCACGTCGCCGATGCCCAGCAGGTGGCGAAATCGATCGGTCGGCAGATCGGGCACGCTCCAGTCCAGCACCTGGTGCATTTCGGACTTGTTCTTTCCCAGCGACCCGCCCACGCAAAATGCGTCAAAAGGCAGCGACGCGATGTAGCGCGTGGAAGCCCGCCGCAGATCTTCGTAGGCGCCGCCCTGCACGATCCCCATCAGCGCCTGGGGACGATCCGGCGGATGCGCTTGGAGCGAGCGCACGGCCCAGCGGTGGGTGCGCTCCATCGCCTCGCGGGTGTACTCGTGATCCGACAACGGGGACGTGCACTCGTCGAACGCCACGATGAGATCCGCGCCGAGTTTTTGCTGCAGACCGATGGAAATCTCCGGGTTGAGTCGATGCATTGATCCGTCGATAAACGATCGGAACGTCACCCCGTCATCGTCGACCGTGGCGAGCTTTCCCTTATCGGTCCCCTTGCGCGCCGTGGGGCCGGATTTTTTCGCCTGCGACGGCTCCTCCGGAAATACCCCGCCAATCTTGCTCACGCCGTGCTCGCGCGCGAGGCCCAGCGAAAACGCTTGAAAGCCTCCGCTGTCGGTCATCAGCGGCCGAGGCCATTGCATGAACTGGTGGAGACCGCCGAGCCGCTCCATGCGATCCGCGCCGGGGCGGAGCATCAGGTGGTACGTGTTCGCCAGGCACAGCGTGGCCCCGGTGGCTTCCAGCTCATCCACTGAAACGCTCTTGACGGTGGCCGCGGTCCCCACCGGGCAAAAGACCGGCGTCTCCACGTCGCCGTGCGGCGTGCGCAGCAATCCCACCCGGGCCGACGTTGCCGAGTCGACCGCCAGCACTTCGAATGAAAATCCGGCCCGCATCAGTAGAAAATCGTGCGCGTCCGATGGTAGGGCCGGTCGTCGGCCGACTTCGTCTGCCCCAGCCCCCAAAGGTACCAGTCGATCTCGAACGAGCGGGGCGCCTTGCCGAAGCGCTCCTTCAGCGTGTTCCGAACGGTTTCCACGGCGTGCACGGTGGCGGCGCGAATCTCCACTTCACGGGAATCCCCCGCTTCAATCTCCTCCTGCGCGTCCACGGCTCTTGCCAGCGCGTCCGAATAGTGCAGCACCCCGAGGCGCCGCAGCACCTGAGGAACCTTGTAATCGGCGAACGCGGTGAGCGCGTCGAGGCGGCCCAACTCGCCCCAGCGCTTTCCCCCGTAGGTGCCGTAGACGTCCACGGCCACGATTTGGGCCCGCTTGAGCAGCGGGACGGTCACCTGGTTATAGGTGGCCACATCATGATAGGAGGACAGCTCCTCGCACAGGCCGGCCGCGAGCGCCACGGAATCGTAGCCGCACTGCTCGATCATGTTGGAGAAGCGCCCGTCGTAGCGGGTCACCAGCCAGCGGCCGGCCTCGCGAAGGTTGCGGTGGCGCGCCTCCATCAGGGGGATTTCGCCGCGCCCGGCAAGGATGCGCGCCACGTCAGCCCGGGAGATGTCCGCCAGGTAATGCGCATCGAGCAGCGGGATGCCTTCCTCGATGCCGCGCCGCAAGGCCGCAGCCAGTCCCCAGTAGCCCTGGTAGTCCTTGCCGTCGTAGGTGACCGTCCAGCGCTCCTCGCCAGGGGACGCCCAGAAGCAGAAGTTCAGGGTGTCGAGCACCAGCACGTAGTTGGCGCTGCGCCAGGTATCCTCGAAGTAGTGCAGCCTGGGATCCCAGCCCGGCACCGCCTGATTCTGCCCATCGTAAGCGGCGCAGAAGGCGCGCGCCGCCTCGGCGTCAATGCGCACGTGGCGGGCTTCGTCCATCACGCGGGCGCAGGCTTCGGCCACCCCAAGGCGGCGCACCTGGCGGGATCCAAGGTGTCGGGCGTCGGTACTGTCCACCCGCGAGAGGTACGCTGCCGCCACCGGCATCCCCTGTGGGGCGCAGGGATCGCGCTTCGCGCCGAAGAAAGCGGCGCCCCGAAAATTGACCAGAGGAGATCCCCATGACCGAGACCACCAACCCCGTCGTTGAGATGCAGACCTCCAAGGGCACCATGCGCCTGGAGTTGTACGCGAAGGACGTGCCGGGCACCGTCGAAAACTTTACCAAACTGATCAACCAGGGCTTCTACAACGGCCTGAAGTTCCACCGCGTGATCAAGGACTTCATGATTCAGGGCGGCTGCCCCCAGGGGATTGGCAGCGGCGGCCCGGGCTGGACCATCAAGTGCGAGATCGGCCCCCACAAGCACCTCCGCGGCTCCCTGTCGATGGCGCACCGTGGCAAGGACACCGGCGGCTCGCAGTTCTTCATCTGTCACTCGCCGCAGTCCCACCTCGACGGCAAGCACACCGTGTTCGGACGCGTGGTTGAGGGCGTCGACGTGGTCGACAAAATCGAGCAGAACGACGTGATGACGAAGGTGAGCGTGGTCTCGCCAGTCGCACCGTAAAGATGCAGAAAGGCCCACCAGGCGCGGGCCTTTTTGCTTACTGAGGCTTCTGCTCGGGCTTGCCAGCCAGGTAGCCCACCACCGCTCCCAGCACGGCGCTCCCCACCGCGACGCCCAGCCCGGCCAGCGGATGCGCGCTCAGCAGGGTGAGACTGACGTAGGAGCCGGCCAGCCCGCAGGCAATGGTCCCGCCGACCATGTAGGCGGTGCTGGAGTTACCGGAAAGGGGACGCGGCTCCATCGGGCGGGTGGCCGGCAGCACGATGGCCGAGGGCTTCCCGGCGTCATCGGTGAGGATGGCAACGTCGGTAGGGTGCTTCGGCGCCTGTGCCGCGTTGTACATCTTTATTGTTTGAGGCGACCGCGCGTTGGGGTCCTTGTTCGCGGGGATGTTCATTGAGGGTATTCTACAGCACCGCCGTCGATGATGCAACCAGAATTCAGAAAGATTTCAGATGACCGGCTGGAAGTTTACCATCCGGCGCAATTCGTTCACATTCTATCCGTTGAGGCGAGGGGTTGGCTGCGCTACGATGCATGTGGGGATACCGTCACCTGAAGGGCTCCCCGCGGAGCGCCGTGACTGAGAGGACGCCAACGCCGTGATTTCAAGCAACATCGTCAACTGGCCGCACATCGACGCCACCACCAACGGGCCCAACCTGGCGCCGCAGAAGGATCACACGCTGGCCGCGCCGTTGGACGCGCGTCGCACCGCCGCCATCGACTCCTGCATCGGAAAGTGCAGCGACAAAGCGCGCAAGCGGCTGCAAGAGCTCTTCGTCCCCATCCCCACGGGCACGCTGGAAGCGCTTGGCAAGCACGGACTGAAAATCAACATTACCCAGGGCAAAGGCCCGGGCATCCCCGGCCTGGGCGGCGGGGGCGGCGCGGTTGCCGTGGGCGCCTACAATCTGGTTACCCGCAAGATCCAGATGGACGAGAGCGTGCTGATGGCCGATATGGGCGCGCACGTCATCCTCCACGAGTCGATGCACGCGCTCGACCACATGCGCGGCAATCGCGCGACCTTGCTCGGCAAGATCCCCGGCAGCACGCTGCCGCGCCTCCTGATGGGCAGCTCGCCGGCCGAGTCGGCGCACGACAAGGAATTCTTCGGCCTCTACAACGCGTTCAACGCCCGCGCCAACGTCGAGGACATCGACGTGATGCGCCGCGAGGTTCAGCTTGAGAACGACATGAAACTCCCCGACAAGGCGAAGTACGTGAGCGACGACGCCTGGGGCCGCCGCTACGTCGAGTACGAGCGCAAGGACGGCAAGGAAATTTTCAAGATCAACGACAACCCCCAGAAGGAAGGCAAGCGGATTGCCGGTCTGGCCATCGGCGGCGCCCTCCTGGCGGGCGGCATGATTTTCGGCGGGCCAGTGATGGCCACGTGCGGCGGGATTTTCCTGGGCCTCAACGCCGTCGGGTTCCTGCGCAACAAGCTGCACAATATAAGCAAGCCGAAGCTGGAAACCGAGATCGACATGGTCAAGGGCATCAAGGCCCACATCGTTCAGCAAGAGGGCAAGGCCACCGTCACCGTGCCCGACGGAGCGCGCTCCTTCACCGGTGACGTGTGGAGCGACTACGCGCACCGCGCGGGGAAAATCGAGGAATACGCCGCCGAGGCTTACTCGACGTTCCTCGAGGGCGGCGACAAGGCGCAGTTGATGAAGGACGCCGATCCCAACCTGTACGCCTTCGTCGAGAAGCGGCTCCAGGAAGAATTCAACATGCATCCCTGACGAAGGGACTACGCCAAAAAAAAGACCCGCCAGCTCTGGCAGGTCTTTTTTTTTGGCTATCCCGGGCGGGACTTTTTCTGGATGTCCCGCCACTTCGCGAGCTGCTGCGGCGTCAGGATGGTGTTGATCTTGCGCGCCGTCTCGATGTCCGCGATCTTCAGCTCGATCTGGAGGTTGGCCACCTCGTGAAGCTTGCCGCGAATCACTTCGATCGACGCGTTGTCCTTGATCAGCTGGTTGACGCGGTTGCTGGCGGCCGCGAGCCGCTGGCGCTGCCCCTTGATCTTGGTGTTGAGCTGACTGACCGAAGCCTTGATCTCGGACTTCTGCCTTTCTGTCAGCCCCAGCTCGGTCTGGAAATCCCAGATCGTCTTGACGGCGACCTGCTGCTTGCCCTGCACGGGCTTGTTCTGCGCCACAGCGCCGGCCTGCAAGGCGGCGACCAGCGCAAGCGCGAGGAAGAGCCGAATGGCCATCTGCACGGAGATTGCACCTCACTACAAAGTTCTGATGGACTTGCGCCGCTGGCCGGAGAGCGCCAGGGCTGGACAAACCTCCGTGGGTTCGGACCTGGGGACTTCATTCCTCCATTGAATTCCCGTCACGCCGGACCTTTAGAAGATGCTTAAGGTGCCGGAAGAGTCCCATCGCGGTCTGCGTGTCCCGCTCCGTCATGTAGGTGGCGTCCAACACGCGACGGAGGTCGGCCATGGCCCGCGTCACGGACGATCCGGTGGGATAGCCTACGTCCTTGAGGAATCCCTCGATGACCCGGTACAGGCCGTGCATCCGACGTCGGCGTGTCTCGTCGCGTGGCGTGGCCGGCAGCCCGGGGTCAAGGCCAACCTCCGGCGTGGCGCGGGCATGGCACAGCGAGGCGTGCACCTCGTAGCACACCACCATCACCGCGTGCGAGAGATTCAACGAGTGGAACAGCGGCCCGCTCGGGATCTCCACGCCGAACTGGCAGTGCTCCAGGTCCTCGATGGTCAGGCCCGTCGCCTCCGGACCGAACACCATGGCCACCCGCGCCGGGAGATAACCGGGCAGGACTTCCTGCACGAAGTGCCGCAGCGCGACCGGAGTAGCCCGATCGCGGCCGCGGCGGGCGGTCGTTCCGAACACGAGGTCGGCTTCTCCGACCCCCTCGCCCAACGTGTCGACGATAGAGGCGCCGTCCAGCACGTCGTGGGCGCCATGTGCGACCGCATACGCCTCGTTGCCCGGACGGACTTCCGGCGCAACCAGCACGAGGCGCGTGAAGCCCATGGTCTTCATGCCGCGGGCCACCGCGCCCATGTTGCTCTCCCGCGCGGGCCGCACCAGGACAACGGAGCACTCTGCCGGAACCAGCATGGGGTGCCTGTTCCCCGTCACGCTCCCGACACCTCCAGTATGATTCGTTGGCACTTGAATTTAAGAACCGCATGTCCGGATGCCGATAGTATTTTCAGGAGCAGCAAAATGCTCCATCTGTTGACTTCCAAGGAGAGAAAATCTAATGGACATGGGATTGGTCCACAACAGAGAACCCCGCCCCCCCGGGCAGGGGCCGGCGCAGCCGCACGAGGTGCCCCGGCAATCTGAACAGCCCAGACCTGACCCCGAGCGCGCCCACGCGCGCGCGGTGAAAATTGCGCAGCAGGCGGAACAAGCCGTGCTGGCGCACGGCTCCGGCTTTCGCTACGAAGTGAAGCGGCCGGGCGCCGTCGAAGTGGTCATGTACAGCGTGTCCGACGGCAGCGTCTTGCGGAGAATTCCGGTTTCGCGGCGCGCCTCTGAAGTACCCCCGGTGGCCGATCTCGATCTGCGCGCATAGCCCGCAGACTCGGGGCGTTCGCACGCCCCGAGCTTGAACGGATTTTGATGAAACTGCTGCTGTACCCAAGCGGACACGGCTTCGGTCATGCATCCCGCGATTTCCAGGTGGTGCGCGCCGTCGCCGATCTCGCGCCGGATGCCGTTTTTGAGATTCGCACCGGGATAGACGAGTGGTTCGTGCGGCACACGCTGCAAGGGCTGAATTTTCGCCTCACCCGCGCCTCCCTTGACGTCGGCGTGATACAGGCCAACAGCCTCCACCAGGATATCGATCGCACCCGCGCGGCGTGCCGCGCGTTGCTCGCGGCTCGAGCTTCGCTACTGGCTCAGGAAATTGACTTCATGCGCGAGTGCCGGCCGGATCGCGTGCTCTGCGACGTGCCGGCCATTCCTTTTGCCGCGGCACGCGCGCTGGACATCCCCGCATACGGCATGAGCAACTTTTCCTGGGACTGGATCTACAGCGTATTTCCGGACTTTTCCGAAATTTCCGATGCATTCGCCGCCGATTACGCCGCTGCCGCCGAGTTTCTCCGCCTGCCGTTTCACGGGGGCGATGAGGCTTTTTCCGCATTTCGATCGGTGCGCGACGTGCCCATGGTGGCGCGCCGCAGCGCGCTGTCGGTGGAAGAGGCGCGGGCCCGCCTGGGCGTGGACGGGCGGCCGCTGTTCCTGATCTCGTTCGGCGGCCTGGGCCCCAGCGGGTTTGACTGGAGCGCCCTGGGCGCGCTGCGCGAATATCGCTTTATTCTCACGCCACCCCTCCGCCACGGCGTCCCGGAGCGCCTGCCGGACGCGCTGACCTACGTGGAAAATGACACGCTGGCGGCGCGCGGCTTACGGTACGAAGACCTGGTGCGCGCCTGCGACGGGGTCGTCACCAAGCCGGGTTACGGCATCGTCAGCGAGGCGCTGGCCAATGAAACCCGCGTGCTCTATACCTCACGCGGGGAGTTTGCGGAATATCCGTTTCTGGTCGAAGCGCTCGAAAAATTTGGCGTGGCACGTTACATCAGCAATGATGACCTCGAGGCCGGCCGCTGGGCGGACGCGCTGGCAACTCTCATGGCGCGTCCACGCACCCCGTGCAGCCTCCCCTTTGACGGCGCCGAAGTGACGGCGCGCCATCTCACGAGTTCTCTACCCTGACTTCTTTTGACAGTATAACTACGGGCGCATCAATAGGCGACCTTTTCGAACGCCTTCTCCAGAATATCCGCGCCCTGGTTCAGCTCGGCCTCGGTGATGGTCATCGAGGGGCTCAAGCGCAGCGTGTTGCCATACAATCCGCCCTTGCCGATGAGCATGCCCAGCTCGCGGGTCGCCTCGAAAAGCTTCTTGACGGTTTCCGCGTCCGGCTCTTTCGTCTTGCGGTCCTTGACCAGCTCGACGGCCTGCATGAGCCCCATGCCGCGCACGTCGCCGATGCACTTGAACTTCTCCTGGAGGCCTTCCAGCCGCTTGCGCAGCAGCGCGCCGAGGCGGCTGCAGTTGTGCAGCAGGTTCTGCTCCTCGATGACGTCGATGGTGGCCATGGTGGCCTCACACGACACCGGATTGCCGCCGAAGGTGCAGATGGTGAGCCCGCGCCACTTCTTCGCGATCTCCGGGGTGGACATGGTGATGCCCATCGGAATGCCGTTCGCGGCGCCCTTGGCCATGGTCATGATATCCGGGGTGACGCCCCAGTGCTCGATGCCCCACATCTTGTCACCGGTGCGGCCCCAACCGGTCTGCACCTCGTCGATGATGAGCAGCCCCTCGTATTTGTGGATGATGTCGGCCACGATGGGGAAGTACTCTTTGGGCGGCACGATAAAGCCGCCGACGCCCAGAATGGGCTCCGCCATGAAAGCCGCCGGCCGACCGGTCGTGGTCGTGCGGATCAACTCCTCCAGGTCCTCGGCGCAGGCCACGCCGCACGTCCCCGGCTCCAGCTTGAGCGGACAGCGGTAGCAGTAGGGCGCCAGGGCGTGCTTCACGCCGGCCACCATGTCGGGCAGCCCGCGGTACGGGCTGTGCGCGGTCATGGTGGTGTTGAGGTGCGACCGTCCGCTGTACGAGTGGCGCAGCGCGATGATCTCGTGCGAGCCGGTGGCCATGCGGGCAAGCATGACCGCGGTCTCGTCGGCTTCAGTGCCGGAGTTGGTGAAAAACGTCTGGGAGAGGTCGCCGGGCGCCAGTTCGGCCAGGCGCGCGGCGAGATCCACGTTGGGCGCCGTCGGATACAGCGTCGATACGTGCTGCAGCGTGTCGTTCTGCTTGTGCAACGCCGCGTTCACCGTCGGATTGCAGTGCCCCACGCTTACCGTGAGGATGCCGCCGAAGAAGTCAAGGTACTTGCGCCCGTCAAAATCCCAGACGTAATGCCCCTCGCCGCGCTGAATCGGCAGCGGCGTATCGTAATACGTCATGACAGCCGGGAAGAGGAACTTCTTCTGCCGCTCGATGACTTCGCTCGCGGTCTGGCTGCGACGGAATTTTCCCTTCGCGCCGTTGGTCTGCACGCCGGAACCGGCCTGGGTGTCCATCTGATGCCCTCCTTGAGCGGATGAGGTCGGCGAGGATTCGCGAAGTCCGCGGTGGGTCCCTGTCAGAGGACTAACGCGGGGCACCGGGAATTAGCGGAAATGAAATCCGCCTTCACGTCTTCGGAGAAGAGAGCCATTGCGGGCCTGGCCACCATCATGGCGGCCCGCATGCTGGGCTTCTTCATCGTGCTCCCGGTGTTCTCGCCGTACGCCATCCATACGCTGGGCGCCACCAAGTGGGAGGCGGGTCTGGCATTCGGCGCCTACGGCCTGTCCCAGGCGCTGCTCCAGATACCGTTCGGGCACTTGAGCGACCGCTACGGGAGACGCGTGGTGGTCGGTGGCGGGCTGGTGCTGTTCATCGCCGGCAGCCTGATGTGCGCCCTCAGCGCGGATATCCGCCTGCTCACCCTGGGGATGTTTCTGCAGGGCTGCGGAGCCGTCGCCTCGGCGCTGTTCGCATGGGTAGCGGACTCCACGGCCCCGGAGCGGCGACATTTCTCGATGGCGCTCCTGGGGATCGCAATCGGGGCCGCGCTGGTCCTCGGCCTCTCCATCGCCAACCCGCTTGCCGCCACCATCGGCGTGCGAGGGATCTTTGCCGGGTGCGCCGCGTTGTCCGGGCTCGCGCTGGTCGTGGTGTGCCTGATGGTGGAGCCGCGGTCCGAGGCCGAGGGCTCCGTCGGCGCTCCGGTGCTCAACCAGGATCTGGCGTCGTTGAACCTGGCCGGGTTCATTGTGTTCTTCTCGATGCGCGCGGTGTTCTTCACCGTTCCTCTGGCGCTCGAGGCCCAGTGGCCCAAGCCCGAGCAGTGGAAGATCTACCTGCCCATCAGCCTGCTGGGTGGGATTGCCATGATGACCGGCTCGCGGTTGTCGGATAAGGGGCGGGCCCGCGTCATGATCCTCACCGCCCTGGGGCTCACCATGGCAGCCTACTCGATGATCGGATTCATCCCCGCCATGGGCGCAGTGCTGGTGGGTTACGCGGCCTACTTTGCGGGCTTCTCCATGCTGGAGGCGCTCCTGCCGGCGGCCGTGTCCAAGATCGCGCCGTCCAACGCGCGAGGAAGCACAATCGGGGTGTACAACACCTGCCAGTACCTGGGCGCCTTCTTCGGAAGCGGTCTGGCCGGAGGTCTCGTGGACCGGCCCCACGCGCTCTACGCCAGCCTCCTGGTGATGAGCCTCGGGGCGCTGGTCGGCTGCGCTTGCTTGCATCGCCTGGACGAAAGGCCAGTTGACAAACGCGACGCGAGGAAACATGATCACCCCAGCGTGACGTCTTTGGAGGCGAAGGCCAACTCATGACAATTCTCTGGCTGTTCATGCTCCTTGCGGTCATCGCGGTGATGGTCTTCAACCCGTTCGGCGAGCGGAGGCCCGGCGCGGTGCGTCCGGGCCCGAAGCGTTGCAGCCGCTGCGCGCGCTCGGTCGATCGCCTGCGCGCCTACGTGGACGGCCGCCGCGAGTTCTGGGTGTGCGACATGTGCGCCTCCGAGTTGGACATTCTACACGCGGACCGGGTGCCGCTGCCGTAGTGGTCCGCGGCGCAAGCCTGATCATGAATCCCAAGTGCGTATCCCCTTCGCACTGGGCGCCTTCAATGACGCCTCTTGCATCTCTGCCGCCACCCGGTGGCGCGAGGTCCGAAATTCCCGATCCGTCGCCTCTTTCCAAGTGCGTATCCCCTTGACTCCAGTGAATCGCACTGGGCGCCTTCAATGACGCCTCTTGCATCTCTGCCGCCACCCGGTGGCGCGAGGTCCGAAATGCCCGATCCGTCGCCTCTTTCCAAGTGCGTATCCCCTTGACTCCAGTGAATCGCACTGGGCGCCTTCAATGACGCCTCTTGCATCTCTGCCGCCACCCGGTGGCGCGAGGTCCGAAATGCCCGATCCGTCGCCTCTTTCCACGCTGGAGTGATGGGGATACCCATTAGGCCCCAAATCGGTTTGATCGTGCCGCGCGACAAGCCCGGGTCAGTTGATGTCCCGTAAGGCGACGCTGCCTGTGTCGCGCGCCGCTTAGCCCTGTTTAACGCGATTCCAGAAGGCGCCGCAAACGGGCTACTTCGGCTTCGGAGGCGACTCGGCGGCGAGTTTCCTCATCGGCGCGCTCAATTGCCCGCTCGGTATCAGTGGGAAACGGCTCACAGTCCAGCGCAACCGCGCTCCACGCCGAGGTACCGAGCGAAGGCGGCGGAACTTACCGCGCTTCGGTGATTTCCAGATTGTGCGCGGATGTGAACTATCAGCTTTTGAGAGCCTGGCGATAGCCGTCGTGCGCCTGATCCGGCGTGGCTTTGCCGTCGAGCACCCGGCGCAGGGCGCGGGCCATGGCCAGCGGGTCGTCTTCCTCAAAGATGGTGCGGCCAAACAATACCGCTCGTCCGCCGTTCTTCACCACTTCGTGGGCCAGCAGGAGCGTCTGCCGTGGCCCCTGGCGCGGGCCGCCCAGCGCGCCGATGCGCAGAGTGGGATCGAAATCACACAATTGCCGCCAGATTTTCGGCGCCGTATATTCGGTCTTGATCAACAGCGGCCGCTCGGCGCGCCGCAGATAGCTGCTAAGCCGGGCGATGGAGTCGGCGACGTAAGCGCCGCACTGCTCGTCGCTCATACCGCGTCGGTTGGTGTTGGGCAGAAATACTTCGAGAAAGTGCGCGAAATTCTGGGCACGTCCCACCTCGCGCGCAAACCGCAGATAGGCCTGCAGCACCGCGTCGTCGTGCGCAACGTCGTTATCCAGCGTCAGTGAATACAGGCCGATGCCGACGCGGCACGCCGCCACGCTCTCACAGAAGCCGGCGTCGGCCAGTGGCAGCACCGGAAACGGAAGCGAGTGCTGTCCGCGATACGATCCGAAACGCGGATTCCAGATGCCGGTTTCGGCATTCATCCGCACGATGGGCGTTACCGGGCTGTGCTCGAACAATTTCTCATCGAGCGCCAGCACTTCCGCGTCCGCCGGCGTCATCAACAGCCCGTCAATGGCTCCGTCCGCTACGAATTCCCGCAACAATTGCAGGAATTGCGGGCGCGTGCGCGGGCGCCCATGCGTGACACCCAGCGACTCGATCCCGTACGCGGCCATGGCGTCGGCCGCGAAAATAAACACGGCGGCGCCCGGCTCCGCCAGACGCTCCGTCACCCAATCGCCCATGCGCGCCGAGGTTGGCCTCCGCGGGCGGGGTTCCCTGCAACAGGCGGGCGCGGCCACCCATGTGACTCGCCACACCTCACTCAGCGGCGGCGTACCGGGTGCCCAACCGGTTGCGCCCCACGACACGATCCGCATCGACTGGGCGCGCATCTGCTTCGCGCCGGGTTACCGCCAGCAGGGTAGTAACATATCCGCGCCCGGTGCCGGGTTGCGGACCCGCGTTACCGTCACCCGTGCGGTAACATCCGCGCCCGGTGCCGGGTTACCGCCATATGGGCGGGACCTGGGCCGTGTTACTGCACCGGCGTCGGTAACCCGGCTCCGCGGGGACGGACCGCGGACACGGAGCGCGGAGAGCGGCGCCAGGCGGAGAGGCCAGACCGAGTGGGGCGGACCCGGGGACCCGGGTTACCGTCACCCGTGCGGTAACATCTGTGCCCGGTGCCGGGTTACCGCCATATGGGCGGGACCTGGGCCGTGTTACTGCACCGGCGTCGGTAACCCGGCTCCGCGGGGACGGAG
>Ga0194131_10005101_pt1 | contig 19241 bp, 21 predicted proteins | sample TA2KigO120mmetaG_FD_148631 | JGI IMG/M metagenome (GOLD analysis project Ga0194131, IMG submission 148631) | Freshwater microbial communities from Lake Tanganyika, Tanzania - TA2015053 Kigoma Offshore 120m | ecosystem: Environmental > Aquatic > Freshwater > Lake | place: Tanzania: Lake... | reverse complement strand
GGAAGACCAGCTGGTCTACCTGCAGCGCCGGCTGACGGAGCTGGAGACGCAGGCGCGTGCGCGCGGCGCGGGTGCCCAGGCGTTCGCGCCGTCGGCGCCATTGCCGCCGCCGCTGCCGCCGCCGCCGGCGACCGCCGTGCCGCCGTCGGCGCCGATGCCGCTCCCGCCGCCCGCGATGCCGCCGCGTGCCGCCGCCGTCGCGCCGCCGGCACGGCCGGCTCCGCCCGCGCGCGTGCCCGGCGCGCCGCCGGCCGTCCCGATGTCACCGGCGGAGACGCTCTATCAGAGCGGGCGGACGAAGTACGAGGCGGGCGATCTCGACGGCGCGGTGGTGACGCTCTACGAGGTCGTGGCCAACCACCCGGGCGATCCCGTCCGGGAGCGCGCGCAGCTCCTGGTCGGCGAGATCTTCCTCGCGCAGAAGGACTATCGCGGGGCGATCGCCGAGCTCGAAGGCCTCGTCGCGGCCGTCCCGCGCGGGAGCCGCGTGCCGGAGGCGCTCGTGAAGATCGGTCTCGCGCAGCGGGCGCTGGGCGACGAGACGCGCGCGCGGCGCGCGTGGGAGCGGGTGGTGAAGGACTACCCGCAGAGCCCCGCGGCGAAGCAGGCGCGCTCGCTGCTCTCGCAGCGCGGCGCGGGTTAGACGGGGACGACGTCGGCCGGATGGATCTCCACGACGGCCGCCTGGCGCACCAGCGTGACCGCGAGCACGAGCCGGGTCACACGGTCTTTGCGCAGGAGCTTGCCGCGCACGCCGGTGAGCGGCCCGCGCACCACCTCGACGTCCATGCCTTCCTCGAGGAAGGGATGCGGGTCGAAGTGGAGCTTCGTGGACACGAGCTGCTGCACGGCGAGGAGCTCCTCGTCGCGGATCGGCTCGGGCCGGCCGTTGATCGCGACGAGGCTCGCCACGCCGATGACGTTCAGCACGCGCAGCCGGTCCACGAGCTTGAAGCGCGCGAAGCAGTAGCCGGGGAAGAGCGGCAGCTCGATCTTCTTCTTGCGGTCCTTCCACTGGCGCCAGACGTCGCACAGGGGAAGGAAGGCGTCGACGTCACGCTGTCCGAGCTGATCGCGGACCTGCTTTTCGTGACGCGACCTGGTCTTGAGGGCGTACCACCGAGGCTCGTACCACGCCGCCTCGGAGCCCGTCGCGAGCGTCGTATCGCCGTTCATCGCGGAGTCGCCCCGGTGTGCCGGTAGCAACATCGCGATTATAGACCCAAGCCCGAAACCCCGACGCCCGGATATTCCCGCGTCTGCCGCGCGACGCCGCCCGCCGGCGCGCGCGCCGCGCCTGGCGGCTTCGTCCAGGCAGTCCTCCACCCCGGAAGGCCGACATCATGATGGAAGAAACGCCGAGCGCCACCCTGCAGTGCGAGCGAGAGCGCCTGCTCTCGTGGCTCCGCGACGTCCTCGCGGCCGCCGACGGTGTGAACGTGCACATCGTGGTCGAGGAGGACGCCGACGCACGGTCCTCCGTGCAGATCACGCTGCACGACATCCCGGGCCCGCTCGCCGGCCTCGAGCTGCGCCCGCTCGCCTGAGCGGCGGCGCTACAGCTCCGGCCGCTTGCCGTGCACCGCGCGGACGTCGGTCTTGATGCCGCCGCGGATCTTGAAGTCGCCGACCACCTCGACCCATCGCGGCCGCGCCGCCGCGACGAAGTCGTCGAGGATCCGGTTGGTGACGTCTTCGTGGAACGCGCCCTCCTGCCGGTACGACCACAGGTAGAGCTTCAGGGATTTCAGCTCGACGAGGAGCTGGTCGGGCACGTACCGGATGCGGATCGTCGCGAAGTCCGGCTGTCCCGTGACCGGGCAGACGCACGTGAACTCGTCCGCGACCATCGTGACCTCGTAGTCGCGATCGGGATGCGGGTTCGGAACCGTGAGGAGCGATTTCGCCGGCGCGCTGGGCATCGGGGCGAGTATAGCAACCGTCTAGCGGCGGCTGCTGATGCCCACGCCCACGGCGACCGCCGCGCTCGCGATGAACAGGTCCGCGGTGAGCCGGTCGCCGGTCACCAGCGCCGCCGCGATCACGCCGAAGATCGGCTGGGTGAGGAACAGCGTCGCGAGCACGCTCGGGCGGTAGCGCTCGAGCAGCCAGAGGTTCGCGACGAAGTTGAAGCCCGCGATCACCACGCCCTGAAAGCCGATGGAGCCGGCGAGCCGCCACGTCCAGCGCGTCGGCGCCGGCTCGAACAGCGTGGAGACGACGAGGAAGAGCGCGGAGCCGATGACCGCCTGGGCGAGCAGCAGCTTCACGTGGTCCATGCGGCGCACCGCCCGCGCGAGGTAGATCGTGCGCTCGGCGAGGATCACGCTGCTGCCGAACATGATCACGTCGCCTGCCACGGTCGCGGCGCCCGCGCCGACCTGGCCGCGGAAGAGCGCGACGATGCCCGCGTAGGCCACGAGCACGCCCGCGAGCCGCCGCGGGGTGAGCCGGTCGCCGGGGATCATGAAGTGCGCGAGCACCACGGTGTGCACCGCGTAGAGGTTCAGCAGCACCGTGGCGTGGGCGGCGGTCGTCAGCGACGTCCCCACGTTCATCGACCCGATCTGCACGGTGAAGAGCCCGCCGAGCACGAGCAGGGCGCGCACCTCGCCCGGCTCGATCCGGAAGCCGCGCAGTCGCCCGGTGGCCCAGCCCCACGCCAGCACCACGAGCCCGCCGACCACGAAACGCATCCACGCGAGGCGGATCGGCGGCGCGTCCTCGAGGCCCACCTTGATCGCCACCGGGTTGGCGCCCCACAGGAGCGACAACAGCAGGGCGAGGGCGGCGCCGCGCGCGTCGAGCGCCTTCAGCGAAGGTGGCATAATCGCTTTCATATATGAAGATCGGCCTCGTCGGCTTGCCCAAGAGCGGAAAGACCACGCTCTTCAATCTCCTCACCGGCTCCACCGTCCCCACCTCGCGCTACGACGGCGGGCGCGCCGAGATGCACACGGGCGTCGCCCGCGTGCCCGATCCGCGCGTCGACCGCCTCAGCGCGCTCTTCTCGCCGAAGAAGACCACGTACGGCACCTTCGAGGTCGTCGACCTCGCGGGCATCGAGAAGGGCGGGCACGCCTCGCTCGACGTGAAGGAGTTCCGGAGCGCCGACGCGCTCCTGCACGTCGTGCGCGGCTTCACCGACGAGACGCGCGGCGGCCCCGAGCCGCGCCGCGACATCGTGGACCTCGAGACCGAGCTGATCCTCGCCGACCTGCAGGTGATCGAGAAGCGGCTCGAGCGCCTCGAAGCCTCGATCAAGAAGAAGCGCATCGACGCGGAGGTCGCCGAGCAGGACCTGCTGCGCCGGGTCAAGCCCGCGCTCGAGGGCGAGACCGCGCTGCGCGCGGTGCCGCTCACCGCGGAGGAGACGCGGACGCTGCGCGGCTTCACCTTCCTGTCGCAGAAGCCGATCCTCCACTGCGTCAACCTCGACGAGAAGGCCGTGGGCGACGGCCCGCGCGTCGTCGAGCGCTTCGGCCTCGCCGAGATCGCGGCGCGGCCGCAGACGCGCATCGGGTGGGTGTCGGCGGTCATCGAGGCGGAGGTGGCGCAGCTCGCGGGCGAGGAGCAGCAGGCGTTCCTGGCCGACCTCGGCCTCACCGAGCCCGCGATCCACCGCGTGCTCCGCGACTGCTACGCGCTTCTCGGGCTGATCTCGTTCTTCACCGCCGGCGACGACGAAGTGCGGGCGTGGCCGATCCCCGACGGGACCCGCGCGCAGGACGCCGCCGGGGCGATCCACTCCGACATCGCGCGCGGGTTCATCCGCGCGGAGGTGAACGGCTACGAGGAGCTCGTCGCCGCGAACGGCTCGTTCGCGGACCTCCGCGCGAAGGGCCAGCTACGGCTCGAGGGCAAGGACTACGTCGTGCGCGACGGCGAGGTCTGTCACTTCCGGTTCAACGTCGCCAAGTAGCCGCGCCTAGAGCTGCACGCCCGGCAGGGGCTTGAGCGGCCCGCCCAGCTCCTTCACCACGGCGGCGACGTTGGCGTCGGGGGTCTCCATCGGCAGCACGCAGCCCGGCGCGACGATGAGGCCGCGGCCGTTGGTCTGCGCGATCGCGTCCCGCGTCTCCTCGACGGATTGGTCCGGCGTGCCGTCGCGAAGGGTCTTCCATTGGTGCAGGCCACCCATCACCGCGCCCGGCACGAGGGCAGCGGCCTCCCGGAGCGTGGGCGCGGTGGCGCGGTCGTCCCAGTTCCACGCGTGCCCGGGGAGCGTCGCGAGGCGCTCGAACATCAGGTTGTCGCCGTGGCAGTGGATGATCGTGAGCTGCGAGCGGCCCTCGATCGACGCGAGGAACGCCCGGTCGAACGGCTCGCCGAACTCCGCGTACTCCTCCTCGGTGTGGACGCTCGTGCTCGCCGCCTGGATCGAATAGAAGATGCCCGCGAGGCCTTCGGTCAGCGCGCGGTCGGCGAACCTGACGAGCGTCTCGGTGATCGCCTCCAGCGCGTCCCGCACCAGCGCGGGGTGGCTCTTCAGATCGTCGTTGAGGCGCTCGCCGGACAGCTTGCGGCACAGCGAGAGCGGGGAGAAGAGCGTCGGCACCACCGGGGCGTCGCCGATGCGGCGGTCGAAGCCGAGGCGCACGATCGTCTCGATCTGGTCGGCGTAGCCCGGCGCGCTCTCGGGATCGAGCGCGCGGATCTTCTTCCAGTCCTCCGCGGCGCGGATCGCGTGCTGCGCGCAGGGCCGGTGGCCGTCGGCGCGCATCGCGTCGCCCTCCACGCACCCCCACGCTTCGACCGCATAGGCTCCGCTCGGGGTGATCTTCAGGAAATCGGAGCCGTAGCGCTCGTGGAAGCGCAGGGTGGACTGGGCGAGGCCCGCGGGCGACTTGTCCACGGCCGGGAAGTGGCGCCACACCGCGTAGGGCACGCGGTCGACGGGCTCGCGATTGAGGGCGGCGCGGATGCGCTCGCGACGGGTCATCTGCTTCATACCGTGAGGCGTCCTTCGCCGAGCACGGACGCGGCGTCCGGCCCGACGGCGTCGAAGGCGATGCTGGTGCCGGCGCGTCCGCGTCCCCGGACGGTGAGGGCGGACGGCAGGCGGACGAAGCCGGTGAAGCGCGCGGCGATGCCGCGGACGGCGGCGGCGTCACCCGCGAGATCGCGCGCGACGACGCGCGACACGGCGAGCGCGAGGGTGGCGGTGCCGTGGAGGATGATGGCGGGCAGCCCCGCCGCGTGCGCGACCGCGACGTCGGTGTGGATCGGGTTCCAGATGCGCGCGCACTCCGTGTAGACGTGCGCGGCTTCCGGCGCGAGCGCGACCGGCTCGCTCCACGCGACGGTCTCGCCGCCGGCGGCGGGAACCGCCGGCAGCGGATCGGCGACGCGCCCGGGCTCGCCGGCATCGACGCCGCGGTAGACCGAGCCGTAGTCGGTGGTGGTGAGGACACCGCCGCGCGCGTCGACCGTGGTGAGCCGGGCGACGAGCAGCGCGCCCGCGCGGCGCCGCTCCACCGCCACCACGCGCGCGCGGGTCGTGACGGTCTCCCCGGCGCGCGGCAGGCGCGCGATGCGCAGGTCGTGCGTGGCGTGCACGCTGAACGGCGCGAGCGCGTCGCCGATCGTGCGCTCGCGGAGATCGACGAGCGGCGGCCACTCGTAGCACACGGGGAAGAGCGGATGCGCGAGCGGCCCGCCGGGCGCCTCGGTGTCGTAGAAGCGTGCGTCGCTCTCGCCGAGGCCCGCGGCGTAGGCCATGAGCCAGCGCGCGTCGACGAGCTGCGTGGCGGGCGCGCTCTCGGCGCCGAGGACCCGCGGCAGGCGGAGCCCGGTGGTCGCGCTCATGCCGGGCGCGGGAAGCTCAGCGCGTCCACGAAGATGTCCTCGAAGTCCGGATGGGTCGCGAGCGAGATGTGCTCGATGCGCTCCGCGACCCGCTCCGCCGCCGCCCGCTCGTTCTCCGACAGCAGGCAGAGCTGGGCGCCGAGCGACGCCGCGTTGCCGACGTACCGCACCTCGCCGCACGGCAGCCGCGGGATCAGGCCGATACGCTGCGCGCTGGCGATCGAGACGTAGTTGCCGAAGCCGCCGGCGAGCATCACCTCGGTGACGGCCTGCTCGTCGACGCCGGCGACGCGCTGGAGCATCGCGATGCCGGACGCGATGGCGCCCTTGGCGAGCTGAACCTGGCGCACGTCGTCCTGCGTGAGGACGAGCTCGCGGGGCGCGCCCGCCTCGCCGGCGCGCGCGACCACGATCGTGCGCTCCTCGCCGCGGACGGTCACGCGGTCGCGCAGGGCCGGCGGCCACGCGTCGCGGTCTTCCACGCGGATGAGCCCCGTCCAGTCGATGACGCGGGCGTCGAGCAGACCGGCGACGAGGTCGATCAGGCCGGAGCCGCAGAGGCCGAGCGCCTCGGCCTCGCCGATCGTGTGCAGGCGCAGGTCGTCGTCGACCCGGACGCGGTCGATGGCGCCGCGGGCGCCGCGCATGCCGTGACGGATCTGGCCGCCCTCCATCGCGGGCCCCGCGGGCGCGGAGCACGCCCACAGGCGATCCCGCGAGCCGAGGAGGACCTCGCCGTTCGTGCCGATGTCGACGGCCATGCGGATGCCGTCGCTCTCGTGGATGCGCGTCGCGAGCGCGACCGCCACCGCGTCGGCGCCCACGAACCCCGCGACGAGGGGGAGCAGGCACACGCGCGCTTCCGGCGCGATCTTGAGGAAGAGCTCGCGCGCGGGCACCACGAGCGGGTGACGCATTGCCGGCGCGTACGGCGCGAGCCCCACCCAGCTCGGGTCGATGCCGAGCAGCAGGTGGTGCATGCACGTGTTGCCGACGACCACGACCTTGTAGATCCACTTCGGCAGGACCCCGGACTCACGGGCCAGGTGCGCGACGTGCTGGTTCAGGAGCCCGATGATCCGCGTGTGCAGCGTGCGCAGGTTGGCCGGGTTGAACTGCGCGAACGCGATGCGCGACATGAGGTCGCCGCCGAAGACCGCCTGGGGGTTGAGGCTCGAGACCGACGCGAGCTGCTCGCCCGACGCGAGCTCGATCAGCGTGCTCACGACCGTCGTGGTGCCGATGTCGACCGCGAGGCCGAACTGCATCGCGCTCGTGTCGCCGCGCTCGACCGCGAGCAGGCGCCCGGCGAACGTCGTCACGGTGACGGTGCCGCCGTCGTCGCGGATCGCCTGCGGCAGGGTCTTCAGCACGGAGGACGGCACGTCGGCCTCGCGCGCGCCGACCGCGGTGAGCAGCTGCTCGAGGTCGGAGGTCTGGTGGTGCTCTTCGCGCGGCAGCGAGACCTGCACGACCCGCTTGGTGACGCCGGCGTCGATCGGGAACGTCGGCAGCGACGGCCCGGCGCCCGCGCCGAGGATCTGGAACGCGCGCTCGTCCAGCGGCGGGGCGCTCTGCACCGTGATGGGCTCGGTGACCGTGCACTGGCAGGCCAGCCGGTAGCCGTCGCGCACGAGGTCGTCGCCGAGCTGCAGGCGGTCGCCGAGCGTCGGGGGGGGGACGGTGCCGCCGAGAAACTTCACGCGGCACGACGTGCAACGGCCGCGGCCGCCGCACACGGCGTCGACGTCGATGCCGTGGGCGTGGGCGGCGCGCAGGATCGAGACGCCGGTCTCGACGTCGAGGACGCGGCGCGCCCCATCGCGGTCCACGAGCGTGAGCGCGAGCGTCATGGCCGGGTCATTGTAGCGCGCGGCCTTGCCCCGTCCCGCCCGCTGCCGGTATGCTCGGCGAGCGAGAGGGAGGGGAGAGGATGACCGACGCACCGCTGGATCGCCGTCTCGACGCGCTCGAGTCGCGGCTCGCCCGGCTCGAGACGCTGCTCGGCGCGGTGAACGACAAGCTGGAGGGCGCGGAGCAGACGAAGACCGCCCTGCAGGCGTGGGTGACGGACTACGTCTCGCTCCGCTTGCAGCAGCTCGTGCCCGAGACGTGCGAGCACGACGAGGAAGAGGCGGCCGCGCCGGCGGAGGGCCCGGTGCTCCCGGGCACCCGCATCCGCTGCACCGACGAGGTCGTCCATCGCCTGCACCGCATCCCGATCCCGTTCGTCCGGCAGATGGTCACGCAGAAAGTCGCGGAGACCGCGCGCGCCGAGCGCGTGGCGGTCGTCGACGTTCCGTTCTTCGAGCGCGCCGCCACGTTCTGACAGTGCAAGCTGTCAGGAGAGGATCTCCTGAGCTTCGAGCACTTTCAGCAGCACGTGACGGCCGGCCCCCGGTTGTAGCGCGCGGGTGACGAGCGAGGACGACGCGGAGGAGCCAGTCGCCGTCCCCATCGAGGACGCGCTCGACCTCCACGCCTTCGCGCCGCGCGACGTCGCCTCGGTGGTCGACGAATACCTGACCGCCGCCGCCGCGCGCGGCTTTCGCGAGGTCCGGCTCGTCCACGGCCGCGGGATCGGCGTCCAGCGGGAGATCGTGCGCGGCGTGCTCGCGCGCCATCCGCGGGTGGAGGCCTACCACGACGCGCCACCCGAGCGCGGCGGCTGGGGCGCCACCGTGGCGAGGCTGCGCGCGCCCTAGTCCCGCTCGGCGCGCAACAGCAGCATCCGGTCGCTGAACGACTCCACGCGGCCGTCGGCGATCCGGAAATCGAACGCCTCGAGGCACGCGGGCGGCGCCGCGCGGACGAAGTCTTCGAGCGCGGCGCGGGCCTCCGCCGTCATGCCGGTCCGACGCGTCCAGTCGTCCCACGGGCGGTCCTTCCGGATCTGCGCCTCGTCCATCACGGTGAGCCCGGCCCCGCGCAGCAGCGCCTTCCATTCGATCGCGCGATAGGCGCGGACGTGGGACGGGTCACGCCGGCGCTCGACTTCGGTGATGAACCTCGCGGCGTCGGGATCGTCGTGCCCGAGGATGTCCTGCACGAGGAACGCGCCGCCGGCCCGGAGCGCGGCGGCGATCTGCCGCACCGCGGGGCCGACGTTCGCGAAGTGATGCGCGGCGATCCGGCACGTGACCACGTCGAACGCGCCCGCGCAGAAGGGAAGCGCCTCGACGTCGCCGGCGACGAACCGAACGGCGCCCGCGCCGCGTCCGCGCAGGAAGTCGCGCGCGGTGCGGAGCATCGGCTCGGTGACGTCGAACGCGGTCACGCGCGCCCCGAGGCCGGCGAACGCGAGGGCGGTGTGGCCCGCGCCCGTCGCGACGTCGAGGACGCGCGCGGGCGCCAGCGCCCGGCCCCACGCGAGCAGCGTGTCGAGATCGTCGCCCCCCGCGTGGCCCGCGCTCGTGACGTAGGCCGCCGCGACGGCGCCGAACTGCTGCTGGACGCGCCGGGCCTGCGTCGGCGCCTCACTCATTTCTTCCGCTCGGCGAGGTGCCGGAACAGGAAGTCCGCGTCCATCGGCGAGAGGTCGAAGCGGCGCGACGCCTCGTCGATCAGCTTCACGCGGTTGGCGTCCGGCGTATCGGCGAGCTGATCGTCGATCCATTTCACCGCTTGCTTGATGGGCGCTTCCCCTGCCGCCATGGCTACCTCCCTGGTGGGTCGAGTGGAATCCCAGACTACCAGAGCCGCCGCCCGGGCCATTGGCCGTCGAGCCACACGTGCCAATTGGCTCTTGACGTTCCGGGTTCAGCCTTCAAAATGGCATGCCGTGGCAACCCTGCACGTCCCGCTCGACCGCGACAAGCCCGTGGCGCTCGCGCGCCAGATCCAGGAGCACCTGGAGCGGCTGATCCGCGAGGGCCACCTCGGCGACGGCGTCAAGCTCCCGGCCACCCGCGAGCTGGCGAAGAGCCTCGGCGTGAACCGGGCCACCGTGGCGCTCGCGTACGAGGAGCTCGTGGCGGCCGGGCGTGCGCGCGCGCACGTCGGGCAGGGGACGTTCGTGGTCGGCGTCGCCGCCCCGCGCGCTCCCGAGCCGCGCGCCCGCGCGCCGATCAACTGGGCGAGTCTGCTCTCGCGCAGCGCGCGGATCGTCGCCGCCGAGGAGGACCGCTGGCGGCGCCTGGCCCCCGGGGAGGTGCACGGCACGACGATCTCCTTCGCGGGCGGCATGCCGGACAGCGCGCTCTTCCCCACGGACGCGTTCCGCCAGGTCCTGAACCGCGTGGTGCGCGACGAGGGCGACGTGCTCCTTCAGTACTATCCGGCGCGCGGCTATCCGCCGCTCCGGCAGTACCTCGCGCGCTACATGCTGCGGTTCGGGGTGGAGGCGTCGCCCGACGAGATCCTCATCGTCAACGGCTCGCAGCAGGGGTTCGACGTGGTCGCGCGCACGTTCCTGGATCCCGGCGATTTCGTCGCGATCGAGCAGCCGACGTACCCGCGCGCGCTGCAGGTGTTTCGCGCCGCCGGCGCGCAGCTCCTCGGCGTGCCGTGGACGCGCGAGGGCCCGCGGCCCGACGTCCTCGAGCGGCTGCTCGAGCGGCACACCCCGAAGCTGTTCTACTGCCAGCCGAACTGCCACAACCCGACGGGGTTGTCGCTCACGCCGGACGTCGGCCGCCGGCTGCTCGCCGTCGCGGGGCGCCGCGAGGTGCCGATCGTCGAGGACGGGTTCGATCCGAGCCTCTACTACGGACGCCGGCCGGCGACGCCGCTCAAGGCCCTGGACGCCGACGGCGTGGTGATCTACATCGGCACGTTCTCGAAGATCCTCTTCCCGGGCCTCCGCCTGGGCTGGGTCGTGGCGGCCGCGCCGGTCGTCGAGCGGCTGCTCGGCGCCAAGCAGCTCGCCGACCTGCACACGAGCGCGCTGCTCCAGGCGGCGGTGCACCGCTTCTGCGAGCGGCGCCTGCTCGACCGCCACGCGACGCGGGTGGCGGCGGAGTACGCGCAGCGGCGGACGCTGCTCGTCGAGTCGCTCCGGCGCCGCATGCCGGAGGGTGTGACGTGGACGGAAGCGGAAGGCGGGTTCTCGCTGCTGGTGACGCTGCCCGCGGGCATGGACGCGGCGGCGCTCCTGCCGGCGGCGGCGACGCGGGGCGTCGCGTTCACCCCGGGGCGGCCGTTCTTCGTCGACGGCGGCGGCGAGCGTACGCTGCGTCTGTCGTTCTCGTCGGTGTCGGCACGCCGGATCGACGAAGGGGTGCGGCGGCTGGCGGAAACGCTGAAGGTCGCGCTGAAACGGCCCCGCGCCGCGGGTGGCGAGCGGGCGGCGGTGCCGGTGGTCTGAGTCAACGACGCTCAATTCAAGGAGGGGCACGGTCATGTCGGACGAGCTGAACGGTCTTCGAATCGCGGATCGCAAGCACATCGCCCTCGCGGAGATGCTGAAGGGCGGCGTCATCATGGACGTCACGAACGCCGAGCAGGCGAAGATCGCCGAGGACGCGGGCGCCGCGTCGGTCATGGCGCTCGAGCGCGTGCCGTCCGACATCCGCAAGGACGGCGGGGTCGCGCGGATGTCGCCGGTGAGCAAGATCCGCGAGATCCAGAAGTGCGTGAGCATCCCGGTCATGGCGAAGGCGCGCATCGGGCACTTCGTCGAGGCGCAGATCCTGGCCGCGCTCGCGATCGACTTCATCGACGAGTCCGAGGTGCTGACGCCCGCGGACGAGAGCTTCCACATCGACAAGTTCGCGTTCAGCGTCCCCTTCGTGTGCGGCGCGCGTGACCTCGGCGAGTGCCTGCGCCGCATCGGGGAGGGCGCCGCGATGATCCGCACCAAGGGCGAGGCGGGCTCCGGCAACATCGTGGAGGCCGTGCGTCACATGCGCGCGCTGACGTCCGGCATCCGCCGGCTCACCACCCTCGGGCCCGAGGAGCTCATGACCGAGGCGAAGAACCTCGGCGCGCCGTACGACCTCGTGCGGTGGATCGCGCAGCACGGCAAGCTGCCGGTGCCGAACTTCTCGGCGGGCGGCATCGCGACGCCGGCCGACGCCGCGCTCATGATGCAGCTCGGGGCGGAGGCGGTCTTCGTCGGCTCGGGCATCTTCAAGTCCGAGGATCCGGCGAAGCGCGCGAAGGCCATCGTGCAAGCGACGACGCACTACAAGGACGCGGACATCATCGCACGCGTGAGCGAAGAGCTCGGCGAGGCGATGCCCGGCCTCGAGGTCTCGAAGATGGCGGACGCCGACCGCATGGCGAAGCGCGGCTGGTAGTCGCCTGATGAAGGTGGGGGTCCTCGCGCTCCAGGGCGACTTCGCGCTCCACGTCAAGGCGCTCCGGCGCTGCGGCGTGGAGGACGTCGTCGAAGTGCGCAAGCCCGAAGAGCTCGAGGACCTCGACGGCCTCGTGATGCCCGGCGGGGAGTCGACCACGCTGCTGAAGCTCATGGAGGAGTGGCGCTTCGTGCCGGCGCTCGAGAAATTCCACGCGGCACGCAAGCCGATCTTCGGCACGTGCGCGGGGCTCATCCTCCTCGCCCGCGAGGTCGAGAGCCCGAAGCAGTTCTCGCTCGGCTTCATCGACGTCGGGGTGGAGCGCAACGCGTACGGTCGCCAGCGCGAGTCGTTCGCGGAGCAGGGAGAGGTCGACCTCGCCGGCCGCCGTCCCTTCGAGATGGTCTTCATCCGCGCCCCGCGGATCCGCCGGATGGGCCCGGGAGTGGTTCCGCTCGCCTGCCGCGGCGAGGAGCCCGTCATGGTCCGGGAGGGGAGCGTCCTGGTGGCGTCCTTCCATCCCGAGCTGACGAACGATCCTTCGGTTCACGGGTACTTCTGCCGCATGGTCGAAGAGGCTGCGCGACCGTCCTGACAGGTAATCCTTGACCACCTCGCCGTGGTCGCGCTATCGTCCGGTCCGACCAGCCGACCACCCGAGGAGGCGTGCATGTCCGCCCTGATCTGTGAAGTCGTCTACCGTGGGATCTTCCAGAAGAACCTCGCCGCGCGGATCGTGCGCGGCATCGTGCTCTCGGCGCGCAAGGCCGACCGCTGGGGCATCGCGTTCGGCCGCTACGGCGACAGTCCGCAGCGCAACGGCATCCCGGCGAAGGACTTCGCCATCGTGGCGGACACCAAGGAAGAGCTCGAGCAGAACATGGCGCGCTACGAGCCCAAGCACGTGGACGTCACGATCGTGGTGGACGACACGCTCTCCAAGGGCGTCGAGTCGTGGGCCTGGTACGGGCTGCAGCCGATCAACAAGCTGACGGTGCCGAACGGCACGGTGCTCATGACCTCGCTGCAGAGCTTCGACAGCCTCCTCAAGGACATCCACAAGAAGGACGCGCCCTACAACCTGGCGCTCCTGCGCGCCAAGGCGTCGTTCGCCGGCCTCTGGGTCTACCGCGAGGACCACACCGAGGTCCGTATCCTCGGCGCCCTCGCGAAGATCGCGCCCTCGTTCCTCACGCTGGACGCGGTGTGCGAGGCCATCAAGGAATCCGACTGGGGCTCGGACCTGAAGGTCGCCTCCGCGCGGAAGGCCTACGACCGCATCGAGAACCGGCAGGTGGCGATCACCGAAGGCAACGACGAGATTCCGTTCTCCTTCGAGATGCCGAAGTGGTGGGAGATGCGCGAGGGGGTCACGATCCCCGCGATCCCCGTGGGCAAGCCGAAGGAAGCGGGCAAGGGCTACGTGCCCGAGCGCAACCCGTACTTCAAGAAGTACACGACGCGCACCATGCGCCCGGTGATCGACTTCGACACCTGCGTGAAGTGCAACCTGTGCTGGATCTCGTGTCCGGACTCGGTCTTCGACGTGATGCCGGACGGCACGTTCGACGCCGCCATGGAAGCCTGCTGCGGCTGCGGCGTCTGCGAGGCCGTCTGCCCGGTCGAGAACTGCATCACGATGGTCAACGAGCAGGCCTTCAGTGACAACAACTCCCAGTGGGAGATGTGGCGCGCCGACAAGGCGGGCTACAAGACGTGGCTCGGCGCCAAGATCGCCGACAAGGTCACGACCGCCCGGTCGCACGGCTTCCGCTTCCGCGGGCAGTACGAGGAAGAGCTGAAGACCGAGCTGGACACCGGCGGCGTCGAGATCACGACAGGCATCCCGGGCGAGAACGCGGCGCACAAGTCGGTTTAGGAGGACAGCGAGCCATGGCAGTCGAGACGAAAGCGGCCCCGGCGGCCGGCGCGGACAAGGAGCTCCTCATCTCGGGGAGCGAGGCGGTGGCGGAAGCGCTGACCCTCGCCGACATCGACGTGGTGACGGCGTATCCGATCCGTCCGTACGACACGGTCATGCAGGCCATCGCGAAGAAGATCTCGGGCGGGCAGCTGCAGGCCGAGTACATCGTGGCGGAAGGCGAGCACAGCCAGTTCGAGATCGTGAAACACGCGTCCACGGTGGGCGCGCGCGTGTTCTGTGGCTCGTCCGGCGTGGGCTGGGCGTACGCGATGGAATGCCTGGTGGTCACGCCGCCGCTCCGCGTGCCCATGATCGCGCTCGTGGGGAACCGCGCGCTGGACGACCCGGGCGCGTTCGGCGTCGAGCACAACGACGCGCTGTTCGTGCGCGACCTCGGCTGGATGCTGTGCTGGGTCGACACCTCGCAGGAGGCCCTCGACACCACGCTCATCGCGTATCGCGTGGCGGAAGACCGCCGCGTCTTCCTCCCTCTGGCCATCTCCGCGGACGGGGCGTTCCTCACGCACTCGCAGGCCATCACGATGGTGCCGCCCAAGGAGAAGGTCGACAGGTTCCTGCCGCGCTACAACCGCGGCGACCTGCTGCTCCATCCCGACAACCCGATCACGGTGGCCCCGCAGGCCAACGAGGACTGGGTCATCGAGATCCGCCGCCAGAACGACGAGGCGATGAAGCGCGCAAGCGCCGTGGTCGAGGAGGCCTACGCGGACTTCCGCAAGGTCTTCGGCCGTGGCCCCGAGAACCCGTGGTTCGAGGAGTACATGACCGAGGACGCCGACGTCATCCTCGTCGGCATGGGCACGATCTCGCTGCCCATGAAGGTCGGCATCCGCAACATGCGGGCGCAGGGCAAGAAGGTCGGCCTCCTCCGCCTCCGCTGGTTCCGGCCGTTCGCCACCGAGAAGGTCGTGGCCGTCCTGTCGAAGGCCAAGGCGATCGGGGTGGTGGACCGCGACTATTCCTTCGGCTCGCCGTTCAACGCCGGCGTGGTGGCCACCGAGATTCGCGCCGCCATGTACAACGCCGACACGCGCCCGCCGCTCCTCAGCTTCATCGGCGGGCTCGGCGGCCGCGAAGTGACGCTCGAGGACGTCTACAAGGCGACCGACCTCTGCTATAGTGCCGCGAACTCCGGCAAGTCCGACGCCAAGACCCACTGGCTCGGCGTGCGGGAATAGGGAGACCACCCAATGGCCGAGACCGTCTTCACCAACGCCACGCAAGTCCTGGAGCCGTTCCGGGGCATCAAGAAGGTCACGATCGAGGAGTACTTCACCTCCGGCCACCGGACGTGCCAGGGCTGCGAGTCTGCGCTCATCATGAAGCTGATGGTCAAGGCGGCCGGGCCGCGCACGATCGTGCTCGGCTCCACCGGCTGCATGTACGTGGCGAACACCACGTACTACACGACGCCCTGGGTGGTGCCGTGGATGCACACGCAGCTCGGCTCCTCGGGCTCCGCGGCGCTCGGCACGGCCGCCGGCCTCAAGGCGCTCATGAAGAAGGGCAAGATGAAGGTCGAGCCGATCAATGTCATCGCGTTCTGCGGCGACGGCGGCGGCGCCGACATGGGGCTGAACGGCATCTCCGCGACGCTCACGCACAAGGATTACAACTGCCTGATCCTCCTGTACGACAACGAGTCGTACGCGAACACCGACATCCAGCTCTCCGGCCTCACGCCGTACGGCGCGAACACCACGTTCAGCCCGCCCGGCAAGGTGATCCGCAACATCCACACCCGCTGGAAGAAGAACATGGCGGGGATGATGGCGGCGGGGCACCCGGAGTGCCGCTACGTGGCGACGGTGTGCGGCTCGTACGCGGTCGAGATGATGAACAAGGTCCGCCGCGCGCTGACGATCGGCGGTCCGACGTTCATCCACTCGTTCGACCCGTGCCCGAAGGGCTGGGACTTCGACCCGATGCTCTCGCACGAGCTCGGCGAGCTGGCGATCGAGACCGGCATCTTCCCGCTCTACGAAGTCGAGGACGGGATCGTGAAGTACTACGGCAAGACCAAGGCGCTCGTGGAGGGCCGCAAGCGCAAGCCCGTCCGCGAGTATCTCCTCAAGCAGGGCCGCTTCGCGCACTTCACGGAAGAGGACCTCACCTACTTCCAGTCGAAGGTCGACGAGATGTGGGAGAAGTGGGAGATCCCCGCGGTCGTGCCGTTCAAGCGGATGGAAGCGAGCAAGGCGGCGCTGGACGCGAAGTAGCCTCGGGCGGCGACGCCTTCAGGCGTGGACGGGCCGGCCCTCGCTCACGAGGGCCGGCCCGCGTCGTATGAAGCGACGTTTCACCACAAGGAGTCAGCCATGAGACTGCTGCTCATCGCTCTGGCCCTGGCCCTGACCGCGTCTCCCGCCCTCGGGTGGGAGCCCACCAAGCCGATCGAGTTCGTGATCCCCGCCGGGACGGGCGGCGGCGCCGACCAGATGGCGCGGCTGATCCACGGCATCGCCGAGAAGCACAAGCTCTCGCCGCGCCCGATCATCGTCGTGAACAAGTCGGGCGGCGCGGGGGCGGAGGGTTTCCTGCACGTCAAGGGCAAGAAGGGCGACGCCCACACGCTGATCATCACCCTCTCCAACCTGTTCACCACGCCGCTGCACACGGGCGTGCCGTTCAACTGGAAGGACCTCACGCCGATCGCGCGCCTGGCGCTCGACCAGTTCATCCTCTGGGTCAACGCGGAGGCGCCCTTCAAGACCGCGCGCGAGTACCTCAACGCGGCGAAGGAGAAGCCCGGCCAGCTCAAGATGGGCGGCACCGGCTCGGCGCAGGAAGACCAGATCATCACGATCCAGCTCGAGCAGGCGCTGGGCGGCAAGTTCATCTACGTGCCGTTCAAGGGCGGCGGCGAGGTGTGCGTCAACCTGGTGGGCAAGCACGTCGACTCGACGGTGAACAACCCGATCGAGTGCGTGAGCCACTGGAAGGCGGGCCGCGTGCGGCCGCTCGCGGTCTTCGACACCGCGCGCATCCCGGAGCCGGACTGGAAGGACATCCCGACGGCGAAGGAGGCGCTCGGCGCCGACATCAGCTACCTGATGCTGCGCGGGATCTTCGGCCCGCCCGAGATGCCCAAGGACGCGGTCGAGTGGTACGTCGCGTTCCTCAAGAAGGTCTACGAGACCCCGGAGTTCAAGGAGTACCTGAGCAAGGGCGCGCTGCGTCCCGCCTTCGCGAGCGGCGCGGAGTACGTGAAGTGGGTCGAGGGCGCCGAGCAGCTGCACAAGGACCTGATGGCCAAGGGCGGTCTGCTGAAGAAGTAGATGCGCGTCGCTGACGTCGTCACGGCGGCGGTCCTGTTCCTGCTGGGCGGCGTCGTGGTGTTCGACGCCGTCCGGCTGGGCGTCGGCTGGGGCTCGGACGGTCCGCAGAGCGGGTTCTTTCCGTTCTGGCTGGCGGTGATCGCGATGGCGTCGTGCCTCGCGATCATCGTGCAGGCCGCGCGGCGGTCCGATGGCGCGCCCTTTCTGACCCGCGAGCAGGCCCGGCCCGTGCTCAAGGTGCTCGTGCCGGCCGTGGGCCTCGTGCTGGCGACGCACGCCGTCGGCCTGTACGTCGCCGCCGCCCTCTACATGGGCGTCTACATGCGGTGGATCGGCGGGCACCGCTGGGTCACGGTCGTGGCGCTCGGCGTCGGGATCCCGCTCGTGACGTTCGTGATCTTCGAGCGCTGGTTCCTCGTGCCCCTGCCGAAGGGGCCGCTCGAGGCGTGGCTCGGATACTGAGCGATGGGCCTCGAGAACCTCTTCCTCGGCTTCGAGATCGCGGTCACCCCGTTCAACCTGTTCGTGGCCGTCGCGGGCATCGCGCTGGGCACGATCATCGGCGTGCTCCCGGGGCTCGGGGGGGCCAACGGCGTGGCCATCCTGCTTCCGCTCACGTTCACGATGCCGCCGACGTCCGCGATCATCCTGCTGACGTCGATCTACTGGGGCGCGCTCTTCGGCGGCGCCATCACCTCCATCCTGTTCAACATCCCCGGCGAGCCGTGGTCGGTCGCCACGACATTCGACGGCTATCCGATGGCGCAGCAGGGGCAGGGCGGCCAGGCGCTGACGGCGGCGTTCACGTCGTCCTTCGTGGGCGCGCTCTTCTCGATCGTCCTCATCACGTTCTTCGCCCCCGCGCTCGCCGAGATCGCGCTCAGATTCGGGCCGCCCGAGTTCTTCGCCATCCAGTTCCTGACGTTCTCGAGCTTCGTCGGGCTCGGCGGCGGCAATCCGATCAAGTCGCTCGTCTCGATCCTGTTCGGCTTCATCCTGGCGGCGGTCGGGCTCGACATCGTCACCGGCCAGCTCCGGCTCACGTTCGGCGTGACCGACCTGATGAAGGGCTTCAATTTCATCGTGGCCGTCATCGGCCTCTTCGGCATCGGCGAGATCCTCCTGTCGGTCGAGGAGGGCCTGCGCTTCCGGGGGACCCGGACCGGCATGAGCCTGAAGGTCGTGCTCGACACGTGGAAGATCCTGCCGCGGTACTGGCGCACGTTCGTGCGCGGCTCGGTCATCGGATTCTGGATGGGCTTCAAGCCCGGGGGCGCCACCCCGGCGTCGTTCATGAGCTACGCGTTCGCCAAGCGCTTCTCGCGGCATCCCGAGCGGTTCGGAAAGGGCGAGCTCGAAGGGATCGTGGCGCCCGAGACCGCCGCGCACTCCGCGGGCGTGGCGGCCATGCTGCCGATGATCACGCTCGGCATCCCGGGCTCGCCGACGGCCGCCGTCATGCTGGGCGGCCTCATCATCTGGGGCCTGCAGCCGGGACCGATGCTCTTCAAGGAGAATCCCGACTTCGTGTGGGGGCTCATCGCGAGCATGTACACCGGCAACGTCATCGGGATCCTGATGGTGCTCGCCTGCGTCCCGGTCTTCGCGGCGATCCTCCGCATCCCCTTCGCGATCCTGACGCCGCTGATCGTCGTGGTGTGCGCGATCGGCGCGTACGCCGTGAACAATGCGATGATCGACATCTGGTACATGCTTCTCTTCGGGGTGGTGGGGTACGTGTTCAAGAAGCTGGACTATCCGCTCGCGCCGCTCGTGCTCGCGCTGGTCCTCGGGGACCTGTCCGAGAACGCGCTGCGCCAGAGCCTCATCATGTCCCAGGGCTCCCTCGGGATCTTCTTCACGCGGCCGATCGCGGCGGTCATCACCGCGCTGGCCGTCTTCTTCTTCGTCCTGCCCGTGATCACTCCCTGGTGGAAGCGCCGGCGCGCCGCCGGGGCCCCGTGACCCGCG
>Ga0194131_10005100_pt1 | contig 19250 bp, 16 predicted proteins | sample TA2KigO120mmetaG_FD_148631 | JGI IMG/M metagenome (GOLD analysis project Ga0194131, IMG submission 148631) | Freshwater microbial communities from Lake Tanganyika, Tanzania - TA2015053 Kigoma Offshore 120m | ecosystem: Environmental > Aquatic > Freshwater > Lake | place: Tanzania: Lake... | reverse complement strand
CCATCTCGATGATCTCGTCGAGATGCTGCATCGCCGCCGGCTTCTCGAGCTTGGCCATGATGTAGGCGCGGCCGGCAATCAGGCGGCGTGCCTCGGCGATGTCGTCGGGACGCTGCACGAAGGACAGCGCCACCCAGTCGACGCCGAGATCGAGGCCGAATTTCAGGTCCTGGCGATCCTTGTCGGTCATCGGCGACAGCGGCAGCGTCGCATTGGGCACGTTGACGCCCTTGCGGTCGGACAGCTTGCCTCCGGTGACGACCTTGGTCTCGGCGAAATCCGCGCCGCAGCGCTCGACGTGCAGTCGGATGCGCCCGTCGTCGAGCAGCAGCTCGGAGCCGGGCTGGAGCGCCTGGAAGATCTCGACATGGGGCAGCCGCACGCGGCCCTGGTCGCCCGGCTTGTTGTCCATGTCGAAGCGAAACAGGTCGCCGGCTGCAAGATTGATCGGATTCTTGTCGAAGGTGCCGATCCGGAGCTTGGGACCCTGCAGATCGAGCAGCACGCCGATCGGCCGGCCACGCTCCTGTTCGAGATTTCGGATCGTATCGTAGCGCTGGCGGTGATCGTCGTGGATGCCGTGACTGAAATTGAGGCGGAACACGTCGGCGCCCGCCTCGAAGAGCGCGCGGATTCGGTCCGGCGTGGACGACGCGGGCCCGAGAGTCGCCACAATCTTGCCATTGCGCTGTCGCCGCATATGAGCCGTTCCCCCTCAGCCCTTCGCCGTCATGACGTGGCGACCAGGATCGCCCGGAAATCGTTGACGTTGGTCAGTGTGGGGCCGGTCACCACTTGGTCGTCAAGGGCCTCGAAAAAGCCATGGCCGTCATTGCCCGCGAGATCGGCCGCCGGGTCGCGACCCTTGGCGCGTGCGCGCGCAATCGTGTCCGGCAGGACGACGGCTCCGGCATTGTCGGCCATGCCGTCGATGCCATCAGTGTCGCCGGCGATCGCCGAGATGCCGCCGGCGCCGTCGAGCGCCAGTGCCAGCGCCAGCAGATACTCGACATTTCGTCCGCCGCGTCCGGCGCCGCGCACCGTGACCGTCGTCTCTCCGCCCGAGAGCATGACGATCGGGCCGCTCTTGCGCGCCTCGGCCGTTTTCGCCTGCGCGAGCTTCGCGTGTTCGCGGCCGACTTCTTGTGCTTCGCCCTCGATCGCGTCGCCGAGGATGATCGGCGTCACGCCGGCCGTCCGCGCGACGGATGCCGCCGCCTCGAGCGCCGCTTGGGGACGCGCGACGATCGTGTAGCGACTGCGCTGCAGCAGTGGACTGCCGGGTTTGGGCGTTTCGTCCGTGCCAGCCGCGAAACGCGCCGCGATGGCGGCAGGCAGGTCGATGCGGTACTTGGCGACGATCGCGCGTGCGTCGGCGAACGTCGTCGGATCGGGCACGGTCGGGCCCGAAGCGATGGTCGCAGGATCGTCGCCGGGCACGTCGGAGATCAGCAGTGCCACCACCTCGGCTGGAGCGGCCGCGGCCGCGAGCCGGCCGCCTTTGATCGCGGAGAGGTGCTTACGCACCGTGTTGAACTCACCGATGGTGGCGCCCGAGGCGAGCAGCTGCGTGGTGACCGCACGCTTCTCATCGAGCGTGATGTCGGGCGCCGGCAGTGCCAACAGCGCGGACCCGCCGCCCGAGATCAGGCAGAGCACCAGGTCGTCGCGGCCGAGACCGCGCACGCGCTCGAGGATGCGCGCGGCGGCCGCGCGTCCGGCGGCGTCCGGCACGGGATGCGCCGCTTCGACGATCTCGATGCGCCGGCACGGCACGCCATGGCGATAGCGCGTCACCACCAGGCCTTCGAGCGAGCCCGGCCAATGGTCTTCGACCGCACGGGCCATGGCGGCCGAGGCCTTGCCGGCGCCGACCACGACCGTTCGCCCCACCGGAACGGCCGGCAGGTGGGGTGGCACGCAACGCGCGGGATCGGCTGAATCGATGGCGGCCCTGAACATGCCAAGCAACAGGCGCCGGTCGTCCCCCGGCGCCAGCCGGGCCATGGCTGAGCGCAAATCTGCCTGATTCTGCAATTGGTTGACGATAGGAGCCCCCGGCGGCGACACGGCCAGCTCCGACCTTAGGGTGGAGGATCAGGCGAGGCAAGCGATCCTCGGCTTTTCTTGGTGCGGGAATTTCTATCCTGTGGAAAATACCAGGATGGTCTCGGAAGTATCGTCCGCAAGAGCGGCCCCGGACGCGCCGCCCAAGGGGTCCGATGTGACGAGCGCGGCCGAGCCGCGTCGGCGCGGCCGGCCGCCGGCCAAGCCAGCGGCCAAGGCGTCGCGCGATGGCGGGCTCGTCCAATCGCTGTCACGCGCGCTCGCGCTCCTCGAGCACGTGGCCGCCGCCGAGCATGGCGCATCGCTGACCGAGCTCGCCCAGCGCGCCGGCCTCGCGCCGTCGACGGCGCATCGCCTGCTCAAGAGCCTGGAGGCGGCGCGCTATGTCGCCCACGATGGCGATCACGGGTTGTGGTTTGTCGGCGTCAAGGCGTTCAACGTCGGCTCTGCCTTCCTGCGCGCGCGCGACTTCGTGGCACTCGCCCGGCCGGTGATGCGCGAGCTGATGGAGTTGTCGGCAGAATCGGTGAATCTCGCCGGGCTCGAGGAAGGTGCGGCCGTGTTTCTCGCCCAGGTCGAGTGCCGCCAGATGATGCGGGCCTTGACGAGACCGGGCGGCACCGCGTCGCTCCATGCCTCTGGCGTCGGCAAGGCTCTGCTCGCGGCCATGTCCGAGGCGGATGCCGCGCGACTGATCAAAAGACAGTCGCTGACCGCATTCACGACCAACACGCTGACCGATCTGGAGCGCCTGCTCGGCGATCTGGAGGCAACCCGCAAGCGCGGCTACGCGATCGACGATGAGGAATTCTCGCTGGGGTTGCGCTGCGTCGCCGCCGCCATCCACGACGACGCGGGGCGGCCGGTGGCCGCACTCTCGCTCTCGGGCCCGAGCGCGCGCATCACCGACGCGCGCGTGGCCGAGCTCGGCCGCCTGGTCGCCGACAAGGCGCAGCGCATCACTGCCGAGATCGGCGGCCGGTCGCCCGACGAATAGGTCGCGCAGATCAGCCTGCCGGTCGCTGTGGCGTACGTCTATGGCCGTTCCCGGCTGCGGCGCGGGCGCGCCGGCACCGGCCGCGTGCGAATGTCGCCCGACGGCCGCGGCTGGGCCCAGCCAGTCAGTCGCAGCACAGGATGCGCCATCGCTGGTTTTCCGTGTTCTGAGCGTGGTGAGGGAGGCAACGGTGACACTAGAGCCGGTTGACCGAATCGAAGTGCAGGTTCTCATCGACAACGTCACGGACAGTCTGTCGAGCGTTCCGGGCACGGTGACGCTTGAGTGGCCGGCACTGATGAAAGCCGGCATGAACGAGATGGCGGGATCGTGCCAATGCTGCGCCAACCACGGGCTCTCGCTGGTGATCAACGCCTATCGTGCCAATGTCCGCCACACCGTGCTCTTCGATGCCGGACCCGTGGAGTTCGCGGTTGAGTACAACGGATTGCGACTTGGGATCGATTTTGGCGCAATTGAGGCCGTGGTTCTGTCGCACGGGCACTGGGACCATGCCGGCGGTCTGCCGAAAGCGCTCGACCTGATTGGCAAGAGCAGGAAGGGTGTGCCGGTGCCATGCTATTTGCACCCCGGCATGTTTCGACAGCGTGCGCTGCCGTTGCCCGGCGGCAGGCTTCTGCCCATCCGGAAGATTGCGGCACCCGAGGAGCTTGCGGCTCGCGGCGCTGCGCCGATCGCCACGACGAAGCCCCAAATCCTCCTGGACCGCATGTTCTACTTGAGTGGCGAGATTCCGCGCGTGACGCCCTATGAAAAGGGCTTTCCTGGGCATATGCAGCGCGGCGAAGACGGCGAGACCTGGGAGCCCGATCCGCTCATCATCGATGAGCGATTCCTGGCGGTTCTCGTCAGGCAGAAGGGTGTGGTCGTATTCACGGCGTGTTCGCACGCCGGCGTCGTCAACGTGCTTCGTCATGCGCGGACCTGCTTCCCCGAAGCACGCCTTCATGCCGTCATGGGCGGTCTGCACCTTGCTGGCGGAAACGAGAAGATCATTGCGGAGACGGTGCGGGACTTGGACGAGTTTGGACTCAGCCTTGTCGTTCCGGCCCATTGCACAGGCTGGCGCGCGGTCAACGCGCTGGTCTCGAAATTCGGCGACGAGGCGGTTGTTCCGTCGGCTGTCGGACGGATCTTTTCGATCTGATGCGCCGACGGCATGACGCGCTGACGAATTCCGCCGGATGACGTTGCTGCGCGCTATGCGCTTTGACGGCAATGTGTCTCGCGCGTGGCGAGTGCGGCCAGCACGCCGACGGCGCTCACCGCCGGAAGAACGGCGAGGGCGAGAGCAAAGGCCTCCGGCGCGTAGACACGCGCGCCGTCCTCCATCCGTCCATCCCAGTTGAGATCGAGCAGCCAGCCGATCAGCGGCTGGAGCAATGCACCGCCGCCGACCACAGCGGTGTTGACCAGGCCATAGACGGCACCGGTCACATTGGGCGGGTTGTGCTCGCGTGCGCTGGCGACTGACAGGACCATGCCGCCGGCGCCGAACCCGTGCACGGCGAAGACGATGCACGCGGCCCACAACGGCAGGGCAGGGCCGTGGAAAATGACCAGCAGCGTCGACAGTGAACACGTCGTCGCGAACAGCAGCGGGAGCCGGCGCCGATGAACGTGGTCGGAGAGCCAGCCGAGGATCGGCGCGCCGAAGCCAAAACCGATGAAGAAGAACGACACCGCGCCGGCGGCCTGCGGGCGGTCGATGCCGTGGCTCTGCATGAGATAGGGTACGCCCCACAACCCGCCGAAGGCGAGCACCGGCCCGACGAAGCAACCGCCGAGCAGCGCCGCGATCCAGGTCTGCGGATTGGCTGCCACGCGGCGGATTGCGGCTGCCATGGTCACCGCCGCCTGGCCGCCGACAGTATCGGCGCGCGGTCGGTCGCGCACGACCAGATAGAGGAGCGCGGCAAGCAAGGCACCGACCACGGCCGCCGCTGTCATGGTCGCGCGCCAGCCATAGGCGGCGACGGCGGCCGCCAGCGGCGCCTGGCCGAGCACGCCGCCGACCATGCCGAAGAATTGCGACACGCCGACCAGGAAGGCAAAGCGGTGCGGCGGGAAGAACAGCGTGACCAGCGTCAAGGCGCCGACCCATGTAAACCCGGCGCCGGTGCCGATCAGCAGCCGCCCGAGATAGGCCACCGTCACGTCGGGGGCCATCGCGAACAGCAGGCTGCCGAGCGCACAAAGCGCGGCTGCCGCCGACAGCAGCCGGCGCGGTCCGAAGCGGTCGAGCAGCAGGCCGATTGGAACCTGCAACGCGGCGTACGAGTAAAAATAGAATGCGGAGAGATTGCCGAGAATGGCCGCGCCGACGGCGAACTCGCGCATCAGGTCCTCGACCATGACGCTCGGCGACACGCGCTGGAAGAAGCCGTAGCTGAAGAACAGGCAGCCCAGGATGAAAGTCAGCCACGCACGCCAGCCCGAGGTCCAGTTTACCGTGGTCAAGTTCCCCGGGCCCCCGCTGCCGGTTGCGCCGCTCGACGATCTGGCGCTCACGCGCGGCCATCCGTTGTATAGCTGGCCGTCTCGCCGCAACTGCCGGAGGCGGTGCTTGCGTTAGGCATGCCTCGGCTTATAAAGAACCGCCATCCCGGCGGAAACCGGAAAAGCTGCAGGCCAGTCATGCAGTGGCAGGCGGCCGAACCGGGCGCCGGGGCATCCAGGCGACCGGTCCGCGCGGGCAAACGGGAGTCCATGCGCCCACAATCGACGATGCACGCACTTCTGGGTCCGTCGGATCCGGCGCCGGTCGAGCGCTACAACGCCGGCGGTGCGGCGCCGGTCATCCTCTTGTGCGACCATGCCGGGCGCGCGATCCCGCAGGCGCTCGGCGGGCTCGGCGTCGATGCCGCATCGCTCGAGCGTCACGTCGCGTGGGATATCGGTGCCGCCGAGGCGGCACGCCACCTGGCGCTGCGCTTCGATGCGCCGCTCGTGCTGTCGGCCTACTCACGGCTGGTCATCGACTGCAATCGTCGGCTCGACGATCCGACATCGATTCCCGTGTCGAGCGACGACGTCGAGGTGCCCGGCAATCGCGACCTGTCCGACGCGGCGCGGCGGGCGCGCGGCGTCGAGATCTTCCAGCCCTATCACCGGGCGATCGAAGAGATCATCGAAGCCACCAGCGCAAGGGGCCAGGTGCCCGCCATCCTGTCGATCCATAGCTGCACGCCGGTCTTCAAGGGTTTCGTGCGGCCCTGGCATTTCGGCGTGCTGTGGAATCGGGACGGCCGGATCGCCGAGCCGCTGATGGCGGGACTGGCGCGCGATCCCCATGTCTGCGTCGGCGACAACCAGCCATACTCCGCGCGCAACAAGCACGGCTACACGCTCGACACCCATGCCGAGTCGCGCGGGTTGCCCCATGTGCTGGTCGAGCTGCGCCAGGACCTGATCGACACGCATCACGGCGCCGCCGACTGGGCGCGCCGCCTCGGCGATGCGCTCGAGCCGATCCTTGCCGATCCCAGGCTCTATCGGGCTGAGAAAGCGTGATGACGACTGATCCGAAATTCACCATCGGCATCGAGGAGGAGTATCACCTCGTCGACCGCGCCACGCGCGACCTGGCAAGCGAGCCGCCGCAGGCCATGATGGAGCAGTGCCAGGAGCGGCTGCAGGGCCAGGTCATGCCCGAGTTCCTCAAATCGCAGATCGAGGTGGCGACCGGTGTATGCGCCACACCAGCCGAGGCGCGCGCCGACCTCGCGCGCCTGAGGCGCACCGTTGCCGAGGTCGCCGGCACGCATGGCCTGGCGCCGGTCGCCGCGTCGACGCATCCGTTTGCGCGCTGGGACGTGCAGAAGCCGACGCAGCGCGAGCGCTACACGCAGCTCGCGCGCGACCTGCAGGGCGTCGGACGGCGGCTGGTCATCTGCGGCATGCACGTCCATGTCGGCATTGCCGACGACGATCTGCGCATCGACCTGATGAATCAGGTCGGCTATTTCCTGCCGCATCTGCTGGCGCTCACCACGTCCTCGCCGTTCTGGCGTGGCGAGGACACCGGCCTCAAATCCTACCGTATCAGCGTCTTCCAGGAGCTGCCGCGCACCGGCCTGCCCGAGCAATTCGCCAGCTATGGCGAATACCTGCGGCACATCCGCGTGCTGGTCGATGCGGGATTGATCGATGACGCGACCAAGCTGTGGTGGGACGTGCGCATGTCCGCGCGCTTCCCGACTCTGGAGATGCGAATCACCGACATCTGTACGCGGCTCGACGATGCGATCGCAGTGGCCGCACTCTACCAGTGCCTGATCCGCATGCTATACAGGCTGCGGCGCAACAACCAGCGCTGGCGGCTCTACGCGCGCATGTTGGTCAACGAGAATCGCTGGCGCGCGCAGCGCTACGGCATGGATGAAGGCCTGGTCGATTTCGGCAAGGGGCGTATCGTCGCCTTCGCCGACCTGGTCGAGGAGATCATCGCGCTGGTCGCCGAGGATGCCGAGACGATCGGCTGCCAGACCGAAGTGGCGCATGCGCGCACCATCATTGCGCGCGGCACAAGCGCCGACCATCAGCGGCGGATCTATAACGAAGCACTCGGCAAGGGCGTGGAGCGCGCGGAAGCGCTCAAATTGGTCGTCGACTGGCTGATCGCGGAAACCGTCACCGGCCTGTAGAATCTCGGCGACGGCTTGGCAAACCGGTCGCGCTCGTCCTAAATACTGCGCATACGGTTGCCCCCGGAGGCCCCATGGACGCCAAGACCCGCACCGAGCTCGAGGCTGCTGCGTTTCGCACGCTCGTCGAGCATCTGCGCAAGCGCACGGATGTGCAGAACATCGATCTGATGAACCTCGCCGGCTTCTGCCGCAACTGCCTGTCCAAATGGTACAAGGCGGCAGCCGAGGAGCGCGGCGAGAAAATCGAGTACGAGGCTGCGCGCGAGCTCGTCTACGGCATGCCCTATGCCGAGTGGAAGGACAAGTACCAGAAGGAAGCGACGCCCGAGCAGGCCAAGGCGTTCAAGCAGGGCGAGTCACACAAGCACTGAATTTGCGTCGATGCCGCCAAGCGACAAGCTTGCGCCGCCGAAATCGAATCGATAACGTCCGATCAGCACGCTCGACGGCAGGGGCGATGCGGTACCCTGGTGTGGAGAGCGTGACATGAGCGACGTCGAGGCGCGCAAGCGCACCTCAAACGGCAAGGCTTCGGCACAACGCAAGCAGTCGACCGAGGCCATCGCCGCCGAACGGCTGCGCTCCTTCATCGAGCGCATCGAGCGGCTCGAGGAGGAAAAGGCGGCGCTGGCCGCCGATATCCGCGAAGTCTATGGCGAAGCCAAGGGCACAGGCTTCGACACCAAGATCATGCGTCAGGTGGTCAAGCTGCGCAAAATGGACCGCGCCGACGTCGAGGAGCAGGAGACGCTGCTCGACCTCTACTGCCGCGCGCTCGGCATGCGCGAGACGGCCGCCGCCGCCGACGACTGAAGGCTGGCCTCTTCGAGGATCGTAGCAGGCACGTCGGTCGGCTCCGGTTCGTACATCCGGTTGGGCATGCCGATCCGGCTGATGCCGGGCAGCTTGATCGCCGGGTTCATCACGTCGACACCGAAGGTCAGGCCGAGGAAATTGATCTCGACGCCCTCTTCGAATGCCGCCATTACCCCCAGCAGGCCGAAGAGCGAGGCCTGGACGCCCGAGCCGCTGGGCGCAGCCGCGATCACGCCGGACGGGATGAAGTCCTTGCCGATCGCGGTCGGCGGCAGGTCGAGGCTGAGCTCGGGCGTATGCCGGCCGACCCAGGCGACGAAGGTATTGCTGTTGGGGCCGGGCCACAGCGTGTAGCTATTCTTGTAGGGATAGGTCTCGATGGCAGCCCTGATCTTGGCAATGGCCGCCGCCGCCGCCGGCCCGCGCAGTTCGCGCAGCAGCTCCGGCTCCGATCCCGCCCAGAATCCGTCGGGCGCGCCGCGGTTGACGGAGATCGCGTTGCCGCCATTGCGCGCCGCCCAGCCGACCACCTCGAAGCGCGTGTAGGATGGCGCGCTTTCGGGCTTGATGGTGATCCAGGTGTGGACGCCGAAAATGCCGCGCCAGCCATAGGCGCGCGCGGCGAAGACCTGCACGACGGCTTCCGAGGTCGCGGCCGGGTCCGGCGCGATGCCCGCGCTGTCCCAGCGCGCACGGCTCCAATGGGCACGATCCTGGCCCAGAATCGCACAGGCGCTGATGATCAGCGGCAGAGCCACCGCTGTGAGAACAATCCAGAGCACGCGCAACCTTCCCCTGCGCCGACGCTGCGCCACGGCGCTTCCCCGACTTGCCATTCAGGTGATCCTCCGGCCACGGATCGCTCGTGAGTTTGCCTCAGAATCGCAGGTTCAGCAACGCCCTGGGCCGCCCTGGGCCGGCCCATGGGTGCGGCGTTTTGATCTTGCCGGGCTCGACTTGCGGGCACCTGCACGATCGGTGATGCTCGGCCCCCATCGACGCGGAGGACATCAGGCTTGATCCCATTTGCCCGCGATGCGCAGTGCCCGCTCGACGGCATCCGCGTGATCGACTTGTCGCGCCTGGTGGCCGGCAACATGGTCTCGCTCCAGCTTGCCGACTTCGGCGCCGAGGTCATCAAGATCGAGACGCCCGGCCGCGGCGACGATCTGCGCAACTGGCGCGTCAAGGGTATCAGCATCCATTGGAAGGTCTATGGCCGGAACAAGAAGAGCGTGTCGCTCGACTTCGCCCGGCCGGCCGGCCGCGATCTGCTGCTGAGGCTGGTCGAGACCGCCCATGTCCTGATCGAGAACTTCAAGCCCGGCACGCTGGAAAAGCACGGGATCGGACCGGATGTGCTGCTCGGGCGCAACCCGAAGCTGATCCTCGTGCGCGTGTCCGGCTGGGGACAGACCGGGCCCTTCGCTCACAAGCCCGGCTTCGGCTCGCTGGTCGAGGCTATGTCGGGCTTCGCCGCCATGAACGGCTTCGCCGACCGCCCGCCCGTACTGCCGCCCTTGGCGCTCGCCGACATGATCGCGGGCTTGAGCGGCGCCATGGCGACCTTGGTGGCGTTGCGCGCCATCGAGGTCGGCGGCGGCAAGGGCCAGATCATCGATCTGCCGCTGTTCGAGCCGCTGTTCTCGATCCTGGGGCCGCAGGCCGCGATCTACAAGCTGACCGGCGAGGTGCCGCAGCGCGTCGGCAGCCGCTCGAACCTGAGCGCGCCGCGCAACGTCTACCGCACGCGCGACGGCAAATGGGTGGCGCTGTCGGCCTCGATGCAGTCGATGGCCGAGCGTTTCTTCCGCAGCATCGGCAAACCCGAGGCGATCCAGGACCCGCGCTTCCGCACCCATGTCGATCGCGTCGCCAACCTCGACGCGGTCGACGCCATGGCGGCCGAGGCGATCGAGGCCAAGACGCTGGACGAGAACCTGGCGTTGTTCGAAGCGGCCGAGGTGACGGTCGGGCCGGTGTGCGACATCGCCGACCTGATCGATCATCCCTTCATCACCGGGCGCGGCGTGATCGTCGATCTGCCCGATGGCGAGATCGGCTCGGTGCCGATGCACGCCGTGGTGCCGCGCTTGTCGGCAACGCCCGGCGCCATCCGCCGCCCGGCGCCGGAGATCGGCGAGCACAATGAGGAGCTGTTGGGTGCGCTGGGCGCAGACGTGGCGGCACTTAGGCAGATTGGCGTCGTGTGACCTGCCTGCCGTGGTTCAGCCGATACACACCCTGATCGCCTGGCTCAACTCCTCGGCATCGAACGGCTTGGTCAGGACTTCGTCGGCACCCAACGTCTTTGCGCTCTGCAGGTAATGCAGATTGCCGCTTGGCCCGCCGCCGGAGATGGCCAGGATCTTCTGGCCGGGCTTGATGCGCCTGATGTGCAGAATGGTTTCGATGCCTTCTTTCTCGGGCATGACGATGTCGGTAATAACGAGGTCGAAGTCTCCCGCATCGAATTGCCGGAGGCCGAGCACGCCGTTGGCTGCTTCAACGACTCCATGACCTTCCTTTTCCAGCAGGCTTCGCATCGCCTTGCGGATGTCGGGCTCGTCGTCGATGATCAGAATTCTTGCCATATAGAGGGCCTCCTCACTTCGTCCGTCTCAGGTCACCGCGTCGGAGAGCCCATGCCGCAGGTTCTCAGAGCCCGCCGAGGTGTTTGTCGAGCTCTTGGCGTCGCCGCTGCGCGGCAGGTGGATTTCGATCGTCGTCCCACGGCCGACGCTGCTGTCGATCGAGCAGTGGCCGCCCGATTGCTGGACGAAGCCGTAGACCATGCTCAGGCCCAGGCCGGTTCCCTTACCCACGCCCTTGGTGGTGAAGAAAGGGTCGAATGCGCGCGCGATCACCTCAGGGGACATGCCGGTTCCGGTATCGGCCACGGCGATCCGCACGTACTCCCCGGCCGAAAAATCCGCCCGCCGCGCCGCTTCGTCGGCGCCAATGGTGACGTTGCTGGTGGTGATTGACAGGTAGCCGCCGCCGGGCATCGCGTCGCGCGCGTTGATCGCCAGATTGACGATCGTGTTCTCCAGCTGTCCCGGGTCGACCATCACAGTCCCCGCGTCGTCGTCGTACCGGCAGTTGAGCACGATCGTCCCACCCAGGGTTGTCTGCAGCAGCGGCGCGAGGTCGCGGATCAATCGGTTGACGTCGACCGCCACCGGTTCGAGCGGCTGCCTGCGCGAAAAGGCAAGCAGCCGCCGGATGACGCCTGCGCCGCGCCGCGCCGCGGACAAGGCAGACCCGAGCTGCTCGCGTGCGCCGGGGGTGTCCGCGACCGCCGCTTCCACCGCTTTCAGGTTGAGCAGGATCACTGTCAGCAGATTGTTGAAGTCGTGGGCGATTCCGCCGGTCAGACGGCCGACCGCCTCCATTTTTTGCGACTGGGTGAGCTGCTCTTCGAGCTCCTGACGGCGCGCCTCGCTGGCCCGGCGCTCGGTCACGTCGCGGAAGAACACGGAGAGGCCGGTCTTGCTCGGATAGATGTGAACCTCGAACCACGATTCCAAGGGCGGATAATGTAGCTCGAAATGTACCACCTCGCCGCCGTGCATGGCTCTGTCCGCGTTCGTCTCGAACGGCGTGCCGCGCGCCTCTTTGAACTCGTCCCACACGACGCGTCCGAGCAACTCGCTTCGCGAACGTTTCAACAGCGCTTCGGCTTGCGGGTTGAGATAGGTGAATCGATACGCGCGGTCGACGACGAAGCAGGAGTCGGAGATGCTGGTGAGCACGTCTTCGAGCTGGCGTCGTGCCTCGGTCGCCTCGGCCTGGATCCGTTTGCGCTCGGTGATGTCCTCGGCAATGCCGACGACGCGATACACCGCCCCTTTGGCGTCGCGCACCGGGAATGCCCGATCGCGAATCCATCTTTCGGTCCCGTCCGGGCGCACGATGCGATATTCCTCATCGTAGGTACCGCTCGCCTGCCGCGTCATTGCCGCCATCGCCACGCGCTCACGGTCGGCCGGATGGATCGCATCGAGCCAGTTTCGCGGCGACCGGTAGAGTAGTTCCTCGGTGTTACGCGCCCAGATGTCTTGATATGCCGGGCTTATGTAGAGCATTTCGCCCTTGGCCAGATCGGTCAGCCAAAAGACTTCGCGGATGTTCTCGGCGAGCTGGCGGAAGCGCTGCTCGATCTCGCGGTGGGCGGCGTCGCGCTGCAGTCCGTCGAGCGCCAACGAAAGGTCGTCGGCCATCTCCGTCAGCACCTGTACGAACTCCGGGTCACCGAAGAAGTCCAACTCGTTGGCGTAGAGCACGAGGACTCCTCGTGGGGTGCCGTCGATCCTCAGCGGGATTGCCGCGATCGAGCGTAGGCCGTAGCTGCGTGCCAGGTCGCGCCACGGTGCGAAGCCGGGGTCTGTCAATAGGTCCGACAGGATGGCCGTGCGGTCCTCGCGCAGGGCGAATCCCGACGGGCCCCTTCCCTCAGGGACTTCGGCGCTGGCGGATACGACCAGGTGGTCAAGGTAGTGGGCCGCGGTCCCGGCCCACGCCTCGGGCTTGACCCTGTCCGTCGTCGGATCTCTGAACCCGATCCAAGCAAGTGCGAGGTGACCGGTTTCGACGGCAATCGCGCAGACCTCGTCGAGCAAACTCTGGCGATCGACGGCGTGAGCGATGGTCCGGCGCGTTCGGCTGAGCGCCAGATAGAGGCGGCTGAGCTTGAGAATCCGCTCCTGCGCCCGCTTTCTCTCCGTCACGTCGCGCACCGCGGCGAGCACGAGGACACCCTCCGGTGTCTGGAGGGGACTCAGACTGATCTCGACAGGGATCTCAGTTCCGTCATTGCGACGCGCGGCAATCTCGAGCGGTTTGCCCATCGGCCTTGTCGTCGGGTTCCGGAAGAACTCGCGTCGCAGCGTCGAATGCGGCCGTCGGTTGCGCTCCGGCAGCAGCATTTCGATGATCTGACCCTCCATGCCGCTGCGCGCGTAGCCGAACAGTCTCTCGGCCTGCATGTTCGCTTGCCGAATTCGCCCCTCGGCGTCGACAATCAGCATGGCGTCGGGTGCGCCTTCGAGCACGTCGCGGAATCGACGCTCGGATTGCAGGCGAACGTCGAGCATCCGGTTGAATGCCTGCGCCGCCGTCGAGAACTCGGTCGGCAGCTGCTCGGGCATGCGCATCGTGAGATCACCATCGAGAACGGCCTGCGCGGTGGTCGCCAGCCGTTCGATCGGTCGCGTGATGCGCCGTACGATGACGAACGACAGCGCCAGAACGAGCACCAGCACAAGCGCCGCGGACACGGCGACCGCCCTCGTTCTGTCTCTCACGTCGCTGAAGACCGAGTCGGTCGGCATACTCGTGACCGCCAGCCATCCGGTGCCGGACACCAATCGGAAGGCCGAGACGAACTTCGGCCCGACGAGCGCGGCGCCCGTCTTACCGCCGGCGCTGTCGCGCAGGAACCCGTCGATCACCTCATCGCCCGCAAGATTGTGGCCGAGCCGCGCTTGATTCGGAACGTCGGCGGTCACGGTGCCGTCGCGTTCGACGATCGCGAGCCACGTCCCCTCGGGATGGTTCGCCAGATTGTCGATTAGCTCGACCCGCGATAGAGCGATCGGCAGGGTAAGCACGGCGACCGGTGAGCCCGTCGAGTCGCGCACGGGATGGGCCAGGACCGTGACCCGATTTCCGGTGATTCGTCCCACGTGGGGGCGGCTCACGATGAAGCGATTCTCGGCCATGGTGCGAATGAACCACTCGAGGCCCGCCGCATTCGGCACGCGCCCGGGCGGCAGCGCCGCCGCGGAGCAGACGATCTCGCCTGACGGATCGATCAGCGTCATGTTGGCGGCGGTCGGGTCCACGCCGTGGAGCAGCCTCAGGCTGGTGCCGCAGCTTTCTGGATCGAGCGCCCGGATCTCCGGCCGGGCGGCCAGCAACTCGAGCTTGATCTGGCCCTCGCGGACGATGGCCTGAACAGTGTCGGCAGCGCGGTCGGCAATCCGCGTCACCGTCGATGTCGCGTCGCGACGGATCGCCTCGTGCCAGGCGCTGGCCAGCATGACCACGATCGCAACCAGCGGCACGACGAGTGCGGCGGTGAGGCCGTAGACCAAGAACCTTATTGTCAGGGATTTAACAGACGTCGACACGCGCCACCCCGCCCAAACATCGCGACAGTCGTCGCCGCAGGTACCGAGAAAGGTGTCAACGCAATAAACTTACCGATCGGCTCGGTCCGTTCAAGTATGGCACTTTGGCACGGGACCGGCCGATCGGGCCATTCACCATCAACCCGAATGCACGAGCGCTTGTCAACCGGCCGCGGGCACCTGTTCGACGCTCGTGTAGACCTTCAGACGCTTGGCGCGGAAGCGCGCGACTTCCTCATCTGCACCCTGGACGGACCGCCGACGCGCAGCACGGCGTCGCAACGCTCGGCGGCGGCGAGCGACAGCGGCATCATGATCTCGTCGTAGAACTTGGCCCCACCAGCCGCGGCGATGATGGGCAGCGCGAGATTGACGCCGATGATCGGCACGTGGCCTTTGCGCAACACGGCGACTGCCGCTTTGTTCATGATGGCGAGATTGCGCCGCCGGTTCGCGGCCGATTTGGCCCCGCTCGTGTAGGGGCCCGACACCATGATCCAGAGCGGCTCTCTCTTTCGCCGCCCCCTCACGCCGTCAGCCCTTTCGCCATCACATGGGCCATCCGGCGCGCAAATGCGCGCGGATCGGGCACGGGCTCGCCTTCCATGATGCGCGCCTGGTCGAGCAGAAGGAAGGCCGAGTCCTCGACCAGTCCCTTGTGCACCCCCGAGGCGCCTTCCGAGGCGACCAGAGCCGACAGCTTCTGGATCAGTTCATGCTGCGGGTTGATCTCGAGCACGCGCTTGACGCCGGCGCCCATCTGCTTGTGCTGGCGCAGCAGGCGCTCGAGCCGCATGTCCAGATCGCCCTCGTCGGCAATCAGGCACACCGCGCTGTCGGTCAGGCGTTCCGAGGCGCGCACGTCCTTGACCGCATCGCCCAGCGTCAGCTTAATCAGCGCGGTCAACGCCGCAATGTTGGGCGCCTCGGTCTTCTTCTCGGCTTTCTCTTCGTCCTTGGTATCGCCGTCGGTCTTGGCTTCCTTGATCTTCGACAGGTCGATTCCGCCGCGCGTCGCCGACTTGAAGCTCTTGCCCTCGAAGCTGTCGACCGCGGGAATCCAGAACTCGTCGATCGGATCGGTCAGCAGCAAAACCTCGATGCCGCGCGACTTGAAGCCCTCGAGCTGCGGGCTGGCGCGCACGGCCTCCAGATTGTCGCCTGTGATGTAGTAGATCGCGTCCTGGCCTTCCTTCATGCGGCCGATGTAGTCGGCGAGCGTGGTCAGTACGTCGCCGTGCGTGCTGTGGACACGCAGCAGCTTCAAGAGCTGCTCCTTGTGCTCGCCTGGCTCGTAGAGGCCCTCCTTGAGCACGGCCCCGAAATTGTCCCAGAACTTGGCGTAGTCCGCTGCGTCGCCCTCGGCCTTCTTGATGAGGTCGCCGAGCACGCGCTTGGTCAGCCCGCCCCGGATCTTGGCCAGGACCGGGTTGTGCTGCAGCATCTCGCGGCTGATGTTGAGCGGCAGATCGTCGGAATCGACGATGCCCTTGAGGAAGCGCAGCCAGCTGGGCACGAGGTTCTCGACCGACTCCGTGATGAACACGCGCCTGACGTAAAGTTTGAGGCGATGCTTGCGCTCGGGATGGAACAGGTCGAACGGTTTGGCCGAAGGCACGAAGACGAGGGCGGTATAGGCGATCGTGCCTTCAGCGCTGTAGTGGATGGTCAGCCACGGATCGTCGAAGCTGTGGCCGACGTGGTGATAGAACTCCTTGTACTGGTCGGCGGTGATGCCCGACCTGGGGCGCGTCCACAGTGCAGACGCCGCATTGACCGACTCCTCCTTGCTCTCGCCGTCCTTGCCAGCCCCATCCTTGCCTGCGACTGCCAGCAGGATCGGAATCGCGATGTGGTCGGAGTATGTCTTGATGATGTGCCTGATGCGCTCGGCCTCGAGGAACTCGTCCTCGCCCTCGCGCAGATGCAGCGTCACGACGGTGCCGCGGCCGGCTTTCTCGGCGGCGGTCACCGTGTACTCGCCCTTGCCGTCGGAGCTCCAGGCCCAGGCCTTGTCGTCGCCCGCCTTGCGGCTCAGCACCTCGACCTTGTCGGCGACCATGAAGGCCGAGTAGAAGCCGACGCCGAACTGGCCGATCATGGCGACGTCCTTGCGCTCGTCGCCGGACAGCTGCTGCACGAAGGCGGCCGTGCCGGACCGCGCGATGGTGCCCAGATTCTCGACCAGGTCCTCGCGGTTCATGCCGATGCCGTTGTCGCTGATCGTCATCGTGCGCGCCTTCTTATCGAGGCTAATGACGATCTTGAAGCCGGCGTCGCCCCCGGTCAGTTCCGGCTGGGTCAGGGCGGCGTAGCGCAGGCGGTCGCAGGCGTCGGATGCATTGGAGATCAACTCGCGCAGAAAGATCTGCTTCTCGCTATAGAGCGAGTGGGCGACGATATCGAGCAGCCGGCTGACTTCGGCTTGAAAGCTGTGTTTTTGCGGTTCCATGGTGTCCCGTTCCCCGGTCGGCAGGGTGAATATCCCCTCTTCAAACCGGGAAATATGGGCAAGTCGGCCTTCTGTGCAAGGGGGTCTGAGCGGAGGACTAGCGACCCTTGAACAGCTGCGTCAGCGCGCTGATGTCCAGGTCGTTCACCAGGAACTGGCCGTCTTCGCCCAGGTCCAGTCGATAGTCATGAGACCGGCGGTTGCCGGTCGTGCGCGGCTTGCCCATGCTGCGTAGAATCGTCGCGGCGGCAAAGGCGTTGAGCGTCGCCGGGTCCTTGCGCTGGCGCGACAAATGGCCGACCACGTCGTCGAGCCGCTCGGCGGCCACGTCGATCTTCCCGGCCGTGCCATAGGGCGAGGCGAGCGCTGGCCCGAGCAGCCCCTTGCCGTCGAGCGACGCGGTGACGGCCTCGGCCGCGGGATCGGCGGGCGGCATCGGATCGACCGCCAGCTTGAAGGCGAGCTGGGCTTTGCCCCCTGGGGCGGGCTTGATGCTGAGATCGCCGGCAATGAGCGGCTTGGGCAAACCGGTCTGGAAGAAGCGCAGCCCCACATAGGCTGCGTCGACCCGGTCGAGCTTGTTGTTGATCGCGGGCAGCCAGAGCGCGCCGAAGCGCTGGCTGCCCGGCTCCAGGCGGTAGGATTCCTTGCCCCTGGCGTCGAAAAAAGGGATGCGCGCAGGCAGCGTGAGCTCGATCTGGCGCTGGCGCCGGTCGATGCGCTTGACCCGGACGGTGGCGCCCTCGATGCGCAACTGCCCGCCCTGGCGATCGGTGACGGCAAGCGGCGGCAGGCGAGCGAGATAGCGCCCGTCCGGCTCTTCGGTGACGCGCACGCTGCCACGCCGCTCGATCTTGAAGCCGTCGCCGCCCAGATTGTCGACCGCGGCCTCGACCTCGCGTGCCGTCTGCTCGGCTTCGGCCGGACCGGCCAGAGTGGCCGAAGGCGCCCAGAGAGCAAACGAGAGCGCGAGCCCGCCGACGAGTCGCAAGCTCGATACGCGGCGCGAACTAGGAAATGGGTGCTCGCGAAGCAGTTTCAGCGCATTCATCAGTCGACAAACGCAGGTCCGCTGCGCCAATTCCATCTGTCTCATGGTCGCCTGACCTTAACGCCGGCTTCGCTCGCACAGCGATCAGTGGTGAGCGACGCTGGAAACAGAAAGTGCACCGAAACTTCCGAGTTGGAAGGCGAGGCGAATCTGAAAATCGGTCCCCACCAATAGTCTATACCAAACGTGATATGACCCGTGTTGGGATCCCTGTTGTGTCGACGAACTTCAGCTTTCACCGTGCCCCCGGGTTTGCCAAAAAACTGGGTCACTTGTCCTTCTGCAATGCAGTGAACTGAGTCTTCGATCGGGAGCGCAAATTCGCCGAATTCCAATGCGCCGTCCGCCGACGCTAACTTGTAGTCGATCTTCTTCAGCCAAGCCGGCTTCTTGATTGCAACATATTCCTTTGCGTAGCCGTGGCTGGGCGGACTTTCGCTCAACTCTAACTTCAGCGCGCGGCCAATCTCGGCGTGGTCCATCAGATCGCCGCGGTCGGCAATTGATCGAAACGTGGCGAGGAATGCCTGTGGCGAGGCGTCGGACATCACGGGATCGATCGCGTCGGAGCTGCACGCAGACAGCGCAGTAACAGACCCGTAGAGTAAGGAGCGATGGAAAAATGGCCCGAGGTGCGACAGAAACCACTTTCGCCACCGTTCGATCATGACATCCGATGGCGTCGATTGGGGAAGAGTCTGCAATTGCGCCAGCACTATCGAACGACCTCCACGGTCACCCTATCTACGCAGATGCCCTGTGGATGGTGAAAAAACGTCATTGTCATACTTGAGCCAGAATCGGTGTTCCTCTTGTAAGACAGCCCCATCTTGATCTGGATATTGGTGTGTGTACCCCCCGAAGCAATAGTTACGACATCGTAAGCTGCCCCCAAGATTCGCTTTACCTCGTCTGTTGTCACGCAAAGACGGTTCGTCCTAGCGGCTCTTATTCATCGTAGTTGCGCTTTTTGAGCGACGGATGTGGCGCGGAGCCGCATTTCGATTCATGATTCTGGTTGCGAAGCCGAATCGCGGATCGATTGAGGAGCGCCACACCCGCC
>Ga0194131_10005096_pt1 | contig 19258 bp, 14 predicted proteins | sample TA2KigO120mmetaG_FD_148631 | JGI IMG/M metagenome (GOLD analysis project Ga0194131, IMG submission 148631) | Freshwater microbial communities from Lake Tanganyika, Tanzania - TA2015053 Kigoma Offshore 120m | ecosystem: Environmental > Aquatic > Freshwater > Lake | place: Tanzania: Lake... | reverse complement strand
AGCGAGCTGTCGCCGAGTTCGCCGATGCGGAGCGCGAGGTCGACATTGTCATCGATCAGACTGATCGGGCGATCGTTCAAGAGCAGGGTGACGTCGATCGCGGGGAAGCGGGCGAGAAAAGTCGCGATCACGGGAACGAGATGCAAACGCCCGAACACGATCGGCGCGGTCACGACCAACTCGCCGCGCGGGTCGCTACTCTCGCCCGCTGCGGTGCGTTCCGCTTCACCGAGATCGTCGAGGATGCGGCGGCTCGCTTCGAAAAACTGGCGGCCGACGTCGGTCGGCGCAACGTGCCGCGTGGTGCGGTTGAGCAGCCGAACGGAGAGCACGGCTTCGAGCTCGCTCACCCTGCGGCTTACGGTCGCCAGCGGCACGCTCAGCCGGCGCGACGCGGCTGTAAAGCTGCCGGCCTCGACCACAGCGCGAAACGCGGTCATCGCTTCGAAGCGGTCCATTAATTATTCCAAATATTGGAATAGATATTCACTATTTTAGATTATTATAACAAAAGATGGAAAGAGGCATGTTTCCCGGCGACAGCAAAGGAGCGACCGATGACATTCTCTTCCGACGTCGCGTTTACGCCGACGGTCAAGGCCATTCAGGCGCGGCGCGGCTCGCGCCAGTCCTACGAGCGCATGGAGGCGAAGGGCGGTTGGGCGACCACGGTCGATGACGAGCTCGCCCAATTCCTCGCCGCAGCCGATTCGTTTTACCTCGCGACCGCGACCGCCGCCGGCCAGCCCTACATTCAGCACCGCGGCGGCCCGCCCGGATTCTTGCGCGTGCTCGACGAGCGCACGCTCGGCTTCGCCGACTTCAAGGGCAATCGCCAGTACATCTCGACCGGAAACCTCGCGGAGAACCCGCTCGCCTTTATCTTCGTGGTGGACTACGCGAATCGTCGCCGCATCAAGATTTGGGGGACGGCGCGGGTCGTCGAGGCCGACCCGGTCCGGATGGAACGGCTGTTTCCGGCGGGCTACGCGGCCAAACCCGACCAGGCGATCCTCTTTTCGATCGCGGCCTGGGACAGCAATTGCCCTCAGTACATCCCGCAAAAAATCTCGGCCGATGACGTCGCGGCGATGGTCGAGGGCTACGAGCGGAAGGTCGCCTTGCTTGAATCGGAGGTGGCGCGGCTGCGGGCCAAGGCTTAAGCGGGGGCGCCGCCGCGACCCCGGCCTTGGACGAAGGCGCGGGCCGAGGTATCCCACTCGCGGTCGAGCACGGCCTTGCCAAGCCGGAACTCGTTGGCGATCGCTTCGGCGTTCCCGAGTTCCCACTGCTCGTAAGCCGAGCGGCGATCGGCGAGCAGGCAGCTTTGCGGAAACTGGGCGATCTGGTGGGCGAGCGCTTGCGCAGCGGTCTTGGCTTCGCCGCGCGGCACGACCCGGTTGGCGAGCCCGATCGCGAGCGCCTCGGCGGCACCGACCGCACGGCCGGTCAAGATCATGTCGAGCGCGCGCCCCATGCCGACCAGCCGCGGCAGCCGCACGGTGCCGCCGTCGACCAGGGGGATTCCGAACCGGCGCGAGAAAACCCCGAACACCGCGGTCTCGTCGACAACGCGAAGGTCGCACCACAGCGACAATTCGAGCCCGCCGGCGACCGCGTAGCCGGCGACCGCGGCGATCACCGGCTTCGATAGCAGCAGGCGCGAGGGGCCCATCGGCCCGTCGCCGCTTTCGCTCAAGCGGTTCTCCGAGCCGTCGCGGCGCACCACCGCCTTCAGGTCGGCGCCGGCGCAGAAATGGCCGCCGCTGCCCGTCAGTACCGCGGCCCTGGCCGCGGCATCGGTATCGAAGGCCCGGAACGCGCTCGCGAGCGCGTCGGCGTGGGCACGATCGACGGCGTTGCGGGCGGCCGGGTTATCAATGGTGACGGTCCACACCGCGCCGTCGCGTTCGACCTCGATGCTCATCTTGCTCGCCTACCTCGCTCAAACTGGCGCCCCGCGGCGCCCGGTCGCTATACTAACGTCGTCGCGCGCGGGGACCACCCTCGGCGGCGACACCCGCGGCGCCGCGCTCGCGCCGCTCGATACGTTCAGAGCAGAGGGGAACCCACCGTGACAAGCGCCCGTTCGAACAGCTTCAAGACCAGGAAGACGCTCACCGTCGGCAAGACCAAGTACGAGTATTTCAGCCTGCCGGCGCTGGCCAAGGCCGGAGTCGCCGGCATCGACCGCCTGCCTTATTCGCTGAAAGTGCTGCTCGAGAACATGCTGCGCCACGAAGACGGCCGCTCGGTCACGCCCGACGACGTCCGCGCCTTCGGTACCTGGGTCACGGAGCGCAAGTCGCAGCGCGAGATCGCCTATCGGCCGGCCCGCGTGCTGATGCAGGATTTCACCGGCGTTCCCGCGGTGGTCGATCTCGCCGCCATGCGCGGCGCCATGGTGAAGCTGGGCGGCGATCCCAACAAGATCAACCCGCTCTCGCCGGTCGATCTCGTCATCGACCATTCGGTGATGGTCGATCACTTCGGCTCGAAGAGCGCGTTCAAACAGAACGTCGCGCTCGAGTACCAGCGCAACCGCGAGCGCTACGAGTTCTTGCGCTGGGGCTCGATGGCGTTCGACAATTTCCGCGTCGTGCCGCCCGGGACCGGCATCTGCCACCAAGTCAATCTGGAATATCTGGCGCAGACGGTGTGGACGCGCAAAGTCGACGGCGTCACCCAGGCTTATCCCGACACGCTGGTCGGCACCGACAGCCACACCACCATGGTCAACGGCCTCGCGGTGCTGGGCTGGGGCGTCGGCGGCATCGAGGCCGAGGCCGCAATGCTGGGCCAGCCGGTGTCGATGAACATCCCCGAAGTGATCGGCTTCAAGCTGACCGGCAAAATCCGCGAGGGCGTGACCGCGACCGACCTCGTGCTCACGGTCACCCAGATGCTGCGCAAGAAGGGTGTGGTCGGAAAATTCGTCGAATTCTACGGCGACGGGTTGGGTGAGCTCTCGCTCGCCGATCGCGCCACCATCGCCAACATGGCGCCCGAGTACGGGGCGACCTGCGGTTTCTTCCCGATCGATGCCGAGACCATCGCGTTCCTGAAAGCGACCGGCCGCAAAGCGGCGCAAGTCGCGCTGGTCGAGAAATACGCCAAGGCGCAGGGCATGTGGCGGACCAGGAAGTCGCCCGACCCGATCTTCACCGACACCCTCGCCCTCGACATCGGCACCGTCGAGCCGAGCCTCGCCGGCCCGCGCCGGCCGCAGGACCGGGTGCCGCTCGACAAGGCGGCGCCCGAGTTCGCCAAGGCGATGACCGAAACCTTCAAACGTCCGGCGCGCGGACGCTTCAAGGTCGATGGCGCCGGCCACGATCTCGGCGACGGCGATGTCGTGATCGCCGCGATCACGAGCTGCACCAATACCTCGAATCCGGGCGTCATGATCGGCGCGGGGCTGGTTGCGCGGAACGCCGCCAAGCGCGGGCTCAAGGTGAAACCGTGGGTCAAGACTTCGCTCGCCCCCGGTTCGCAGGTGGTTAGCGACTATCTCGCGAAGGCTGGTCTCCAGAAGGAGCTCGACAAGGTCGGCTTCAACTTGGTGGGCTACGGCTGCACCACCTGCATCGGCAACTCGGGGCCCTTGCCCGACCCGATCGCCAAGACCGTGACCGACAACGACCTCGTGGTTGCTGCGGTGCTCTCGGGGAATCGTAACTTCGAAGGCCGCGTCAACCCGCACGTGCGCGCCAACTATCTAGCCTCGCCGCCGCTGGTGGTCGCCTACGCGATCGCCGGCTCGATGAAGATCGACCTCACCAAAGATCCGATCGGGGTCGACAAGAAAGGGAAGCCGGTGTTCCTCACCGACATCTGGCCGTCCAACAAGGAGGTCGCCGACACCGTGCGGCGCTGCGTCACGGCGTCGTCGTTCCGCAAGCGTTACAGCGCGGTCTTCGCCGGCGACAAGGACTGGAAGCGGATCAAGACCGCGAAAAGCCTGACCTACAAATGGGACGGCGGTTCGACCTACGTCAAGGAACCGCCCTACTTCGAAGGCATGCAGTCGAAGCCCGGGTCGATCGGCGACATCCGCGGTGCACGGCCACTCGCGATCTTGGGCGATTCGATCACGACCGATCACATTTCGCCGGCCGGCTCGATCAAAAAGGACGGCCCGGCCGGGCAATATCTGGTCGGCCGCAATGTCACCGCCGCCGACTTCAACTCGTACGGCGCGCGGCGCGGCAACCACGAAATCATGATGCGCGGAACGTTCGCCAACATCCGGCTCAAGAACGAGATGGCGCCCGGCACCGAAGGCGGCGTCACCCGCTTCATGCCGGCCGGGGAGCCGATGTCGATCTACGACGTCGCCATGAAATATGCCGCCAACCGCACGCCGCTCGTGATCTTTGCCGGCAAGGAATACGGCACCGGCTCGTCGCGCGACTGGGCGGCCAAGGGCACCGTGCTCTTGGGCGTCCGCGCCGTCGTCGCCGAGAGCTTCGAGCGCATCCATCGCTCGAACCTGGTCGGCATGGGCGTGCTGCCGCTGCTCTTCACCGGCGGTCAGACCCGTAAGTCGTTGAATCTCGACGGCGGCGAGGTGGTCGACATCGCGGGGCTGGCCGGCGGCTTGAAGCCGCGGATGACGCTCAAAGCGACCATCACGCGCGCGAACGGCGCCAAGGATGCGGTCGATCTCTTGTGTTCGGTCGAGACCGAGGAGGAAGTCGCTTATTACAAGAACGGCGGCATTCTCCATTACGTGCTCCGCAACCTGTCGCAAGCGGCGTAGGCGCAAGGCGGGGCCGGCGCTCCGGCGATTCCCGGAGCGCCGCGTCACATAGGTTTGATCGGGTTTGATTGGCTCGCTCCGGCGGGCGTGTCAGATTGAGGCCATGCGTCGGTTCTTCATCGTCCTGGCTGCGGTTGCGGCCGTCTGCGTCCCCGCGTCGTCCGAAGCGGGCGAGCGCGCGGCCGTGGTCGAGCTGTTTACGTCGCAGGGCTGCAACTCGTGCCCGCCGGCGGATGCCATGCTCGGCCAGCTCGCCAAGCGCAAGGACGTGATCGCGTTCAGCTTGCACGTCGACTACTGGGATTATCTCGGTTGGAAGGACACCTTCGCCTCGCCCGAGAACACCACCCGCCAGCGCGCCTACGCGCGCGCGCCCGGCCGGCGCACGATCTACACGCCCGAGATGGTGATAGGCGGCGAGACCCATGTCGTCGGCAGCGACGGCGCCGCGATCGAACGGGCGATCGCCAAGGCTAAGGCCAAGGCCAATCCGAAAGACCGCTTCGAGATCGCGTTTGCACGCGACAATACCGACTACGTGACGGTCACGATCTCGGCCGACGAGAGTGTGCGCGGGCGCGCGGCGGTGCTTCTATTCCGCTACGACACGCGCCACGAGGTCGCGATCGAGCGCGGCGAGAACGCTGGCCACAAGCTCGCGTACCATAACGTCGTGCGCGAGGTGCGCCGACTCGACACGTGGCGCGGCGAGACGATGCAGTTCATGTTGCCGATCAAGGACCTCCGCGCCGGCGGCCGCGACGGCTGCGCGATCGTGGTCCAACGCGAGCACGACGGCCCGGTGTTGGGCGCCGCCAAGATCGCGTTGAACGACTGACGAACGGAAACGCGAGGCCCAGGCGGCAAATTCGCCGACCTCGCGGGTTGCGACACTGTTCAGAATTTTCACGACTTCGCCGTTCAACGAACGTCGATTTCGCCGCGCGCGCGTCGCGCCGAGCCACCGTCAAACCCGCCGCGGTACGCGCGGTTAGGGAGAGCCCAACCCGCGCGCCATGAACGCGCTCATGCGGCGTGCGAAGCCGGCCGGATCGGGCAGCGTCTCGCCCTCGACGATCAGCGCTTGATCGAGCAGGAGCTGCCCGGCGTCGGCCAAGGCGTCGGCCGCGCCCTCCTTGGCGACCGCATCCGCCATCGCCTTGATCAAGGCATGGCGGGCGTTGATCTCGAGGATGCGGGCGGCGACTTTATCGACCCGTTTGTGCTGCTTCAGGATGCGTTCGAGGTGAAGGTCGAGATCGCCCTCATCGGCAACCAGGCACACCGGGCTCTCGGTCAGTCGCGCCGAGGTCCGCACGTCCTTCACTTTGTCGCCCAAGTTGAGCTTGAGGAGCGCGATCAACTTGGCGACATCGCCGGGCGCCGTCGCCTCGGGCTTGGCGCCGCCCTCGGTTGCGTCCTGGAACTTGGCGAGGTCTACGCCGCCTCGGGTCACCGAGACGAACTTCTTGCCCTCGTGCTCGGGAACCGCCGCGATCCAGAACTCGTCGATCGGGTCGGTCAGCAGTAGGACTTCGAGGCCCTTCGCCTTGAAGCCCTCGAGCTGCGGGCTCTGCTTGAGCGCGGCGGCATCGTCGCCCGAGATGTAGTAGATCGCGTTCTGCCCTTCCTTCAGCCGGCCGAGATAGTCGCCGAGCGAGGTCCAGGCATCCGCCTGCGTCGACTTGAAGCGCGCGAGCTTTAAGATCGCGTCGCGCTGGTCGGGATCCTCGTAGACGCCCTCTTTGAGAACGGCCCCGAAATTCTGCCAAAAGGTCGCGTACCCCTCCGGTTCGGCTTCGGCTTTCTTGGCGAGTTCGCCCAGCACTCGTTTGGTGAGCGCTTTCCGGATCGTCACCACCAGCGGGTTGTTCTGCAGGAGCTCGCGGCTGATGTTGAGCGGCAGGTCCTCGGCATCGACGATGCCGCGCAGGAACCGCAGGTAAGCCGGCACCAAGTCTTCGCAATCGTCGGTGATGAAGACCCGTTTGACGTAGAGCTTGAGCCGCGACTTGCGGTCGGGGTCGAAAATATCGAGCGGCCGGGTCGCGGGCACGAACAGGAGCAGCGTGTATTCGGTCTTGCCTTCGGCGCGGGCGTGAAGCGTGAGCCACGGCTCGTCGAACAGATGCCCGGCGTGGCGGTAGAACTCCTTGTACTGGTCGTCGGTGATGTCCTTCTTGGGCCGGGTCCATAGCGCCGAGGCGGTATTGAGCGTCGTGCCGGTGCCGCTGGTGCCGACCTCGTAGACGATCGGGATCGCGATGTGGTCGGAGTACTTCTTGACGATGGTGCGGATGCGCGCTTCGTCGAGGTACTCGTCGGCGTCGGCCTTGAGCGTGAGCGTGACGGTGGTGCCGCGCCCGGCCCGCTCGGCGTCGCCGACGGTATAGGCGCCGGCACCGTCCGAGAGCCATTTCCAGGCCTGGGTCTCGCCGGCCTTGCGGCTGACGACCTCGACCCGCTCGGCGACCATAAACGCGGCGTAGAAACCGACACCAAACTGGCCGATCAAGGCCAGGTCGGTGCTGCTCCTGCCCTGCGCTGCGAGCTCCTCGAGGAAGCGGCCGGTGCCCGAGCGCGCGATCGTCCCCAAATTCTCGACCAGGTCGTCGCGGTTCATGCCGATGCCGTTGTCCTTGATGCTGAGCGTGCGCGCCTTGCGATCGACGCCGATCAGGACCTTGAACGCGGGGTCGTCCTCGATGAGGTCGGGCTGGGTGAGCGCGGCGTAGCGGAGCTTGTCGCAAGCGTCCGACGCGTTCGAGACGAGCTCGCGCAGGAATACTTCCTTTTCGCTATAGAGCGCGTTGGCGACGATCGAGAGGAGTTTGGCGACTTCGGCCTGGAATTCGCGACGTTCTTCCGCCATGGCATACCTTCTTGCTTGCAAGCGTCGTGGGACGGAATGGGCTGGTGGGCCCGCCGGCCTCGATATGAGGCGGACGGTCGAGCCCGTCAAGCCCGCACCGGCTCGCCCGCCGCGGCCGTCGCGAGGTGGCGACGCTCGAACCCGAGCGCGTCCGTGCACGGCCTTGTTGGCCCGGCGCCTTGCGGCGTGGGGCGATTCGCGCTACGTAGCGCGCGGTTTTTTGGAGCCCGGCGGCCCCGGGCGCTCCATCACTTCCGGAGAAAGACGTATGGCCCGCAACAAGATCGCGCTCATCGGCGGCGGTAACATCGGCGGCACTCTCGCGCATTTGGCCGGGCTCAAGGAGCTCGGCGACATCGTCATCTTCGACATCGTCCAGGGCCTGCCCCAGGGCAAGGCGCTCGACCTCGCCCAATCCTCGCCGGTCGACGGGTTCGACGCCGCTCTGTCCGGCACCCAAAACTATGGCGACATCCAGGGCGCCCAGGTCGTCATCGTCACCGCCGGTGTGCCGCGCAAGCCCGGCATGAGCCGCGACGATCTGGTCAGCGTCAACACCAAGATCATCATGCAGGTCGCCGACGGCATCAAGAAATACGCCAAGGATGCGTTCGTGATCTGCGTCACCAATCCCTTGGACGCGATGGTGTGGGCGCTGCGCGAGGCGAGCGGCCTGCCGCACAACAAAGTGGTCGGCATGGCCGGCGTGCTCGATTCGGCGCGGTTCCGCTATTTCCTGGCCGATGAATTCAAGGTGTCGGTCGAGGACGTCACCGCGTTCGTGATGGGGGGCCACGGCGACACCATGGTGCCTCTGGTGCGGTATTCGACCGTCGCCGGCATCCCGCTGCCCGACCTGGTCAAGATGGGCTGGACCACACAAGAGAGGCTCGACGCCATGGTCAAGCGTACGCGCGATGGCGGCGCCGAAATCGTCAATCTCCTCAAGACCGGGTCGGCCTTTTATGCGCCGGCCTCGTCGGCGATTGCGATGGCCGAGTCCTATTTGCGCGACAAGAAGCGGGTGCTGCCATGTGCCGCGCACCTGAACGGCCAATACGGCCTCAAGGACGTCTACGTCGGCGTTCCGGTGGTGATCGGCGCCGGTGGCGTCGAGCGCGTGGTCGAGATCACGCTCAACCCGGACGAGCGAAAGATGTTCGACCATTCGGTCAACGCGGTGCGCGATTTGATCGCCGCGGTCAAACGGCTCGAACCGAGCCTCGCGAAGTAGAGCGACGGCCGGGCTGCGCGCTTGGCACACGGTGGACCGGGACAGCGTCGCGGAAATGCAACCATGTCGGGCAGCCGGGTCCAGCTCGATTGCGCCGGCGAGTGCCTGTGGTAATTTTACGCGCCCCGACGTGTTGCCGCTTGGCTAGAGGCAAGGTGGCTCGGGCGGCAAACGAGGACACATGAATATTCACGAGTATCAGGCGAAGAGCCTGCTTGCCCAGTACGGCGTCCCCGTGCCCAAGGGCGGCGTCGCCTTCACCAAGGACGAAGCCGCGAACGTGGCGGGCGGGCTCGGCGGCCCGGTATGGGTCGTCAAGGCGCAGATCCACGCCGGCGGCCGCGGCAAGGCGGGCGGCGTCAAGGTCGTGCGTTCGATCGCGGAGGCGCGCGAGGCGGCCGCACGCATGCTCGGCATGACGCTGGTGACGCCGCAAACCGGACCGGGCGGCAAGGAAGTGAAGCGCGTCTACATCGAGCAGGGTATCGATATCGCGCACGAGCTTTATTTGGGCATGCTGCTCGACCGCGCCACCAGCCGGCTGGTCGTGATGGCCTCGACCGCGGGCGGCATGGACATCGAGGAAGTCGCGGCCAAGACGCCGAAGAAAATCATCCGCGTCGCGATCGATCCCGCGACCGGCATCCAGCCCTATCACGCGCGCAAGATCGCGTTCGGCCTGAAGCTCGAAGGCAAGCAAGTCGGCGCCGTCGTCAAGTTCATCCATTCGATCTACGCGGCGTTTACCAAGTCGGACGCCAGCCTGCTCGAGATCAACCCGCTGGTCGTCACCAAGGCGGGCGAGGTGATCGCTCTCGACGCCAAGATGAACTTCGACGACAACGCCCTGTTTCGCCACCCCGAAATCGAAGCGCTACGCGACGAAAGCGAGGAGGATGCGACCGAGGCCGAGGCGCGCAAGTCGGAGCTCTCCTACATCAAGCTCGACGGCTCGATCGGCTGCATGGTGAACGGCGCCGGTCTCGCCATGGCGACGATGGACATCATCAAGCTGAACGGCGGCGAGCCGGCCAACTTCCTCGACGTCGGCGGCGGCGCCAACAAGGAACGCGTGACCAAGGCGTTCAAGCTCATTCTCTCGGACAAGAACGTCAAGGCGATCCTGGTCAATATCTTCGGCGGCATCATGCGTTGCGACGTCATCGCCGAGGGCGTGGTTGCGGCGGCGCGCGAGGTGAGCCTCGAGGTGCCGCTGGTGGTGAGGCTCGAAGGCACCAACGTCGATTTGGGCAAGAAGATCCTGCGCGAATCGGGACTGCCGATCATCACCGGCGACAATCTGGCCGACGCCGCCGCGAAGGTCGTCCAGGCGGTCAAGCGGGAGGCGGCCTGATGGCGGTTCTGGTCGACGCCGAGACCCGCGTCATCTGCCAGGGTTTTACGGGCGCGCAGGGTACCTTTCATTCCGAGCAGGCGATCGACTACGGCACCGCGATGGTGGGCGGCGTGACGCCCGGCAAGGGCGGTACCACGCACCTCAACCTGCCGGTGTTCGACACGGTCGAGCAGGCGGTGAAGAAGACCAAGGCAACGGCATCGGTCATCTACGTGCCGCCGCCGTTCGCGGCCGACGCGATCCTCGAGGCGATCGATGCCAAGGTGAAACTCGTCATCTGCATCACCGAGGGCATCCCGGTGCTCGACATGGTGCGGGTCAAACGCGCGCTCGGCGGCTCGAAATCGCGCCTGATCGGACCCAACTGCCCGGGCGTCATCACGCCCGACGAATGCAAGATCGGCATCATGCCCGGTCACATCCACGCCAAGGGCCGGGTCGGCATCGTCTCGCGCTCGGGCACGCTCACCTACGAGGCGGTGGCGCAAACCACGGCCGCCGGGCTCGGCCAGTCGACCTGCATCGGTATCGGCGGCGATCCGGTCAACGGCACTAACTTCATCGACTGCATCGAGCTGTTCCTGGGCGACGACGAAACCGACGCCATCATCATGATCGGCGAGATCGGCGGCTCGGCCGAGGAAGAAGCCGCGCATGTCATCAAACGGTCGAAAAAGAAAAAGCCGGTGGTCGGCTTCATCGCCGGGCAGACCGCTCCGCCCGGGCGGCGGATGGGTCACGCCGGTGCGATCATTTCCGGCGGCAAGGGCACCGCGGGCGAGAAGATCGAAGCGATGAAGTCCGCCGGTGTTACGGTATCGCCGTCACCGGCCGCGATCGGCGAAACCCTACTCAAGGTTTACCGGCCATCGTGAAGGCCGTTCGTTGCACGTGAAACGAGGAGCGGCGCCACCGACGCGCCGCGGCTGAAACGTCATGACCAGAGGACCCGACACGTCATCGTTCCTGTTCGGCCCGAACGGGTCGTTCGTGACCGAGCTATACGCCCGCTACCTCGAGGATCCGGCGGCGGTCGACCCGAGCTGGCGCGCGCATTTCGAGGAGCTGCGCGACGACGCGACCCAGGTGCTGGCTGAGGTCCGGGGCGCGAGCTGGGCGCCCAAAGCCGGATTGAAGACTCGCGACGGCGGCTACTTCGAGGAGAAGCCGGCGCCGGTCAAGGCCACGAAGGCGGACCCCGTGGCGGCGGCCGATACCCGCGCGGAGACCCTCGATTCGATCCGCGCCCTCATGTTGATCCGCGCCTTTCGCGTGCGCGGCCATCTGATTGCCGACCTCGATCCGTTGAAGCTCGAAGGCCGCGATCATCACCCCGAGCTCGATCCCAAGACTTACGGCTTCACCGACGCCGACATGGACCGGCCGATCTTCATCGACAACGTGCTCGGACTCGAAACCGCAACCATGCGCGAGATCATGAGCGTGGTCCGCAGCACTTACTGCGCGACCATCGGCGTCGAGTTCATGCACATCCAGCACCCCGACCAAAAGTCGTGGATCCAGGAACGGATCGAGGGCAACCACTACCGCCCGCGGTTCACCGCCGAGGGCAAGCGCAAGATCCTCAAGCAGTTGATTGCGGCGGAGGAATTCGAGAAGTTCCTGCAGACGAAGTACACCGGCACCAAGCGCTTCGGGGTCGAAGGGGCGGAATCGCTGATCCCGCTCCTGAACGCGGTCTTGAAGCGCGCCGCCGAGAACGGGGTCGAAGAGATCGTGATCGGCATGCCGCATCGCGGCCGTCTGAACGTGCTTTCCAACATCATGAAGAAGCCCTATCGGGCGATCTTCTCGGAATTCCAGGGCGGCGCTCCGCACCCGACCGACATGCTCGGCTCGGGCGACGTCAAGTATCACTTGGGCACCTCCGCCGACCGCGATTTCGACGGCACCGTGTTGCACCTCTCGCTCACCGCCAACCCGTCGCACCTCGAAGCGGTCAACCCGGTGGTGGTCGGCAAGGTGCGGGCCAAGCAGAACCAGAAGGGCGACACCGAGCGCAAGCGCGTGATGTCGATCCTCTTGCACGGCGACGCCGCGTTTGCCGGCCAGGGCCTGGTGCCGGAGACGATCGATCTCTCGGAACTGCGCGGCTACCGCACCGGCGGCACGGTCCACATCATCGTCAACAATCAGATCGGATTCACCACCAGCCCGGGCTATTCGCGCTTCTCGCCCTATCCGTCCGACATCGCCAAGGGCGTGCAGTCGCCGATCCTGCACGTCAACGGTGACGATCCCGAGGCCGTGGTCCACGTCGGCCGGCTCGCGGCCGACTTCCGCCAGGCCTTTGCCAAGGACATCGTCATCGACATGTTCTGCTACCGGCGCGCCGGGCATAACGAGATCGACGAGCCCGCGTTCACGCAGCCGATCATGTACAAGACGATCGCGCAGCTGAAGACGACGCGCGAGCTGTACGCCGAACGCCTCGTCGCCGAGGGCACGCTCTCGGATGCCGAGCGCGAGGCGTATGGCAAAGAGATGCACGATCGGCTGCTGGCCGAGTTCGACGCCGCCAAGAGCTTCAAGCCCAACAAGGCCGATTGGCTCGAAGGCCGCTGGGCCGGACTGAAAACGGCCGAAGGCGGCGCCCGCCGCGGCAAAACCGCGGTCGCCCCCGACCTGCTCAAGGAAATCGGTGCCAAACTCACGGCGCTGCCGGCGGGCTTCAAGGTTCACCGCACCGTGCAGCGGATGCTCGATGCCAAGAAGAAGACGTTGGCGTCGGGCGAAGGGATCGACTGGGCGACCGGCGAAGCGCTCGCGTTCGGCTCGCTTCTACTCCAAGGATTTGCCGTTCGCCTGTCGGGCCAGGACTCGGGCCGCGGCACCTTCTCGCACCGCCACGCGGTGCTGCGCGACCAGGAGAGCGAGGATCGCTTCGTACCGCTCGCGCACTTGCGCGACAGCCAGGCGCCGTTCGAAGTCATCGACAGCCCGCTCTCCGAAGCGGCGGTGCTCGGCTTCGAGTACGGCTACACGCTGTCCGAGCCCAACGCGCTGGTGCTGTGGGAAGCGCAGTTCGGCGACTTCGCCAACGGCGCCCAGGTCATCATCGACCAGTTCATCGCCTCGGGTGAGAGCAAGTGGCTGCGGATGTCGGGCCTGGTCATGCTGTTGCCGCATGGCTTCGAAGGGCAGGGACCCGAGCATTCCTCGGCCCGGCTCGAGCGCTACCTCCAGCTTTCGGCCGAGGACAATTGGCAAGTCGTCAATCTCACGACCCCGGCCAACTACTTCCATGCGTTGCGCCGGCAGTTGCACCGCGAGTTCCGCAAGCCCCTGATCGTGATGACGCCGAAATCGCTCCTGCGTCACAAGCTTGCGACCTCGGCGCTCGAGGATTTCGGCGACAACACCAGCTTCCACCGGGTGCTGTGGGATCCGGCCGCGCTCAAGGCCGACAAGGACATCAAGCGCGTCGTCCTGTGCTCGGGCAAGGTCTACTACGATCTCTACGAGGAGCGCGCGCGGCGCAAGATCGACGACATCTACCTGATGCGGGTCGAACAGCTCTATCCGTTCCCGGCCGACGCCTTGGCCGAAGAGCTCAAGCGCTTCAAGAAGGCCGATGTCGTGTGGTGCCAGGAAGAGCCCAAGAACCAGGGCGCCTGGTTCTTCGTCGATCCGCGGGTCGAAGAAGTCCTGAAGGGGCTTAACGGCGCAACGGCGCGCGCGGCCTATGTCGGCCGCGCCGAGGCGGCGGCGCCGGCGACCGGGTCCTACGCCGTTCACAACGCGCAGCAGGAGAAACTGCTCGGCGAAGCGCTCACAGTCTGATCGGCGCGAGGGAAAGACGATGGCAATCGAGATTCGTGTTCCAACACTTGGCGAATCGATCTCCGAGGCGACGGTCGGGCAGTGGTACAAGGCGGTCGGCGACCAGGTCGCGCAGGACGAAACGCTGTGCGAACTCGAGACCGACAAGGTGACGGTCGAAGTACCAGCGCCGGCGGCCGGCACGCTCGCCGAGATCGTGGCCGCGTCGGGCGCGACCGTGACGATCGGCGCGCTTCTCGGCCGAATCGCCGAAGGCGCGGCCGCCGCCAAGCCGGCGCCCAAGGCGGCCGCTCCGGCCGCGACCAAACCCGCGGCACCGGCCCCCGCCGCGGCCAAGCCCGCGGCGCCGGTTCTTGCCGCCAAGCCATCAATGCCGCTCTCGCCCGCGGTCCAGCGCGCGGTCGCGGAAGCCGAGGTCGATCCGGCCCAGATCGCCGGTACCGGCAAAGACGGCCGTCTCACCAAGGGCGACGTCATCGCGCACCTCGAGAAACCGGCCGCCGCGCCGAGCCCGTCGCGCGCGCCGGGCGAGCGCGAGGAGCGGGTCCGCATGACGCGGCTCCGCCAGCGCATCGCCGAGCGCTTGAAGCAAGCGCAAAATACGGCGGCGATCCTCACCACTTATAACGAAGCCGACATGAGCGCGGTGCTCCGCTACCGCGAGCAGTACCGCGACGAGTTCGAGAAGAAGCACGGCGTGCGGCTGGGCTTCATGGGTTTCTTCGTCAAAGCCTGCATCAGCGCGCTCAAGGAGATCCCCGAGGTCAACGCCGAGATCGACGGTACCGATATCGTCTACAAGAACTACTACAACGTCGGCGTTGCCGTCGGCACCGCGCAGGGTCTGATCGTGCCGGTGATCCGCGACGCCGACCGGCTGTCGTTCGCCGACATTGAGAAGACCATTGCCGATTTCGGCAAGCGCGCCCGCGACGGCAAGATCGGGCTCGACGAACTGCAGGGCGGCACCTTCACGATCTCGAACGGCGGCGTCTACGGCTCGCTGATGTCGTCGCCGATCCTGAATCCGCCGCAATCCGGCATCCTCGGCATGCACAAGATCCAGAAGCGGCCGATGGTGGTGGGCGACCAGATCGTGGTGCGGCCGATGATGTATCTGGCGCTCTCTTACGATCACCGCATCGTCGACGGCCGCGAGGCGGTGACGTTCCTGGTCCGCGTCAAGGAATGCATCGAGGACCCGGACCGCTTGCTGTTCGGGCTCTAGGGACCGCGCCATGGTTGAGAACACTTACGATCTCGTCGTCATCGGCGGCGGGCCGGGCGGCTACGTCGCCGCGATCCGCGCCGCGCAGCTCGGCATGACCGTCGCCTGCGTCGAGGGCCGCGGCGCTCTGGGCGGCACCTGCCTGAACGTTGGCTGCATCCCGTCGAAAGCGCTGCTCCATTCGTCCGAACTTTACGAACAGGCGACGCACGGCTTCGCCGACCACGGCATCGCCGCGAGCGGCGTCAAGGTCGATGTCGCCAAGATGCTGGCGCGCAAAGACCAGGTCGTCCTCAAGCACACCAAGGGCGTCGAGTTCCTGCTCAAGAAGAACAAGGTCGCGTACGTCCAAGGTTGGGGCGCGATCGCCGCGCCCGGAACGGTCGCGGTCAAGCTCGCCAAGGGCGGGACCGACACCTTGAAAGCGAAGCGCATCGTGATCGCGACCGGCTCGGAAGTGACGCCGCTCGCCAATGTCGCGATCGACGAGAAGCAGATCGTGTCCTCGACCGGCGGGCTCGTGCTCGACCACGTGCCGCGCGAGCTGATCGTGATCGGCGGCGGTTACATCGGGCTGGAATTGGGCTCGGTGTGGCGACGCTTGGGCGCCAAGGTGACGGTGGTCGAGTTCCTGGATCGCGTCACGCCGAATATGGACTCCGAAATCTCGAAGGAGATGCAGAAGATCCTGACCAAGCAAGGTATGGCGTTCCGGCTCTCGACCAAGGTGACGGCGGCGAAGCCGGGGAAGAACGGGGTCGCGGTCACGGTCGAGCCGCCCGCGGGCGGCGCGCCCGAAACGCTCACCGCCGGTATCGTGTTGGTCTCGATCGGCCGGCGTCCCTATACCGCGGGACTCGGGCTCGAAGCCGTGGGCGTCAAGCGCGACAATGCCGGCCGCATCGTCGTCGATCATGCCTTCGCGACCAGTGTCAAGGACATCTACGCGATCGGCGACGTCATCGCCGGGCCAATGCTTGCGCACAAGGCATCGGAAGACGGCATCGCCTGCGTCGAGACGATCGCAGGCCGCCACGGCCACGTCGACTACAATCTGGTGCCCGGCGTCGTCTACACCTGGCCCGAGGCCGCCGCGGTCGGCAAGACCGAAGAGCAGCTCAAGGCCGAGGGCGTCGCCTATACCGTCGGCAAGTTCCCGTTCACCGCCGTGAGCCGCGCCACCGTCAACGGCCACAACCAGGGCTTCATCAAGATTCTGGCCGACCGGAAGACCGACCGCGCGTTGGGCTGCCACATCGTTGGCCCCGACGCCGGTACGCTGATCCACGAGGCGGTGGCGGTGATGGCGTTCGGCGGGTCGGCCGAGGACATCGCCATGATCAGCCACGCCCACCCGACTTTGGCCGAAGGCATGAAGGAAGCAGCGCTCGCCGTCGCCGGCCGCGCACTGCACGTTTAACGGGGCGGGCGCGCCGCGCGGGCGCTCGGAATCCGAAGTTGCTGGGTCAGAATTTTTACGCATCGGTTCGCCCGGATCTGTCGGCGCGCCTCAGCGGACGTTTGACGGTGGCTCTTCTTCATGGTCGTCCGCCTGCCTCTGTCACTGCCGGCGCCGGCGCGCCATGCGCCGAAGGACGGGATAGCGCATGAAAAGAAGGCGGGGATGCGCGGGACGAAGCCCGCGCATGTCGGCTCGGGATTGCTCTGTGGCAATATCGCGCGATGACCGACCGCCGCCTCGTCTGGCTCGCCTGTCTCGCCCACGCGTTGAGTCTGTTGGGGTTCGCCGCCTATTCGGCGCTGCTCCCGACCTTCATCGCCGAGTGGCGGCTCTCGAACACCGAGGCCGGCTGGGTCGGCGGTATCTACTACGGCGGCTACATGGCCTCGGTGCCGGTGCTGACGGCGCTCACCGACCGTATCGATGGCCGCCGCATCTACCTCGCCGGCGCCGGGCTGACCGCGCTCGGGTTCTCGGGCTTCGCGCTCGCGGCTGACGGGTTTTGGTCGGCGCTCGTCTTTCGCCTGATCGCCGGCATCGGCTTGGGCGGCACTTACATGCCGGGGCTCAAAGCACTGACCGATCGCTTGAGTGGGTCGGGACCAGGGCAAGCGCGCTCGGTCTCGTTCTACACCGCGACCTTCGGCATGGGCGTCAGCCTCTCGTTCCTCCTGGCCGGCGAGATCGGTGCGCTCGCCGGCTGGCGCTGGGCCTTCGCGGTCGGCGCCGCCGGCGCCGCCGCCGCGCTCGCGATCGTCGCGGTCGCGTTCGACCCGCTGCCGCCGCGGGCGCCGCCGCCCGAAACCGCGCTGCTCGATTTCCGGCCGGTGGCCCGCAATCCGGGGGCGCTCGGTTACATCCTGGCGTATGCCGCCCACTGCTGGGAGCTGTTCGGCATGCGTGAGTGGATGGTGGCGTTCCTCGCCTACGTGCTCGCCGCGCACGGCGGCCCCGCTTTCATGCGGCCGACGCTGGTGGTCGCGATCGCCAATTTCCTCGGCACCTTCTCGAGCATTATCGGCAACGAAGTCTCGACCCGTTGGGGGCGCCGCCGCTGGGTCAGCTTTTTCATGCTGGCCTCCGCCGCTTTGAGCGCGACGGTCGGGTTCGCGGCCGCGCTCCCCTACGCGGTCGTGGTCGCGCTTTGCCTCCTGTTCGGCGCGCTGGTGAGTCTGGATTCGGCGTCGCTTACCTCGGGCGCGCTCGCCGCCGCCAAGCCGGAGAGCCGCGGCGCCACCATGGCGGTGCATTCGACCTTGGGCTTCGGCGCCGGCTTCCTCGGTCCGCTCGTGGTCGGGATCGCCCTCGATGCCGCCGGTGGGCCGTCGCCGATCGGATGGGGGCTCGCTTTCGCGACCATGGGAATCGCGGTCGCGCTGGGGCCGCTGGCGCTCGCTCTGCTCGCGCGCCGTTCTCGTCTAGGATAGAGCGGCCGTTTCATTCGACGGAGCCCGACGATGACGATGGTCTCGACCTTGCGCGCGTTCTCGATCCCGGCGCTCGCTGCTGTCGCAACGTTCGTCGCCAGCGCCGCCGAGGCAACGTGCCTGCGCCTCGCCGGCGCGCCGCCGCTGCTTCAGCGCGCGGCGTTCAGCCTCGCCAACGTCCCGGCCGAGCAGGTCCGCCTCACCTTCGTCGGTCATGCCTCGTTCGAGATCGAAACCGCAGAGGGGATTCGCGCGGTCACCGACTACAACGGCTACATCCGGCCGGCGCGCAACCCCCACATCGTCACGATGAACAACTCGCACTCGACCCACTTCACCGATGTGATCGAGCCCGAGATTCTGTTGGCGCTGCGCGGTTGGAAAAACGATGGCGTTCTTCGCCACAACGTCGTCGTCAAGGATCTGCGCGTCCGCAATGTGCCGACCAACCTCTATCCGATCGGCGGCGGGCTCGCGCACGGCAATTCGATCTTCGTGTTCGAGTCGGCCAACCTCTGCATAGCCCACATCAGCCACGTCCACCATCGGCTCTCGGACGATCAGCTGCTCGACCTCGGCCTGATCGACGTTGCGTTGGTCGCGGTCGACGGCACCGTCACCATGACCTACCGCGAGCTGTTCGAGGCGCTCGACAAGATAAAGCCGCGCCTGATCGTGCCGATGCACATGATCTCGATGAACGCGGTCAACCACTTCGTCGCGCTGGCGCAGACGCTGTATCCCGTGAAACACCACGACAGCGACACCATCATGCTCGATGCGCGGACGCTGCCGCTTCGCCCCGAGGTGCTGTTCCTCAAAGGGCGGTAGCGGCGCGCTAAGCCTTGGGGTGCGCCTTGGCGTAGACCGCGAGCAGCCGTTCCGAATCGACCTCGGTATAACGCTGGGTGGTCGAAAGCGAGGCGTGGCCCAACAGCTCCTGGATGGTGCGAAGATCGGCCGCCTCGCCGCCCAGCGCCAGCAGGTGCGTCGCGAAGCTGTGGCGGAGCGCGTGCGGCGTCGCCGTGTCGGGGAGCCCGAGCGCGGCGCGGAGCGTCCGCATCCGCGCCTGGACGATCCCCGCCTTGAGCCGGCGCCCACGTGCGCCGACG
>Ga0194131_10005094_pt1 | contig 19260 bp, 18 predicted proteins | sample TA2KigO120mmetaG_FD_148631 | JGI IMG/M metagenome (GOLD analysis project Ga0194131, IMG submission 148631) | Freshwater microbial communities from Lake Tanganyika, Tanzania - TA2015053 Kigoma Offshore 120m | ecosystem: Environmental > Aquatic > Freshwater > Lake | place: Tanzania: Lake... | reverse complement strand
GGCATCGCCGTCGCTGTCGGCATCGGCATCGCCGTCGCTGTCGGCATCGGCATCGGCATCGGCATCGGCATCGGCATCGGCGTCGGCGTCGGCGTCGGCGTCGGCGTCGGCGTCGCTGTCGGTGTCGCTGTCGCTGTCGCTGTCGCTGTCGCTGTCGGCGTCGCTGTCGGTGTCGGCGTCGGCGTCGGTGTCTGCGGCCGTGTCGCGCGGCGCGGTGGGGCCGTCGTCGCGGGTCGTGTCGCGCCCGGGGAAGCAGGCAGTCAGGACGAGGAGGGTCAGCGCCCGGGGGAGTCTCATCCCGGGCAGGATACCCCACGAGAGCCCCGAGGGCGTGCGCCACGTCGCTTCCACCCGCCCGACCGCCTCGCCGTCATCGACAAGCGCGGCGGGCTCAGCATCCTGGCGATTGACGAGTGAAGCGGCGTCCTAGGCCAACAACCCCGCCACCGAGGCCAGCATCGCCGGCACCCCCGAGGGGTCCGTCCCGCCCGCCTGCGCGAGATCCGGGCGTCCGCCCCCCTTCCCGCCGACCATGGAAGAAAGGGCGGAGATGATCTTGCCGGCGTCGTAACGTTTGCCCGCGAGGTCCTTGCTCACCGCGACGAGCAGGCGCACGCTCTGCTCGTCGCGACCGGCGAGGACGACCACCGCCGTCCCCAGCGAGTCGCGGAGGCGATCGGCCTCGTCGCGCATCGCCTTGGCGTCGCCCACGAACTCGGCCGCCACCAGCTTGATGTCGCCGATGGCCACCGCCTTCTCGCGCAGGTCGCCGGTGGCGGCGCGGGCGGCCTCGCGACGCGCCGTGTCGAGATCCTTCTGCAAGCGGGCGCGGTCGTCCACTAGCTTCTGCACCGCGTCGGCAAGCTTGTCGGGGCTCGACTTGAGCAGGCCGGCGGCGACGGCGGCCCGCGCCTCGATCTCGCGGACGTAGGCGAGCGCGCCCCAGCCCGTCTGGGCCTCGATGCGGCGCACGCCGGCGGCGATGCCGCTCTCGCTGGCCAGCTTGAAGAAGCCGATGTCGCCCGAGCGCCGCGCGTGGGTGCCGCCGCACAGCTCCTTGGAGAAGCCCGCCACGCTCACCACGCGCACCTGGTCGCCGTACTTCTCGCCGAACAGCGCCATCGCGCCCCCGGCCTTGGCGGCCTCCACGTCGCACACCGCGGTGGCCACGGCGTGGTTGGCGAGGATCTCGCGCTGCACGAGGTCTTCCACCCGGTGCAGCTCGTCGGCGGACATCGCCTTGTGGTGGGAGAAGTCGAAGCGCAGCCGGTCGGGCCCCACCAGCGAGCCCTTCTGCATCACGTGCTCGCCGAGCACCTTCTTCAGCGCGGCGTGGAGCAAGTGGGTAGCGGTGTGGTTGAGCCGCGAGCGGTCGCGACGGCCATCGTCGACGTGGAGTTCGACGGGCTGTCCCGCGCGCAGCGTGCCGCGCGTCACCTTGACGTGGTGCACGTGGATGTCGCCGCTCGGGCGGGTGGTGTCGACCACCTCGGCCTCGCCGCCCTCCCAGCGGATCACGCCGGTGTCGCCCACCTGGCCGCCGCTCTCCGCGTAGAATGGGGTGGCGACGGCCAGCACCGCGCCCTCGCTGCCCTCGGGCAAGGACGACACGGTGGCCCCCTCGCTCACGACGGCGGCCACCTCGCTGCTGGCGCTGTCCACGTCGTAGCCGACGAACTGGGTGGGGAACTTGCGCGCCAGCTCGTGCCAAAGCGCGGAGACGGCCTCCTCGCCGGAGCCCTTCCACGCGAGGCGCCCGCGCTGCCGCTGCTCCTCGCGCAGCGCCTCGAAGCCGGCCTCGTCGACATCCAGACCGCGCTCGGCGGCGATGAGCCGGGTGAGATCGACGGGGAAGCCGTAGGTGTCGGCCAGCGTGAAGGCCACCTCGCCGGAGATGCGGGGCGGCTTCTTGTCGAACTCGCGGTCGAGCAGGCCGAGGCCACGGTCGAGGGTGGCGGCGAAACGTTCTTCCTCGGTCTTCACCACGTCCTTGATGAAGGTGCTGCGCTCGCCCAGCTCGGGGTAGGCGTCGCTGAAGCGCTCGATGACCGTCTGCACCGTCTCGTGGAGGAAGGGGCCCTTGAGCCCAATCTTCACGCCGTAGCGGATGCCGCGGCGCATGATGCGTCGCAACACGTAGCCGCGCTCCTCGTTGCTCGGCATCACGCCGTCGGCCACGAGGAAGGCCGCCGCGCGGCTGTGGTCGGCGATCACCTTCAGGGCGGTGTCGACGTCGTGATTGTCGCGGTAACGAACATTGGCCAGTCGCGCCGCGTGCTCGATGATCGGCGTGAAGAGATCGGTGTCGTAGTTGGAGTACACGCCCTGCGTGACGGCGGCCACGCGCTCGAGCCCGCTCCCGGTGTCGATGCTCGGCTTGGGCAGCGGGTTGAGCGTCCCGCTCGCGTCTCGCTCGTACTGCATGAACACGAGGTTCCAGATCTCGACGTAGCGAGGGTCTTCCCCGGCGGGACCGCGGAGGTCGCCGCTGATCTTGGGGCCGTGATCGTAGTGAATCTCGGTGCAGGGGCCGCAGGGGCCGGTGTCGCCCATGGCCCAGAAGTTGTCCTTCGCGCCGAGCTTCTGGATGCGCGCGGCCGGGACGCCCACCTCGTCGCGCCAGAGTGCCAGGGCCTCGTCGTCTTGCTCGTACACCGTCACCCACAGCCGCCCGGCGTCGATGCCGAGGTCGTTGGTGAGCAAATCCCAGGCGTACTTGATGGCCTCGCGCTTGAAGTAGTCGCCGAAGCTGAAGTTGCCGAGCATCTCGAACAGCGTGTGGTGTCGCGCGGTGTGGCCCACGTTCTCGAGGTCGTTGTGCTTGCCGCTCACGCGCAGGCACTTCTGCACGGTGGTGGCGCGCGTGTAGGGCCGGGGGTCGGCGCCGAGGAACACGTCCTTGAACTGCACCATGCCGGCGTTCACGAAGAAGAGCGTGGGGTCGTTCTGCGGGATGAGCGGGCTGGACCGCACCACCTCGTGGGCGTGCCGGTTGAAGTAGGCGAGGAATCGAGCGCGGAGTTGGGAGGAATCCATGGCGGCCAGCCGCTAACCCACAACGCTAGGCACGGTGCCGCGCATCCACCTCGCCACACAGCCTCACCCCCTCGCTCCCCTTGTCGCCCGGCTGTGTCTCGAACCAGGCCGCGAGGATCTCGCGGGCCACGTCGGGCGACAGCGTGCGGTTGCTGAGGCAGAGCACGTTGGCGTGGTTCCACACGCGGGCGGCGCCGGCCGTCACGGCGTCGCCGCAGAGGGCGGCGCGAATGCCGGCCACCTTGTTGGCGGCGATGCTGATGCCGGTGCCGGTCCAGCAGAAGAACACGCCCTCGTCGCATTCGCCGCGGACGATCGCCAGGGCCGCCTCCTCGGCGGCCGTCGCCCACGGCCCCTCGCAGCCACTCGCAAGCGCGCCAAATCGCTTCACCGAGTGCCCCCGCCTCGCCAACTCGGCCTCCACCCCGGCGTGGACCGCGTAGGGCTCGTCAGACACGAGGGCGATGCGCATGCTGCGCTGGTATCTCCGGGATACGCGCTGCGCCCCGGGCGCGGAGTCCAAGTGCAGCACACGCCCACCCCGGGGCCCTTCCCGGCGGCGCGGATGGCCGCGGCGGCGCCAGAACGAGCACCAGCCGACAGGTCGGGCGGCATGCGGCGCGATGTGGCGGGACGGCCAACGTGAAAGCACTCGCGATGCGGCAACGTGCCGCATCAAATCTCGCTGGTGAGCACCTGTCGCCAGTCGTAGCCTTCCATGCGGTGGGCGATCACCGTGGCGGTGGCCATCACCGGGAGGCCCATGGCTGTCATGTCGCGACACAGGTCGTCGTCGATCGGCGTGCAGAGCATGTGCACCGCGCCGTCGACGGGCTGGTCGAGCGTGGGTGTCCCGAGCGGGCCGTGCTGCACGTGGAGCAAGTCGAGCGGCGCGGCGGTGGAGTCCAGCACGAGGTCCTTCACGCCCCGCAGGGAGAGGTAGCCAGGGGCGCCCCGGTGGCGTTGCACGATCGGCGCGGCGGCGCGCATCTGTTGCGCTGAGAGCGAGAAGAAGGCGAGCGTGGCGTCGTGGTGCATGGGGATCACGGGGAAGCGTCGGAAGATCCGCAACACCCGGTTCTCGCCCTCGGGCGGGTTCATCGAGATCCCATAGCCGCGCGGGCAGCGCGGGTACTCGGTGGGGAAGGCCGCAGCCAGCATCCGCAGGGGGATGTGCTCGCCTCGCCGGTCGGGCCGCACCTTCAGGTCGCCGGCGTACCAGGCCGGTCCCAGGCCGGGAAGCTCGCGGATCACCCCGCAGCCCACGGCCAGCACCTCGCCGTCTTCAGCGGCCACGTAGTAGGCGAGGCTGCCAAGGCGGTCGAAGAAGGCGAAATAGTCGCGACCGTGGTCGATGCGGAAGCGGTCTGCCCCCAGCGGGTAGCGGGCGCTCGCTTCCAGGGCGGCCACCGAGGCGCGCCAGGCCTCGCGCTCGCCATCCACCCGGAAGATCCGAATCACACCCGCACGTGGGGAAGGCGGTGCGGCCTCGTCCACCGCCGCGCCCGCGCCCGGTAGAGGCCGTCGTACAGGCCCAGGAATGCCGCGGCGCCCTGCATCAGGCCTTGTTCCACGTAGTAGTCGTCGGTGGACTTGCCGATGCCGCTGGCGACGGCGCGGAAGAAATCGGTGGAGTGCCGCACGTCGAGTTGCTCGTGAACGTCGTAGTGAACGAGCTGCTCCGGTCGCAGCCACCCCCGCGCCAGGATGCCTCGCCCGATCGCCCCGGAGATGCCCTGGAACATGTGCTCGATCATGCCGAGGGTGGCGGCGCCGACGATCCACTCGTCGAGCAGGCAGGCCCCCACGAGGGTGGTGTTGAAGGCGCGCAGCTCGGGCCAGAGCACGCGGGCCTCGATCCCCTCGTCGTCGAGCCCGTCGAGTCGCGACAAGAACTCGCGAAAGGTCGCGGAGTGGGCGCCCCGCGTGTTGCCCTCGCCGTGCTCCTCCCACACGTTTCGCAGCACCTCGACGCGCTGCCCGGTGCGCGGGATCTTGCCGACGAGGAGCGACATCGGCCTCGAGAAGAAGGTGACCGCCCAGAAGAACTGCACCTGCGTCTCGACGAAGTCCTCGCGCGAGATCGTCTCGAGGCCCTGGACATAGCTGTTCTGGCGCCAGTCGAAACGCCCGGCCGTCGTCTCCACCAGCGCCAGCACCCGCGCGAGTTGGGCCCCGGGGACGGCCGGTCGCGACAGCTCGTAGGGTTCGCTCATGCCTTCACGCCCACCAGCACGCGGTTGTAGAAGCCCGAGGTCTCGGCCGCCGCGAGGAGCTCCGCGCGGCCGGGCTCGAAGGCCACGCCCGGGAAGGCCTCCTCCACCCTTCGCTCGTTGTTGAGCTGGCGAATCGTCACCACGGCGCCGGAATGGAGCTCCCCGGCGATTCGCGACGCGAGGCGCGTTGCCTCGGCTGGCGGTGTCCAGTCCAGCACGTTGCTCAGGTGGACAAGATCGAATGCGCCGTAGTCATCGACATCGTCGAGCGTGCCGAGCAGGTGGTCGAAACGGCAGCGGGGCGGGTCGGTGCGTCGTAAGTACAGGGGGCGGGCGCGCTCGTGGTAGCCGCCGGTGAGGACGTGCGAGAGGTAGGGGTTGCGCTCGGGCCCGAGGGTCTCGAGCAGGTCTTCCACGGCGGTCTGGAAGTAGCGCGGGTAGCTCCCCGGCGTGCCGTGCTGCACCGCCGCCGGCCCGAAGGTAGCCACCAGCATCGAGTCGGAGAAGAAGAGGTCGAAGGCCACGGGCCAGTACGTCGCCGACGTGAGCTGGCGCCGCGCGCCCGCATCGCCGCCGGCGGCGGCCGCAATTGTGTCTCGCGACGCGACAAACTCGCAGAGAAAGCTGCGAAACTGTCGAAATAGCGCCTCAAATCGCCCACCCTCGCTGAGGCCCTCCGGGTCGTCGTTGCCCACGTTGAAACGCGACGGCGGCGCCCGGTCGACCAGCGCCCGCACCTTCTCCTCGACGTGCGCGTGCTGCGCCGGATTGGGATCGACCAGGCGTAGCCGCGCGCGGGGGAACTCGTGCTGGATGGCCAGGGCGGTGCATCCACCGCTCGCGACGCAGAGCACGGCGGGAGCATCCCCGCCGCGGCAGCGGAGTTCGGCGAGTTCCACCAACGGGTCTTCGCGCACCACCGCGAAGCTCAGTCTTGGGTCGCGCATGCGCCCAGCTATCCGCGCGGCGCACGACTGACCCGCGGGAATGATCCGCAGCGAGCGTGCAGTCCCGCGTCGGCCGGTTAGCCGGCGCCGCACTCCGGAGCGACCATGACCTCCACGCAGGCCGAGATCGACGTCAGCTACAGCGTCAGCAACGACTTTTTCAAGCTGTGGCTCGACGAGAACATGCACTACACCTGCGCGGTGTACGAGCGGCCCGACCAGTCGCTCGAAGAAGCGCAGGAAAACAAGGCCCGGGTGCTCTACGACTTCGCGGAGCTCAGTGCCGACAAGACCGTGCTCGACATCGGATGCGGCTGGGGCTCGATGCTCGACTACTGCGTGCGCCGCGGCGTCAAGCGTGCCGAGGGCGTCACGCTGTCCACCGCCCAGGCCGAGTGGTGCTTCGCCCGCAAACTGCCCCGCACCCAGATCCACATCTGCGACTACCGCGACTGGAAGCCGGCCGAGAAGTACGGCGGCCTCGTCAGCATCGAGATGATCGACCACCTCTGCTCCCCGGCCCAGGCGCGCGAGGGCAAGGCGATCGACATCTACAGGCAGTACTTCAACAAGCTGGCGGAGTGGGTGGAGCCCGGCGCGCACTTTGGCTTCCAGGCCATCCTCACCAACCGCATCCCCCGCAAGCGGCAAGACTTGCTTGACCTGCAGTTCACCGCCGACGTCATCTTCCCCGGCGGGCGCAACCCCCGGGTGGAAGAACTGGTGGCGGCGGTCAACCCCAACTGGGAGATCCGCGAGTTGCACATGCGCCGGGAAGACTACGGCCGCACCACCGGCGAGTGGCTGCGTCGCATGCGGCAACACGAGGCCCACATCCGGCAAACCTGGGGCGATGCGCTCTTCAGCGACTACGAGCGTTACCTCGACACCTGCGTTCGCGGATTCGCCGCCCACTGGTCGGGCGACGTGCAGATGAAGCTGCGCCGAATCTAGCCGCGAGCTAGCTCTCGAACTCCCAGCCGGAGCGGTAGCCGCCGAGCGCGGCGATCTCGTCGACCAGGCGCTGGAAGTGAGGCGAGGCGCCGAGGGTGGCCACGTCGCCGATGCCGACGAAACGCTGGCGCGCGCGGGTGACGGCCACGTTGAGCCGCCGCGGGTCGGCCACGAAGCCGAGCTCCTGCTCGGGGTTGCTACGCACGAAGCTCGCGAGGATCACGTCTTTCTCGCGGCCCTGGAAGGCGTTGACCGTGCCGGCCTCCACGCCGGGCAGCAACTCCCGCAGTCGCGACAGCTGCGCACGGTAGGGGGTGACGATGCCCACCTGCTCGGGACGCACCCCCTGGGCGAGTAGCTCGTCCCACGCGCGCTTGAGCAGGCGCAACTCGCCCACGTTGTAGAGCGAGTCGAGGGCGTCGCGCTCCTCGTCGAGCCCCATCCCAGCGGTGTCGATCCACTGGGCGGCGGGGCTCGTCACCGGCTCGGCCACGCTGGGGTGGGCGTTGAGCTTGCCCCCGTAAGTCACAGCTGACAGGGCCTGTAGTTCCGCGTTGAAGCGGTACTGCGTGGTGAGCATCGGGAAGAGGAAGCCCGACTCGACGAGACGTTGGAGGAGCGAACGCTCGAGGCGTTGGTCGCGGCTTTTCAACACGGGGCCGAGTTGCATCGGGTCGCCGGCGAGGATGAACCGTTTCACGCGTGCGGCGAGGAGCCAGAGCGCGGGCTCCGACACCTGCGCGGCCTCGTCGACCACGGCGGTGCGGGGGGCGACGAGCTCCATGCCCCGGGTGTGGAGCGTCCCGAGCGTCATCGCGACCACGTCGGCGGAGGCGAGCAGCTCGCGCTTGGCGGCGGCCCACTCGGCGCGGATGGCGTCGCGCAGCTCGATGCCCTCAGGGCCGGTCGTGCGGGCGGCCTGGCGTCGCAGCTCGCGGATCACGGCAGAGCGGGGCCCGTTGAGGATGCGCCACTCGAGGGTGAGGTGCTGCACCGCGCTCTCGATGCGCGCGCTGGCCCCGAGGCGCACCACGTCGAGGCCGGCGGCGTGGGCCTGCAAGGCGAGGTGGTCGACGGCGGCGTTGCTGTCAGCGAGGGCCCAGGGACGCTCGCCCATCTCGCGCAGCGCGCGGAGGATAGCCACCAGCGTGGCCGTCTTCCCGGTGCCCGGAGGCCCGTGAAGCAGGCCCACCTCGGTGGCGCCGAGCGCGAGCTCGGCGGCGGCACGCTGCGAGGGGTCGAGCATCGCGAACGCGGCATGCTCGTAGGGGTCGGCGCGATAGGGCTTCTCGTAGCCGAGCAAGAGGTTCGCCAGCGGCGTGTTGAGCCGCTCGGCTCGCTCCAGCGCCGCCACCTGGAGGCCGTGGACGTGAAAGTCGAGGCGGCGCGACAGCACCCACGGTCCGGCCCCCTGCGGCGGATCGTCAACCCGCAGTTCCAGCGTGTGCTCGTCGAGCCCTTCCACGCGGGCGGCGTGGCCCTCGTCGGGGCGGCCCAGCGGCGCGAGCAGCACCGGGTCGCCTACCGCCAGCAGGTCGGCCGGCACTCGCCCGCGCAGCACGACGTTGACGCGCCCCTTGGAGCGCAGCTCGGTGGCCTCGATGGACAGCGGATACACGCTGAAGCCGGCCGCCGCGCGCGCGGGGAGGGGAAGCGCCGCCAGCCGCGCGTGCTCGGCTTCCACGGCGGCGCGCTCGTGCGCGAGGGCGTCTCGAAGGGCGGCCAGGTGGGACAAGATCCCGGACCTATCGCGGCATCGCAAAAACGAAGAGGCGGCCCGCTGGGGACCGCCTCTGGTGCCTACGCCGGGGACTACTCGGCGGCCGCCTCGCCCTCTTCCGGCTTGTCCGACTTGATCGGGGTGGTGACGAATTTGATCTTCGCCCACCCGCCCTCGTTGGCGCTGCCGATGACGCGGCGCACGAGGCGGAAGTCGGTGCTGATGTCGGCCTGGACGACCAGCGAGCCCTGGAAGGCCTGGGTCGGGTCGCGACCCTCGATCTTCTCGCGGAACAGCCGTGCTTCCTCGAGGCGCTTGGAGAGGCCCGGGATGGGGCCGCCCGCCTGGTCGACGAGGGGGTCACCCATGTCCTCGGCCGGGATGCGCTGGTTGTCGAGGAGCAGGATGGCGTACTGGCCCGGCGCGTCGGTGGCTTCCGCCACCTGCACGACCGCGGTCTGGTCTTCCAGCGGCTCGCCCGCCATGCTCTGCGGCACCTTGATGCGCTCGGACAGCTCGACCTCACCCGTGGCCTTGAAGATCTGGATGAGGAAGATGACGAGGATGGTGAACATGTCGACCATCGCCGTCAGGTTGAGGCTGACGAGGCCGTTTTTCTTGCCGCCCGAGAGGGGGCTGGTGCGAAGGCGGCCGATCGGCGGGTACGCCGGGCGACGGCCTGGAGTGATGACGGGCATGGACTAGCCTCCTGCGGGGGCCGGCACGGCCAGTTCGGGGGGGACCGCCTGGGCGGCACCGCCGGCGAGCAGGGTCTTCGGGTAGCCAACCTTCCGGGACATGTCCAGGACCAGCACCATCTCCTCGTACTTGACGCCGTCATCGGTGTTGATGATGACCTGGTCTTTTTCGGGGTAGGTCTCGTGGTCCTTGACCATGATCTCTTCCAGCTTGGCGTAGTCGTACTCGTCGCCGAGCTTGGGGATGTTGGTGCCCTCTTCCACCTTGCGGCCGATCCAGTGCCCGTCTCCACGGACGTGCACGGTGAGCGGCGGCACCTCGTCGGGCGGGGGCGTGATGTTGGGATCAGGCGGATCGGTGTTGACACTCTGCTCGATGGTGAGCGAGTGGATCTCCGTCCAGACCGCCGTGATCATCAAGAAGGCAATGAGGCACGACAAGAAGTCGATGAACGGGACCAAGTTGAGGTCCACCATCATGCCCTTGCCGCGGCCCTTGCCGCCTTCGATCTGGACGCCCATGGCCTAGCCCGCCGCCGCCGCGCCTTCCTGCTTGGCCGCGCGGTTGGAGAGGACGAAGTTGATCTCGGCCACCACGGACTCGTTGATCGCCTCGAGGGTGTGCTGGGTACGCGCCTGGATCACCGCGTAGATGAGGATGATCAGCACCGCGACGCCGAGGCCGAACGCCGTGCAGTGCATGGCCTCGGAGATGCCAGCGGAGAGGAGCATGGCACGGGCTGCCGGGTCGGCGTCGGCCACCGCGCCGAAGGTGGTGATGAGGCCGGAGATGGTGCCGAGGAGGGCGGCGAGGGTCGCCGCGTTGCTGAGCACCGCGAGGTAGCCGGTGCGCGCCTCGATACGGGGCACCTCGGAGAGGGAGGCCTGGTCGAGGGCCGCCTGGATCTCCTTGTCGGGGCGGTGGGCCTTCATGAGGCCGGCGCGGAGGATGCGGCTGATCGGGCCCTGCTTCTGGCTGGAGAGCCAGCGGATGGCCGCCTGGGTGTCGCCACGCATGATGTGCTGGTTGAGGCCGGTGAGCAGCGCGTGCTTGTTCTCCGCGCAGTCGAGCCAGAGCACCTTGATGCGCTCGATGATGATTCCAATAGACACGAGGAAACAGGCGAGGATGAGGTGCATGCCCCACTTGCCTTCCTTGTAGAACTCGACAGCTTCCGAAATGAACGTCACGGAGAACTCCTGGCGCAGTCGCGCCGGTGGTGGGGTTTGGGCCACGCCTTGTAGCAGAGTCGCGCTGCGGTTTCCACGTCTCGCCGCAAGGAGTCGGTCAAGGCTCCCCGCGAGAGGCGTCCGCAGCGGGGGGAATCAGACCTCAAGTCTGACAAGGCGAGGGTCAATTCCTCGTCAACGGGCAGCTTCTTTCGACCGCTTGACATCGCCCCGACTGCGGTTTTACACCCAGTGGCGCCCACCGGAGTCGCCATGCTTTTCGCCTTTTTCTTCGCCTGCGACATGCCGCAGCCCCCCCAGCAGGTGGCCGAGTCAGAAAAGCCAGCCTGCGACGTGGATGTCAACAGGCTGGCGGGCACGAACTGGGTGTACAGCAAGCCGCAGCCGACCGGCCCCAACAAGCCGGATGCCTCGGCGCGCCTCCGCTTCCGAGACGACGGCGGCAAGCTCATCGCCGACTACACCGCCGGCTCGCAGGGCTCGGTCTACAACTACACCTGCACCGTGGCGGCTAACGGCATCGCCACCTGCCTCGAGACCAAGCCCAACACCGAGGGCTTCTGCAAGGCTTACGCATCGGTGCACGACGGCGTGTGCGACCCAGCTGCCGTTGCGCCCATCGCCGGGGTCAGCATCGAGGAGGCCACCAAGGCCGCCGAGGCGGTCAACAAGGAGCTCAAGGCGCTCAAGCCCAAGGAAAAGGAGCAGCAGCGCAAGGTCGACAACAGCCCGAACAACAAGATCCGCGGCAAGTTCCTCGTGGCGGTCGACAAGGCCAACTGCCAGCTCACCCTCCAGGACAAGTACCAGACCATGGTCGACGGCAAGCTCAACGAGCTCGAGAACGCCATCGGCGCGGGCAAGTTCCAGAAGGCAGCGGCCGAGTACGTCTGGGAGAGCTGCGAGGACCTCGACAGCGCCTGGGCGCCCGACGCGAGCGACAAGCACGCGGCGGTGCAGGCGCCGGGGACGATCAAGTTCTCCGCGATGCTCCAGAATAAGGAGAAAGGCGAACCGGGCTGCACCTACTCGGCCGACACCTGGGTGGACTGGGTGAAGGGGCCCGGCGGGATAGCCGCCACCGACGACCCAAAGTGGGGGCCGCGCTTCGACGTGAGCATCCCCATCTCGGTGAAGGGGCGCCACGTCGTGTACTTCGACCGCTCCAAGACTTGCAACGGCAAGACCGAGCGCATCGGCCTCACCTGCGCGATGGTGCGGGTGGAGTAACTACCGGCCCAGCAGGTCGAGCACCTTCCGGTAGGCGTCGCGTCGCGACAAGCCAGTCGCCTCGGCGAGCGCATCCCGTGCCTCCCGTGGGTCGAGCCCCCGCGCGAGCAACTCGCGGGCGAGCGCGTCGGCATCTTGCACCAGCGGCGCCTCGACGGGCGGCCCGATGAGCAGCACGACCTCGCCGCGGTCCTCGTCGCCCAGCTCGCGGCGCAGGTCGGCGGGGCGCCCCCGCAGCCACTGCTCGTGCTGCCTGGTGAGGTTGCGAGCCACGCACAACTCGCGCGCAGGCCAGGTGGCCGCCAGCCAGTCTAGGGTGCCCGCCAGCCGTTGCGGCGACTCGTAGAACACCAGCGTGGCGCGGAGCCCGCCCAGCTCGTCGGCCAGCCGGGCCCGCGCCCCCGGTTCCCGCGGGAAGAAGCCGGCGTAGAGCCAGCGGTCGACCGGCAGGCCCGCGCCGACGAGGGCGGCGACCGCCGCGCACGCACCCGGCACCACGTCGACGGCGAGGCCCGCGTCGATGCAGGCGCGCACGAGCCGGAAGCCGGGGTCGTTGACCAGCGGCGTGCCGGCCTCCGAGACCAGGGCGATCTCCTCGCCGCGCTGCAGCCGGGCCACCATCTGCTCGGCCCGCTCGCGCTCGTTGTGGTCGTGCAGCGCCACGAGCCGCGCCGAGATCCCGTGGTGGGCGAGCAAGGCGCCGGTGCTGCGCGTGTCCTCGGCGGCCACCAGGTGCGCCGCGCGCAGCACCCGCAGCGCGCGCAGCGTGATGTCGTCGGCGTTGCCGATGGGCACGCTCACCACGTGGAGGGTGCCGCTCAGGCGCGCTCCCCGGTCACCCAGGTGCACGCGGGCACCCCGGCCACCACGTGCGCGCGCTCGGCCGGCGACAGGACGAAGCCGTCGCTCTCGGCCGACAGCTCCTCGAGGAGGGCGCCCGCGAGCGAGCGCACCTCGGCCACGACGGTGCCGCGGCGCGCCAGTTGGCCGGGTGTGACGCGTGGGACCAGCACGCCGCTGGTCGAGGCGCGCGGTCCTGACTCCCGTCGCCACGGTCCTCCGCTGACGTGCGATACGTGTCGCGACACGGGATCGGCCAGGAGCCCCATCGCGTGGAGCACCCCCGCCACCGCCCGCGAGGCGGTCTCGACCGCCGCCTCGTCGAGCACCAGCCGTGGGCCCGCCTCGACGGTGACCGCCGGCACGCGGAGGCGGTTGAGCACCGCGCCGGTCAGCGAGCGGTCGAGGCGAAAGCGGCTGTACCGGTCGTCGGGGTACTCCCGGACGACTGTCAGCCCCGTCGCCACGGCATACGACTCGGCGAGGGACTCCAGGTTGGCGCGCGCCTCGCCGCGCAGCGCCACCGCGCGGTCGACAAGCGCATAGGGGATGGCCCCGGGCGCGTCGGCGTGGAGGTCGATCAGGGCGTCGGGACGTCGCGAGGCGATGTCGCCCCAGGCCGCGGCGGCGAGTCGTTCGCTGGGCGAGCCCTCGGGGTCGCCCGGGAACAGCCGGTTGAGGTCTTGCTCGTCTTCCGGCACGCGGCGCTGGCGACGCTCGAAGCCCTCGGGGTTGAGCGAGGGGTAGAGATGTACCGTCCCGCGAAGCAGGAGGGGCTCGAGGGCCTGGGCGAGGCGGATGACGGCACCGGTGCCGGTGCACTCGTCGCCGTGTACATTCGCGGTGACGACAACGACCGGCCCGCGGGCCTGCGTGCGGCGGCGATCCTGGGCCGCCGTCACCGTGATGACCACGATCTCGGCCGGTCGACCGGGGATGCTGGTGCGGGACACGGAGCGCGGCATCAGTCTCCCACCATGACCCAGGCCTTCAGGTAGTGGGCCTCGGGAAAGTGTAGCGCGGCCGGGTGATCCGCCGGGGGACAGGCCTCGTGGAGGACGCGCAGGCGACGGCCGGCGCGCTCGGCACCCTGCGACAGGGCGCCGGCGAACTGTCGAGGCGACTGCGTGCCGAGATTGCTGCACGCCACGAGCCATCCCCCGGCCGAGAGCACGCGGAGGCAGGCGGCGGCGAGGCGGGGCCAGTCCTTCTCGCCCTGCCAGCCGCCGGCGTCGGAGCGGGCGTACCCGGGCGGGTCGACCACCACGACGTCGTAGGCCTGTCCCGTGCGGCGGAGGCGGTCGAGCGCCTTGAAGCAGTCCTCGCCCCAGAAGCCGTGGTCCTCGGTTTTTAACCCGTTGAGATCGAAGTTTCGCCTTGCCCGGGACAGGTGCGGGGCCGAGAGATCGACGCTGTCGACCCGGGCCGCGCCATGGGCCACCGCCGCGACTGAGAAGGCCCCGGTGTGGGCGAAGAGGTTGAGCACGCGCCGCCCGGTCCACCACGGGGCGAGCCAGCGCCGGAGCTCGCGCATGTCGGTGAAGAGGCCGGCGTCCTTGCCGAGCGCCGGCCGCACCGCGAAGCGCAGGCCCAGCTCGGTGACCTCGACCTCGCCGGGATCGGCACCCCCCGCGATCCTCGCGGCAGGGGTCGGCCCGGCGTCCCGGGGATCGCGACGGTAGGCCACGACCAGCGAGCGCGCGTCGACGGCGCGGGCGACGATCGGGACCACGGCGTCGAGCGAGGGCGAGTCGAGGCTCAGCACCGCGTGGCCGGCGTAGTCGTCCACGCGGATGCCGGGAAGATCGTCATTCTCGGCGTTGACGAGGCGCCGCGCCGTCGCGTCGACCGCGACTCGTCGCGACAGCGCCGCTTGCACGCGCCGCGCCACGCCGGCCTCGAACCCCCCCTCGGCGTCGGCGAGAACGCGAACCGCGATCCACCCGTCGTCGGCGATGCCCTGGCCTAGGACGGTGCCGTCTTCGGCCTGCACGCGGACGCGCTCTCCGCGCTGGGCGCGACCGCCGGTCACCTCGGCCGGGTACACCCACGCGAAGCCCCGGCGAAGCCACGCGGCGGAGTAGGCGTTGACCGTGAGCACCCCGCCCGGAGTACGATCCGGGCGAGGACGCGACGGCGAGGGCATGGAACGACCGCTTTTCATCCCGGGCGCGCGTGGGCTGGTGGGCGAGTTCTACCAGCTCGTGCTGGCGGCCGCCTACCACGCTGATGGCTTCTGGGGGGAGGCCACCTTCGACCTCTACCCGCGCGAGCTGCCCGAGGGGTGGGGCTTCCTCGTGGCGGCGGGGCTCGAGCCGGCCCTGCAGGCGGTGGAGTCGCTCGCCTTCTCGGCCGACGAGGTCCGGGCGCTCCGCGAGCACCCGGTCTTCGCGAAGGTGTCCGGCGATTTTTTCGATATGCTCGCCGAGCTGCGCTTCGACGGCCAGGTGGCCGCCGTGCCCGAGGGCACGCCGGTCTTCCCGGGGGAGCCCGTGATGCGGCTCACGGGCAGCCTCATCGCGTGTACCTTGCTGGAAACCCGGCTCCTCCAGCTGGTGGGCGCGTCGACGGCGGTGGCTACCCGGGCAGCCCGGCTCAGCCTCGCGGCAGGGGAGGCCGCAGTTTACGACTTCGGCTCGCGGCGAAACAGCAGCGGCACGGCGGCGCTGATGGCGGCGCGGGCGGCGTACATCGGTGGCGCGGCGGGCACCACCAACGCAGCGGCGGCGCTGGTGCTCGGGGTGCCGGCCTTCGGCACGATGTCGAGCACCTTCCTCGCTGCCTATGGCGACGACCAGCTCGCCTACGACGCCTTCCGCTTGCACTTCCCCGCCCTCGGCCACTACGCGCTCCCCGACGACGACCCCGTCGACGGCGTGCGCCGCTTCGGGCGAGCCCGGGAGCGGGTGTCCATCGTGCGTATCGATCACGACGATCTCGCCCGCAGCGCGCGCACCGTGCGCGATGCCCTCGACCGCCACGGCATGGGCGACGTCAGGATCCTCGGCTCGGGCCACCTCGACGAGCACCGGGTGGAGAAGCTCCGCGCCAACCGCGCGCCGATCGACTGCTTCGCCGTCGGGCGCGCGCTCGCGCACACCTGCGAGCCCGGGACGCGCATGGCCTTCCGCATCGCCGAGATGCAGCGAGGGCCGGCCTGGGTGCCGGTCACGCGGCACGGGTCGTCAACGTGGCCCGGGAGGAAACAGGTGGTGCGCCTCCCCGGCCACGACCTCGTGTGCCTCGACGCCGAGGCCGCCATCTACGAGAGCCAGGGCGCGCCGCTGCTCTCCGCCGTGGTCGCGGCGGGCGCTCGCGTCACCACGGCGCCGTCGCTGGGCGACCTGCGTGAGCGGTGCCTGGGGCTCGTGGAGGCGCTGCCGGCCGGCCTCCGAGACCTGCGTCGGCCAGTCGCCCGGGAGATCCGGGTCAGCGACGGCCTCGCCGCGCTGAGCCTGCGCTAGCGGCCTAGATCAGGCTCCCGCCGAGCGAGGAGGCGATGTCTTCCGGGGCGAGCGAGGCGAGCCCGGCGAGCTCGGCCATGCGCCGGTTCGTCCCGCGGAGGTCGCGCACCAGCTGCCGGCAGATCGCCATCAAGAAACGGGCGCCAAGCGGCGTGTTCGCGAGGGAGAGCCGCTGGAAGTCGTCGCCGAGCAACTCCAGCACGCGCGCCTCGGTGCCGGCGTGGCAGCTCGCGGCGCGCGGTCCCCCGTCGATCAGGGCCACCGCGCCGAGGATCGCGCCGCGCTCCAGCACGGCGAGGCGGGGGCGCTGGCCGCCGGGGAGGCGCCGGAACACCTCCACTTCGCCATCCAGCAGCAGGTAGGCGGCGCGCGCTCGCTCGTCCTGTTCGATGATCACCGCGCCTGCGGGGAAGATCAGCGGGCGCCCGATGCCCGCGAGCACCTCGAGATCGTGGTCGGGGAAATCGGCCAGGCTCGCGACGTGGCGCAACTCGGCAGCGTTCATCGGGCAATCCTCTTGCTGGCATCCACGAGATCGGCGCGGAGGTCGCCTCCGGGGTTGGCCAGCATGCGGTCGAGCTTCGACTCCAGGGCGCGCAGGCGGGAGCAAACCTGCGTGGCCACGGTGCGCAGGATGCCGGTGGCGGCCGGGTGGCCCGCGGCGAGCAAGTCGGCGAAGGCGTGAGCGTCGATCACCAGGACGACCGTCTCTTCCGCCGCCACCGCGCTGGCGGCCCGGGGCGCGGGGTCGATGAGCGCCATCTCGCCGAGAATCGAACCCGGCGCCTCCACCGCGATCACCAGGTCGGGACCATCGGCCACCGCCACGCTGATCTGCACCGAGCCGCTCACCACCACCATCACGCTGTCGGCGAACTCGCCCTCGCTGAAGATCCGCATCCCGGGCTTGTAGCGAAGGCCGGTACAACGGGCGGCCAGCGCCACGGCGTCGTCGGGACCGAGGGAGCTGAAGATAGGTAGCCGCCGCAGCAGCCGCGCGAATTCTTGCAAGGGCATCTCAGGGGCTCGCCATCAATAGCTGGTTGGGGTCGCGCCACGGATGGCCACGACAGTGGTGCCGAGAAGGAGGGCGTCGTTTACCCCGGCGAGGCGCGCCGAGGGCACGCGAACGGCGGGCCCCTGCGGCGGCAGGATGACGGTGGGACAGGTGGGATGGATCGGCTCCACCGTCACCCGGTCGCCCTCGACGGCCACCACCGTCTGCCGGCGTCCGGTCAGCGACTTGTCCATGGTGAAGTACTTCTCGCGGGCGCGGGCGGCGCGCGGCCCGGAGCACCAGCGAATGTGGTCCTGGCTGCTGCGGTCGGGCAGCAAGAGCCCGGGGTGCTGCGGTTCACGGCCCAGTTCCACCCGCTGGCCGCTCGCGACGCCGAGGCGGATCTGCGAGTCGCCGAGCAGCACGCCCAGGTAGCCCTCGGCGTTGAGCAGGCTGTACTTGAAGCTGCCGGCCGAGGTGTGGATCACCATGCCGTCCCTCAGGGCCACGGTGCTGTTGACCGGGGTGGATTGCCCGTCGATCACCGCCCCCGGGGCGAGCACGGCGACGGTGGCGCCGGCGCTCGACACGTCGACGCGAACCACGGCGCGGTCGCTCTGGTTCACCCATCGACCATCGGAGAGGAGGTCGTAGCTGTAGCCGGCCACCACCTCGGCGTACGGGACGGCAGGCAGGCCGAGCCCGGCCAGCACGAGGTTGACGACCGAGATGGCGCCGCCATCGAGGATGATGGTCTCGCTGCCGACGGGGCGGTGGACCGGCGCCAACAGTCGCGAGAGCGTCGCGTCGAGGGCCGCCGGCGTGGTGATCAGCATGCCGCGTCCGTGTCGCGACCACTCGATTCGCTCGGCGGGACCGATGGAGTAGGCCTGGAGCCACAGGTGCGAGGGGTCGACGATGGGGAGGCTGTCGGCCGCCTGCGCCAGCGCGGGGGTGCCCACGCGGTGGCCTACCAGCACCACGTGACCCGCCGGGGGCACGACGGGGACGGGGTCGCCGAGTTTCCACGTGACCAGTTTCCCGGTGCGCACGCCCGCGGCGAGCGCGTCGGGCAGGTTGCACTGGTGCTGGGGCACGGCGCGGAACACCTCGACCTCGCCGGGGATGCCCTTCAGGCTGAGTTTCCCCGTGCTATCCCAGGGAATCTCCGCCTGGTTCATGCAGTGCCAGGTACTGGCGGAGATCCACACCTCGCCGGCGGGCGCCCTGGCGTTGATGCGCGAGGAGAGGTTGACCGTCTCCCCGAAGGCGTCGTTGCTGGTTTCCTCGACGTCGCCCGTGGCGCAGGAGGCGCGGAAGATGACCCCGCCGGCGGAGCCGGGAGCGTGGGCCTCGACGAGATCGAGACAGGCGCGGACAGCCTCGGTGGCGCTGTCGAAGAGGGCCATGAAGCTGTCGCCAAGGCCCTTGACGATGCGACCGCCTCGGCGGGTGAGCACGGGCTCCACCATGGCCTGGTGCTGCGCCAGCAGGTTGCGGAGGGCCTGGCGGTCGCTGTTGACGACCGACTTGGTGTAGTCGGCCATGTCGGTGAACACGACCGTCTGGGTGCGGGTTCGCGTTTGCACCGGGCTCCTCGGGGCCGCATCGTATCAAGAAACCGGGACCACGGCTGACCGCCACTCTGGCACGCGCGGTCGGCCTGATCGTGCCAAGTTGACAAGATGGCGCGGCGGGACGCGGCGACTTCGTTATTGTCGGCACTTCCCGCGTGGCCCGGATCTTGCTAATTGGGCGGTCGCATGCCCCGGCTGCCTCAACTCACTCGCACCCGCGCCCTGGCTGCGCTGGGCCTGTCGCTCGGCGCCGGTGTCGCCGCCGGCGCCGCCGCGAGCATCGCCCTTGGCGCCTACCTCGAGGTGCCCGAGGGCGAGGCGCTCCCCGAGTTCGCCGATGCGCCGGCGCCCGCGGTGGCCTCCGCCAGGGACGACGAGTCCGCCGGCGGC
>Ga0194131_10005093_pt1 | contig 19265 bp, 10 predicted proteins | sample TA2KigO120mmetaG_FD_148631 | JGI IMG/M metagenome (GOLD analysis project Ga0194131, IMG submission 148631) | Freshwater microbial communities from Lake Tanganyika, Tanzania - TA2015053 Kigoma Offshore 120m | ecosystem: Environmental > Aquatic > Freshwater > Lake | place: Tanzania: Lake... | reverse complement strand
GCCGCGAGGCAACGGCAGCCACGCTTCCCACTCCGCGAAATTCGCTCGGGTCGCCGTTGCTTCAACGCTGTTGACGACAACCTTGGCGACCGTCCCGTTGTCGCTTGTTACGCCACGAACATGGGTCTTGCCGTCCTTGATGGCGACGTGTGTGATGACGGTGGTCGGCGCCAGATCGTCGACGGGATCGAGCAGCTTGGGGAACGCGACGCCTTTGACTTCGGTGACGCGCGATTCGTCGCCGGTCAACGGGAAGTCTGCCTTGAACTTGCTCGGATCGGCTTTGAACTCGCCGGAGCGCGTGCTTGAGACCTGGGCGTGTTTGCCAGGGCCATACCAATCGTGCAGATAAATTGGAACGCCCTTTTCGGTCTTCGGCGTCTCACGTGGACCGCCGCCCAGGTTGACGAGCGATTTCGATTTGCTGTTGTCGTTCCAGTTCACCGTTTTGACATTGCGGAAATGCGACTCGGCTTTGCCATAGGGATTGTCGTCCGAAATCTGAATGAGCGGCATCCCGCCCGATCGGCATCCGTCAAAAGTCAACCCGTCCACGGCGAGGACGCCATACTGGATACTGATATCGTCATGGCCGCGGTTGAACGGCTCGGTATGCGTTTGACTGATCGTCAGGTTCTTGTACTCGTGATTGTCATAGTTCGGATGGTAGACGCCATAGGTGACCTTGTGGATGACCATGTTCTCGACGCGCAAGTTCGGCACCTGCGGGCGGAAACCGTAGTGCGTGTCCCAGATCTTCATGTTGCGGACGATGAAAGGATGCTTGGCGTCCGGGCCGACCTTGCTGACTCCCTCGCCCAAATTGAAACCGTACAGCCCTCGACTCGAGTGCACCTCGTTATCGTCGAAGCAGACGAAGGGCAGGGTACGGATATCGACGGTCTTCTTCGTGCCGTCGGGCTGGGCGACCTTCATCGTCAGCTTGAGGGCGCTGCTCGGCGTCGCTTCGAAACGGAAGCCGTAGTTGTCGTTCTCGGCGGCAACGTTGCGCGTGAAGGTGTTCATGCTGTTGGCCCACCAGAAGCCGGCGCCGTCGTTTGCGTCAAAGGGGAGCACCTGCTTGGGCAATCGCTTGGTGCGAACGGCGCCGACGGCGAGGTTGCGATCGAGGACGTTGAAGACCTCAGTGCCGTCTTCGAGGAAGAATCCGTGGCCGAGGCTCTTGTAACCGACGCAATCGCGAACGACGAGATAGTTGGTCCCGTGAATGGTCAGCCAGCGATTGTGGCTATCCCAGATCGACGCGCCGACGACCGAGCTGCCGCGCATCGTGTCGCCGCACAGGTGGAAGTGCAGACTGTAGCGGCCCAGCACGCCGGCCCTACCCAGATGGCGAAACTCGGCATAGCTGATTGAGCCGGCCGAATTGACGTGATACATCGTGTGCCCGCGAATGCCCGTGGGATCGGCGGATTCAATCGTCACATTCCGGCTCAGGTTGGCGACTTCGGCCCGGTAGTCGCCCGTGCCGAGATGGTCGTACGTGAGCGGCTGGTCGAGAATGAGCCGGATGCCATCGGGAACCTTGGGATCGCCGGGCGCCAAGGTTTCGATGTTTTTGATGACGCGTTCCTCGGTGAACGGCCCTTTGTTGTAGCCGTGGCTCGTGGCGGTGACGATGACGCGGTCGCCGACCTTCCAGCCTGGGACTGGGCTGTCGAGCGTGACACTGGCATCGCCCGCTTTTGCCGTGCTGCCGATGCGAACCCAGGTGCGATTCATCGGTGCGCCGTGCAGGTCCATGCGACCGCCGCAGCACACGATGGCAGGCCAGGAGTTCTTGTCGGTCCCTTCGATGTAATGGAGGCGGATGAGCGCGGTGTGCTTGGCGTGGATTGGGGCGGTCGGCGAGCCCACCTGAAAGACTGGCTGCATCCACTTTTTGTCGTCGACCGCCGTATGGCTGTCGCAGTCGAATCCGTTCTCGCTAGCATCGGGGCCAGGGTGGATCCTGATCAGGCCTACGTTCAGCACGGTGTCTTGGTTCGGTGCAAAGGAAAGCGTGCCGGCGACATGAATGAAGCGAATGACCGCGTCGGATTTGACATCGTAGATGACCACGTGCCCCGGGGCCACCTGCACGCGAGCGCCGCCGCCGGGAACTTTGCCGCCTTCCCATGTTGCGCGCGACGACCACGCCCCGCTCTTGGCGGAACGAATCAGGTCTTTGTCCGGGTGCTGTGCCGATGCGATTGAAGGTATGCAGCCGGCTGCGAACGCAAGCACGCAAACAAGAATTCTTGGGAAGTGGGGGGCCATGAGTTGGATCTCCGGGGTGGGGTCGTACGGCGTCATCTTGCTGCAAAATGCCGACTGTGTCAACCTCGTCGGCAAGAAAACGAAAGCGCGGAAAACCGCGAAAAGAGTTGACGCAGGGAATGATCCACGTTAGGCTGGAATAACAGAACTCGCCAGTCCTGTTTTGATTTCATGCGATGCCCGCGCGCAATCATTAGCCTGCAGCGCAAGCAAGGGCTACTCTCCCTCCTTTTTGCGCTGCGGGCTCGTGAGCGAGAGGTTCCATCATGAAAAATCCATCGATCGCAACGGCTATGCTCATCGGGTGCGTGTTTGGCCTCGCGGGCTGTCGCCACGGAGCGGGCGATCCAGGGATCAAGACAACGGCGCCGTCCAAGATAGTGCTGCAGCGCAACGTCGATCTCACCACCGCTGTTCAGAAGGCCCTCGTGTATCGGGCTGAAACCATCGGTGTCTTGGAGGCCGAGGGGCAGACTGATATCGCCGCCGGTGTTAACGGAGTGGTCGACGAAGTTCTCTTCCGTGAAGGCGACGAGGTGAGGGCCGGCGATGTTCTGGTGATCATCGACAAGGAACGCTACCAGGCAGACGAAGACTTGGCCCGCGCGAACATGGAGCGAGCCAAGGAGAACGTGGGCGTCTTGCGCGACATCGCCGTCCGGGCCGAGAAGTCGGGGCTGGGCATCTCCAATGAAGAACGAGCGAAAGCAATCGGCAATTATCGCGTCGCCGAGGCCGAGCATCGCTCGATGGTCGCCGCCCACGCTCGGGCCAAGCACAACCTTGCCCGCTCGCGCGTCAAGGCCCCTTATGATGGCCGCATCAACAAGCGGCTCGTAACCGTCGGTAGCTATCTCGAAGAAAAGACGGTGATCGCCACCATCGCTGACCTGTCGCGCATGCGGCTCGTCGGTTATGTGGCCGAGTCGGCGGCGCCCGTGATGCGCGATTTGCTTGCCGTTCAGGACGACCGCTTGATGGCTGCCCGCGTCGGCCTCATGCTCGCCGGCGTTACTGGGCAGACCCCATGGCAACTCGCGGCGCCCTTGTCGCTGCTTCAAGCCGACATGGTCGCTTCTGGCTTTGATCCGGAGTTCGAAGTTTTTGCGATGCCCGGGCAGCTGCATTTGGCGCGCATCTTTTACATGAGCACGGTGGGCAACGTCGATACGCACATGTTCGAATGCAAGGCTGAGGTGCTCGGCTGGCGCGTCGAACCAGTCCCGCCGAATCCGTCCGAACGAAAGCCGCCGGACAAGAAGTCGAACGGGACCATCCTCACAACGGGCGGATCGGCGGATTCCAAGGATCCCAAGCAGCCGGAACTCATCGCTCCGCCACGTTCACTGGCTTCGCTCGGCCCGAAGCGCTCGCTCGACGTCTTCAGCACGCCGAAACTTTGGCCCGGCTTCACCGCTAAGATTCGCTTCCCGATGAAGAGCAGCCCCCATGCCGTGGTCGTTCCCGAAGAGGCCGTCCGCTACACGGAAAAAGGCGTCATCGCCTTCGTGCCCGAGGAAGTGCGAAAAAGCGACGGAAAAACCGAGTGGATCGCCCGTGTCCGCGTTCTCGACCTCGGCTTCCGCGGCGACGGCTGGGTCGAAGTCCGCCGTGGCCTCTCCGCCGGCGAACGCCTCGTCCACCGCGGAGCCGAAGCCCTCGAAGACGGCACCCCCATCCGATTCAAATGAACCACAGATGGACACGGATGAACACAGATAGGGAGAAGCCAATGGTGCCGGACGGCGATGTGGTATGACCGATAATCGTGATCTGCAGGAAGGAAGGAAGGCAACCGGGTGCACTATGGCGAGATGGGCGTCTGACGTTAAGGTCGAGAAAACCGAATGGCTCGTACCATCGATCATCCCGAAAGGGCGCGTCGCCCGCTGATCTCCTATCCGTGTTCATCCGTGGTTAACTCGCCATGACCCTTTCCGACATCAGCATCAAGAATCCGGTTTTTGCCGTCATGCTGTCGTCGGCCATGATCGTGTTTGGCTATATGGGCTACCGCGACATGGGGATCAGCCAATTTCCTGAAATCGACTTCCCTGTCGTCAACATTACGACCTATCGTGAGGCGGCCGATCCGGAGATCATGGACTCCGACGTCACCGACATCATCGAGGACGCGGTGTCGGGCGTTGAAGGCATCGACTACGTTTCGTCGCAGAGTTCACAGGGCATCAGCGTCGTCACGGTGTTCTTCCAGATCCATCGCGACATCAACGCGGCGATGCAGGATGTACAGAACGCCGTGTCGGCTTCGATGCAGCGGCTGCCCACCGACATCGATCCGCCGGTCGTCAGCAAGGTCAACTTCAACAAATTTCCGGTCCTTTGGCTCGCGGTGCATGGCAATCGCCCGCTGCCGGAGATTAGCCGATTCGTCGACGATCACCTGAAACGGCACGTGCAGAGCTTGCCCGGTGTCGGCGGTGTGATGTACGGCGGGCTTCGTGGCCGAAACATGCGCGTCTGGCTGGAGAACAAGAAGCTTGCTGCGTATGGACTCGACGCCAACGATGTTGTTCGAGCGTTGCGCACGGAGCATCTCGAACGTCCCGCAGGGTTCATTCAAGGCGACAAGATCGAGCTCAACGTTCGCACGATGGGCGAAGCCAAGACGGCCAAGGAGTTTGAGCAGATCCCGGTTATGACCCGAGGCATCCAGGTCGTTCGCCTGCGCGACATCGGCGTTGTCGAGGACGGACTCGAAGATCGCCGCGGCTTCTCGCGTTTCAACGGCCAGCCGACGGTCGGCGTCGGCGTCATGCGGGCCATGGGCGCCAATGTCGTCGAAGTCTGCCAGGCCGTCAAGGACAAAGTGCCCGAGCTCTCGAAGATGCTTCCGCCCGGCATGGAAATCAGCGTCTCCACGGACTACTCGCTGTTCATCATTGAGGACATCAAAGAGGTTCAAAATGCCCTGTTCATGGGCGTCATCCTCACGGCATTGGTCACATTCGTCTTTCTCGGCTCGATCGGCACGACCTTGAACGTGCTGGTGTCGATACCGACCTCGCTGATAGGCACATTTGTCGCCGTCAAGTGGTTCGGCTTTACCATTAACTTCATGACGCTGCTGGCGTTGTCGCTCTCGGTCGGCGTTGTTGTCGATGACGCGATCTTGGTACTCGAGAACATCTATCGCCGCCGCGAGCACGGCGAAGGAAAGATGGACGCGGCCGTGAAGGGGGCGAACGAGATTAGCTTCGCGGCCATCGCGGCAACACTGTCCATCGTGGCCATCTTCATTCCAGTCGCGTTCCTCAAAGGCTCGATCGGGCGGTTCTTCTTTCAGTTTGCCATCACGACCACCGTCGCGATATCACTCTCGCTCGTAATCTCGCTGACGATCACGCCCATGCTTTGTGCCTTTTTTCTGAACGTCCGCGACGCCCCTACCCAACCCTCCCCCCACGGTGGGGGAGGGCAGGGATGGGGGCCCGCGGCTTACGGCGGGTTTTTCGGACCGGTCATGACCCTGTTCACCTGTGCTCACTGGCTGCTCGATCGCTTTATCCTCGAACCGATCTTCATACGGCCAACCGATTGGCTCATGGAACGATTCACTCTTTGGTACGCACTCGTCCTGGGCCATGGGCTGAGGCACAAGTGGTGGGTGTTGCCATTGAGCCTCTTGCTCGCCGCGTCGGCGTTGCTTTTCGTCTTCGGCATCAGCGTTCCTACGCCTTGGGGCGAACCGATCAAGATCAAGGCGATCGGCCGCGAGCTTGTGCCAAGCGAAGATCAGAATCGCTTGTTGGTCAACGTGATCTGCCCCGTCGGCAGCAGCATCGACTACGTCGACGAGATGCTCAAGAAAGGGGAGGCGGTTCTGCGCGATCTCAAGGATCCCGTTAATGATCGGGAAGTTGTGGCGACGTTCTTCTGTGCTGTGTCGATTCGTCCCGGGGCGCTCATAAGTGAAGGCCTCTTGTTCGTGCGGCTCATTCCGGCCGGGGAGCGGACGGTGTCGCAGTCGGACATCATCGTCATGATTCGCAAGGAAATGGTGAAGATCCCCGGATGCCGAACGGTCGTCCTCGACCTATCGACGCAAGGTTTCACGGCGGTGCGAGGTTACCCCGTCGATTTCGCCGTGCAGGGACCTGACTGGATGAAGGTGACGGAGTTTGCAGAGACGATTCGCGAACGGATGAACGACAGCCCCTATGTGGCCGACGTCAACTCGGACTATCGCCCTGGGATGCCGGAAATTCACGTCAAGCCGGACGTGATCAAGTCGACCGAGGTGAACCTGCCCGTGCAACGCATTGCTTCGAACATCACAACGTTCATGGGCGGCGTGCGCAGCGGGCGATTTACCGACAATGAGCGCCGCTACGATGTCCGTGTGCGTTTGCTCGAACAAGAGCGATTCTCCATGAATCAGCTCGATGATCTGTTTTTCCGCAGTGACAGGAACAAGTTGATCCCCGCGCGCGACGTGATGACCCACGACGTCAAGCCGACGCTGCCGATCATCAACCGATACAATCACATGCGCAAGATTCAGGTCACAGCCAACGCAGCGCCCGATGTGTCGCAAGGCGAAGCGTTCGCCAAGTGCCTGGAGATCGTCGACGAGGTGCGCAGCGAAATGAACCTGCCGACGAGCTATCGCATTGTGCCGCTCGGCAACGCCCAGGCCATGCAGGAGACGCTCGATAGCCTCTGGATCGCGCTGGCGCTTGGTTTCATCGTAGCGTCAATGATCCTTGGCGTGCAGTTCAACTCGTTCGTCCATCCGTTCACGGTGCTGATGGCCGTCCCGTTCGGCGTCACCGGCGCCCTGGCGACGTTGTGGATGTTCGGCGATCGGTTGAATTTCATGAGCATGATCGGCATGGTCTTGCTCGCGGGGCTTGTGAAGAAGAACTCGATCATCCTGGTCGATTACACGAATCAGTTGCGCGCCGAAGGGAAGACGCTTCTCGACGCGGTCATGGTCGCCTGCCCGACGCGATTGCGGCCGATCATAATGACGACGCTCGCCACTATCGCGGGCGCCATTCCTCTGGCGTTCGGTGTCGGCCCTGGCGCCGAGACGCGCGCCCCGCTGGCGCGCAGCATCATCGGCGGCTGCGTGCTATCGACGCTGGTGACTCTGATCATCGTGCCGATCTTTTATGTTGTCTTCGACCAGTTCGGCGCCTGGATGACGACGTTAACTGAGCGCGAGGACAATGCGGAGACGCGTTAGAAGTCCTGGGGAGAGATACTCCGATCCCCAGGCTCGGAGTACCTCGCCCCGGGCTTCCCAGCAATCATGACCACCTCCAACTACAGCCTGTCCGATCTCTCGATCAAGAACCCCGTCTTCGCGGTCATGCTGTCGGCGGCCATGATCTTTTTCGGATACCTCGGCTATCGCGACATGGGCGTCAGCCAGTTTCCGGAAATCGATTTCCCCGTCGTCAACGTCACGATCATCCGCGAAGCGGCGCCGCCGGACATCATGGACGGCGACGTGACCGATGTCGTCGAGGACGCAGTCGCCGGCGTCGAAGGCGTCAATTACATCATGTCGCGCAGCCTCGAAGGAACGAGCATCGTCACGATCTACTTTCATCTCAATCGCAACATCGACGCGGCGATGCAGGACGTGCAGAACGCGGTAGCCGCCGCCCGCCGCAAGCTGCCGATCGACATCGACCCGCCGATCATCTCCAAGATCAATCCGAATAATCTGCCGGTGATGTGGATTACACTGTCGGCATCGACAAAGCCCGGCTCGCCTCCGGTGTCGATCAAGACGATTAGCGACTTTGCCGAGAAGCAATTCAAGCAGGAGATATCCAGCATCCGCGACGTGGGCGGCGTTGTCTTCGGCGGCCTGCAAGCACGCAACATCCGCATTCATCACGATCATTTCAAGCTTGGCGCTTTCAATCAGACCGTGACCGATCTGAAGCGATCCGTCGACGATCAACACGTCGAGACGCCAGCGGGCTATGTCCAGAGCAGAAAGGTCGAGGCGAATCTGCGGACGATGGGTGAGAATTACTCGATGAAGGAATGGGACCGCATGCCCATCGCCGGCAAGACGAACCAACAGATCTATCTCAAGGATGTCGCCGTCATCGAGGACGGCACGGAGGACAAGCGCAGCTTTGCACGCTATAGCCGCATGCCGGCGGTCGCCGTCGGCGTGCGCAAAGCGCTCGGCGGAAACCTCGTCGCCGTGTGCGAGAACGTCAAGGTCGAGTTGCCACGCTTGCAGAAGATTCTCCCGCCCGGCGTCGAGATGAACGTGCCGGTCGATTACTCGATCTTCGTGCGAGAGAATGTGGACGAATTGAAACTCACCTTGTTCCTCGGCATCGTCCTCACCGCGGGCGTGTGCTTCCTTTTTCTTGGCTCGCTCGGCACGACCATCAATATCTGTTTGTCGATTCCGACATCGCTCGTCGGCACATTCTTCGTCTTGCGCTACGCCATGCCCATGATGGGCATGGAGCCGTTTACTATTAACTTGATGACTCTGCTGGGTCTCTCGCTCTCAGTCGGCGTCGTCGTCGATGATGCGATCTTGGTGCTCGAGAACATCTATCGACATCGCGAAATGGGCAAAGAGAAGACCGAAGCGGCGCTGATCGGCGCACGCGAGATCACGTTCGCGGCCCTGTCGGCGACCCTGGCGATCATGGCCATCTTTCTTCCCGTGGCGTTCATGAAAGGAACGATCGGCAAATTCTTCTTCCAGTTTGGCGTGACGGTCAGCGTCGCGGTGTTCTTCTCGCTGATCTCGGCATTGACGTTGACCCCAATGCTGTGTGCCTTCTTTCTCAACGTGCATGAGCGCTTGCCGCATCCGCCGAGTTTGTTCGGCTGGCCGTTGGCGATACTGGTGGGTGTGTTTACGATCGTGACAACAAGCTCGGTGCGCATTGCCGCGATCTTCGCCCCGGTGTTGAGTCCCTGGGCATGGTGGTTTGAATCGCTCGTCGGCAAGATCGATCATCCGGTTCTCGCCTGGACGGCGATCACCGTCGTCGAGTTCGTCATCGCCATGCTTCTGATGCGCTTCGCCAACGTTCTGTACTGGGCCCTCGATTATTATCTCTTGGAGCCATGCCTTCTGCGGCCCACCGAGTGGCTGCTCGACAGAGCAACGACCGGGTACGCTTGGCTTTTGCATTGGTCGCTGACGTTCTGGAAGTTCGTTCTCGCGGTCAGCGTCGCGCTCATCGGCGTGGCGGCAGTGTTTATCGGCTTCGATGTCCTTGGGCGCGAATTGGTCCCAAGCGAAGATCAGAGCCGACTCGTCGTGCATGTCGTTTGCCGCATTGGCGCCAGCATCGACTCGGTCGACGATCGCTTGCAAAAGTGTGAAGAGAGACTTCAAGACATGCCGGAGGTAGCGAGCTTTCTGACGACCGTGGCGAGCGAGCCCGGCCAGCTCATGACGGAGGCCGACATCTTCGTGCAACTCGTTCCGCGTCACGAACGGAACCGCTCGCAGCAAGAGTTGATGCGCCTCATTCGCGATCAACTGTCCGAGGTGCGCGACATCCGCGTCGTCCTGCGCGATCAATCGACGGAAGGCTTCACCGCCCAGCGAGGCGATCCGGTCGACTTCGCCATCCAAGGCGACTGGGCACGGCTTCCCAAGGTCGCCGAGCGCATCAAAGAAGGCATGACGCGAAGCGGCATGTTCGAAGACATCGATTCTGATTTCCGCCCCGGCATGCCCGAAGTCCGCATCAAGCCGAACCGCGACAAGCTGGCGATGGTCGGCATGAACATGGCCCACCTCGCCAACAGCCTGAGCTTCCACGTCGGCGGGCAGCGCATCGCCAAATACACCGACGGCGGTCGGCGCTACGATGTCCGGCTGCGCGTCTTGCGCGACCAGCGCTCTTCGCCGAACCAGCTCGATTCAATGCTCCTGCGCGCCGGCGATAAGCAGGTGCCGCTGCTCGACGTCGCCTCGATCGAAGTCGTGCCCACGTTGCCTGTCATCAACCGCTACAACCATCAGCGCATGATCGAGATCACCGCCAACCCGTCGCACGGCAACGCGCAAGGCGAGGCGATCGCCACGGCTCAGAAAATCGTCAACGCCGTCGCCGAGGAATCGAAGGCCTGGCCCGATCAAAGCGAAGGCCACAGCTCGCGTGAGATTCGCGTCGTCGAGCTTGGAAACGCCCAGGCGATGCGCGAGACGATCGAAAGCTTGGTGTTCGCCCTCGTCCTCGGCGTCATCATCGCCTACATGATCCTCGGGGTGCAGTTCAACTCGTTCGTGCACCCGCTGACGGTCCTCATGGCGATGCCGTTCGCCGTTACCGGCGCATTGACCACGCTGTGGCTCACCGGCGATACGCTCAACATGATGAGCATGATCGGCCTGATCCTTCTGATGGGCCTGGTCAAGAAGAACTCGATCATCCTTGTCGACTACACCAATCAGCTGCGTGAGGAAGGGCTCGGTCTGGAGGAAGCGGTGCTCAAAGCGTGTCCAATTCGGCTTCGGCCCATTCTGATGACCTCGGTGGCCACCGTCGCCGGCGCCATCCCGGCGGCGATCGGTTGGGGCCCCGGCGCTGAGACGCGCGCTCCCATGGCCCGCGGCATCATCGGCGGCATCGTCCTGTCGACGCTGATTACGCTCATCCTTGTCCCCGTGTTCTACGTCCTGCTCGAACGCCTGCGCGGCGCATCCGTCAGGCTGGAAAGCCTAACCTACGCCGAACCGGACGCCCCCGACAACCAGCCCACCGATTCCGGGATTCAGCATGTCTGATCCGGAAACCTGTATCGTCAGTGAACGGGTACGGCTCGATGACGGAAGGAAACGAAGGAAGCGTGCGACTCGTCTGAATGACTGTGCGCGATTCGGCTGCAAGATCGTAGACATCACGCTCAGCGTGATGAGGGCAGCCTGTATGACCGTCACGCCGAACCGAGCCCCACTGTCCGACCATCACGCGGAGCGTGTTGTCTACGATCGGTCGCTGCACATTCGCGCACATTGATTTAGCTGACAGGTGTGTAAAATGTCTGTAACGGCACGGCGGCATTCCTGATGCCTTACAATTGAACGCTGTACGCCTATGCGGAGTCACTGTGTTTCACCGCCGACAACTCCTGACTCAGACAAGCGCCTTTCTCGGCGCGGCCGGGCTGGCGTCGCTTCTAGGTGAAGGCGGAAGCCCCGTGGTGAGGTACTCCGAACCCCGGGGATTGCAGCCGCATTTCGCCCCCACCGCGCGCAACGTCATCTTCCTGTTCATGGGCGGCGGGCCGTCGCAGATGGACACGTTCGACCCGAAGCCGATCTTGCGTCAACGTCACGGCCAGGAGATGCCGGCGTCGGTGCTGGGCACGCAGCGGGTGACGCTGATGACGCGCAACCAGGGGCACTTCCAGGCCGCCGCCACGCCGTTTCGCTTTCGCAAGGTCGGCCGAGCCGGGCACGACATGAGCGACCTGTGGCAGCATTTGCCGCGCGTCGCCGACGAGCTCACCTTCATCCGCTCGATGCACACCGAGCCAATCAATCACGATCCCGCGGTCATGATGATGCAAACGGGCCGAGGCCAAACCGGATTGCCTTCGATGGGATCGTGGATCAGCTATGGCCTGGGCTCAGAGAATCGCGACCTGCCGGCGTACATCGTCATGATGTCAGGGACGATGGATCAGCCGATCAGTTGGCGTTACTTCAACGCCGGCTTTCTGCCCGCGCAGCATCAGGGCGTGCAGTTTCAGGCCGACGGCGATCCAGTTTGCTATCTGTCCAATCCGCAGGGGCTGTCGCGTGAGGCACGCCAGGATCAGATCGAAGGGTTGACCGAGTTGAATCGCCTTCGCCGCGAGCGTGTCGGCGATCCGGACATCGACGCTCGCATTCACGCATTCGAGTTGGCCGCCCGCATGCAGACGTCGGTGCCGGGCCTGATGGACATACGCGATGAGCCACGCCGCGTGCTCGATGCCTACGGCCCCGATGTGCACAACCCGGCGAAGTTCGCACGCCAGGCGCTGTTGGCTCGCCGCTTAGTGGAGCGCGGCGTCCGTTTCGTGCAGCTCTTTCATCGCGGCTGGGACGCTCACATTGGCGTCATCCCGGCTCTCGCTCGCCAGGTGCGCGATGTCGATCAGCCGATCGCCGCCCTCATCCACGATCTCAAGGCGCGCGGCCTGCTCGAATCGACGCTCGTCATCTGGGGCGGTGAGTTTGGGCGAACCAGCTACGGCCAGGGCGATCTCCCCGGCAACCTCTTTGGCCGCGATCATCATCCCCGCTGCTTCACCTACTTCCTGGCTGGCGGCGGCATCAAGCCGGGCCTGACCATCGGCTCAACCGACGAGTTCGGCTACAACATCGCCGAGCGTCCGGTCCACGTCAACGACCTGCACGCCACCATCCTCCACTGCCTCGGCATCAACCACGAACGCCTGACGTTTCGGTTCGGCGGCCGCGACTTTCGCCTGACGGACGTGGCCGGCGAGGTGGTGCGGGAGGTGTTGGCGTGATCGTGGGCGTCACGCTCCGCGGGATGGACCCCTCGCGCGGAGTGTGAGGCCTGCGCCCATCTCGCCATAGTACACCCGGTTGCCTTCCTTCCTTCCTTCCTTCCTTCCTTCCTTCTTTCCTTCCTTCCTTCCTTCCTTCCTGCAGATCACGATTATCGGTCATACCACATCGCCGTCTCGCCATAGAATCAAGAAGCCATGACCAATTTGCGTCGCCTGGAAGGACACTCGCCATGAAAACCATTCGGATCGTCGGTGGGGTCGTGCTGATGCTCGCGGGGGTTGTCGGGTTGATCGTCTGTGGGCTGGCGATTCGGGAGATTCATGGCGCCGCTGAGCCCGTGGCGACCCAGACGACGAACATCCTCAAGTCGGCCGAGGAGGGGGTGCGCTTCGTCAAACGCGGAACGGCCAAGTCGCAGCTTCTTTTCGGCGACACCAAGACGCGCGTCAAGGGGCTCGACGCCGTGCTCAAAGAGATCGACAAGAAGATCAAGGCGAATCCGTCCGGCAGAGCGCTGCTCGATTCGCTCGATCCCAACGTGTCCAAGCAATTGCAACGGGCCCAGTCGGCCGTCGTCGGGCTGCAATCGACGCTGGAAGGTTTCAGCAACGCACTGGTGCTTTTCAACTCGGTGCCGAGCCTGCTCAAGCCCGTGGCGAGCGAAGAGGCCAAGCAGGCGAGCGAGACGCAGGATCTGACCCGCTCGGTCCAGGAAGCGACGGAGGCGCTCGATCAACTCGCTCAGTTCCTCAACGAGATTCTAACTGACAAGGAAGTGACCCAGCAAAGCCTTACCCGCGCCACGGGGTTGGTCGACCAAATCCACAACAAACTCGGCGACACCGAGAAGCAAGTCGGCACTTTTCAGCAGCGCCTCACCATCGCGGAAGAGCGGCTCGCGTCGTCGCGGCAATCGATCCCCGTCTGGATCGACCGTGGCAGCATCGCCGCCATTGTGCTGTTAGTGTGCTTCGCGTTCACGCAAATTGGCATGATAGTTCAAGGCGGGATGTTGGTAGGAAGGGCAGAGGAGTGACGTTCTACGTCTTTGGAATATCGAGCACCCGAACAACGCCCTTGGCTGAATAGCAACAAAACCCATGGCCTGTCGACCGAAACACGAAGGGTGGATCCTGCTGGCGCAGTACCTCAGGATGTTTCACTTTGACTTGAACGCCGCTTGTGAATTCAATCAAGTATGGCCGAAACGGTCGACGGGAGCAAAATGCTCGGAGGCTGATTTCGAGTTCGTTGATGGTCATGAGACTTGCGCCGCCGATACGAGACGGACTGAGCGGACATCTTTGAACCAAGAATCGGACAACGCACCGCTGGTGTCAATGAAACCGGCCCCGTTTTCATCAAAGGCAGGCGGGTGCGGTACGATGTGCGATGTGCCGTCGATCAACTCGACAACGAACGGCTCGCGACGCAAGCACACGAAAGGCGACGGAATCCGCCCATCACGTCGCCCCAACATTGGGCAGGTCCTTCAGGCTCTTCAGGCCGAACACTTGCAGGAACCGCTTCGTTGTGCCATAGAGCACCGGACGGCCAAGCGAGTCGTGACGACCGACGATCTTGACCAGGCCTTTCTCCATCAACAGGCGCAACGTCTCGCCGCAGTGGACGCCACGGATCGCTTCGATATCGGCACGCATGATCGGCTGGCGGTAAGCGACGATGGCGAGCGTCTCGCGTGAAGCGCCGGTCAGTCTCAAGTCGACTTGGCTACGCTTGAGTGTCGTCAGCCAGCGGTGGTATTCGGGCCGCGTCAACAGCTGGTAGCCGCCGGCCAATTCTTCGAGTTCGAACGCGGAACCCGATGCGTCGTACAGTTCTTGCAGCCGTTTGAGCAAGCGCCGCACATCGGAAAAACCGGTGATCTGTGACAGCTTCCGCGCCGGCAGCGGCTCGTCGGCGATGAGCAACACGGCTTCGAGCAGGGCCAGGTCCGTGTCGCGGGCCTGCGGATCGTTCGTGGCGTCGGCGTCGTCGATGTCGATGCCAAGCCGATGGACGCTGCGCGGCGCGTGGTTACGCGGCGGTCGCGGGGCGGTCAAGGTACGTGGCGTGTATCCGCGGAACATGTTCTCTCCGCCGCTTACGGCTCCACCTTAGGGTGCGTGAAACGCACCGTTTCGTGAAAGGTGCGTCTCACGCACCCTACACGCACTGGCCATTCCTCGATCCGAGAAATAAAGTAACGCCCATCATCATACGTTTTGACGGGCGATTCGCGGTTCAGGAGCCAGGACAGTGCTCGATTGGCTATCGGATGCATGGCGGGATTACGGCATCTTCGCGCTGGCGCTAATAGCGTCGAACGCCCTCATCGGCTTCATGCTCATCAACGCCATCTTTTCGGTCTGGCTCGAACGCAAGGTCGCCGGCCGCATCCAGGATCGCCTCGGGCCCACACGCGTCGGCGGCAAGTTCGGCTGGCTGCAAACGCTAGCCGACGGCATGAAGCTCCTCGTCAAAGAAGATACCATCCCCGCCGCGGCGGATCAATTTCTCTTTCGCGTCGGCCCCTATATCGCGCTGGTCGGCTCCTTCCTTGCCTTCGTGGCCTTGCCCTTCGGCGACGGCGTCGTGGCCCGCGAGATGAATATCGCGCTCTTCTTCATGCTCGCCGTAATGTCGAGCGAAGTCTTCGGCATCATTCTCATCGGCTACGGATCTGGCAGCAAATGGTCGCTCTTCGGCGGCATTCGCGAATCCGCCCAGATGGTCAGCTACGAAATCCCCATGGCCCTGTGCGTGCTCGTCCCCGTGGTTGTCGCCGGTAGCATGAATCTCGGCGAAGTCGCCAAGATGCAGAGCAGCATCTGGAATTGGCTCATCTTCCACGATCCGTTCACGTTCTGCGCCTTCTGGACCTACTTTACCTGCGCGATGGCCAGCTGCAAACGAGCGCCCTTCGACCTGGCGGAAGCCGAGAGCGAACTCGTCGCCGGCTTCCACACCGAATACTCCGGCTTTCGCTGGCTCGTCATCTTCATGGCCGAATACGGCAGCATGTTCGCGGTCAGCGGCATCGCATGCATCATGTTTCTCGGCGGCTGGAGCATCGGCGTTCCGGTCGAACTGACCACGTTTTTCGGCGAGACGATCGGCCTGGGCACATTCGGAATGGTGATCGGCAATGTCATCAACGTTACCGTCTTTCTGACCAAAGGGTGGATCCTCGTCTTCGTCATGATGTGGGTTCGCTGGACGTTGCCGCGGCTTCGTATCGATCAGGTCATGATGATGTGCTTGAAATACCTGATCCCGATCAGTTGCGTCTTACTGGTCGGCGTCGCCTTGTGGACGCTGTGGATCCCGGCACCGATCCAGCGCTACATCGCATGGGGAATATTCGCCGTGAGTATGGGCGCCACGGCTTGGCTGGTGATGCAAATGATCACGCTGGCAAAGCTCCCGCCGGGCACGGGCATGCCGGGCATGTGGCGCCTTGCCGACGAACCGGGATACCACGGGGCGCCGAAGGCGGAGAAACCTGCTTAGAAGATTCGGGCGTGGCGTGGACTTCAGTCCTCGCCGCCACGGAAAATGGCGTGGACTGAAGTCCACGCTACGGTTTAGAAACCGATTGTTAGCGGCTGGTCTGTGATCGGTAGTTAGACATTGATGGACACACGATGGACGACCTGCATCCGTACATGTTCTGGCTGATTGCGCCGTTGACGGGACTCTGCGCCATAGCTACGGTCATCACGCAGAACATCGTCCGTTCGGCCACTTGGCTCTTGTTTACGTTGGCGGGCACGTCGAGCATTTTCTTCTTGCTCGGCGCGGACCTCGTCGGCGCTATTCAACTTCTGGTCTACGTCGGCGGCACGATGGTCCTGGTCATCTTCGGCGTCATGCTCACCGCCCAGGGGCCGTTCATCACCATGAAAACCAGCGGCGCCGAGTGGGCGATCTCGATCGTGGCCGGCATCATGCTCTTTGCCGTTCTGGGATTCGGTGCGACCCATTATGTTCGCAGCAGCGCCGAGCGAGCGAAAGAGACTGTGCCGGAGAATCCGAAGGACTCGCGCAACAGCACGACGATCGGGCAGGGGCTGCTCGGCGTGCCGGTTGGACCGAGCGATCCGAAGATGCCGTCGCAGACGATTCATTACTTGCTGCCCTTCGAAATCGTGTCGGTGCATTTGCTGGTCGTGCTTATTGGAGCGGCTTACCTGGCCCGTACCAAACGGCGCAAGGAGGAGGAGGCCGCCCCATGAACGAACTCGATCCGCTCCTGGGCTACCTGTGCCTCGCCGCGCTGCTCTTCACGTGCGGCGTCGTCTGCATGGCGACCAAGCGCAACGCCATCGGCGTCCTCATCGGCGTCGAATTGGTGCTCAATGGCGCGAATGTCAACTTCGTCGCTTTCTCGCGCTACCATCCCAACTTTCAGGTGGAGGGGATGATCTTCGCCCTGTTCGTGATCGTGATGGCGGCAGGAGAGGCGGCCATTGCGCTGGCGATCGTGCTGAACTTCTACAACAATCACTCGACCGTCGATGTCGATAGCGCGGATGAATTGAAAGGTTAGCGATGCCCGATTTGTCGGAAAAACCGGGACTGCTATTCGTTTTGGCGACGCTCCTGCCGTTGGCGGGGTTTACGTTGCTCTTGACGGTGGCCGCAATTCGCTGGGCGCTGCGTCCCTACGCCGCGGAATCGCCTACAGCCGACGCCGTCTTCAAGGCGCTAGGCGGCGAAGTGACGGGCCGCGGACCGGCCTATGTCGCGCTCGGATCGATCGCTCTGGCCTTTTTGTGTTGTGTCGTGGGCTTCGTCTGGTTCTGCATCGACGCCGCCCACATGTATCATCTCGAGCATGATATTCGCCATTACGAGGCGGAGCACGCCGAGCCGCACCATCACGGACCCGGCAAAGCCAAAAAGAAAGCAAAGGACGAGCCTGCCGATGAGGCTGCCAAAGAAAAGGCAGCAAAGGCCAAGGCCGACGCGAAGACCAAGCATGACCAAAACGTAGGCGATTACAACAGGCTGACCAAAAACTGGGAAGGCGCCCTCGAATGGGCCCGCATTTTCCCAAGCAAGGACAACGTTGCTGACACGAAGCATGGAACCCTGCTGACGCTCGGCTTTCGCATCGACATGCTCTCGGCCGTCATGTTCGTGATGGTGACGCTCATCGCGACGCTCATCCATCTGTTCTCGATCGGCTACATGTCGGAGGAGTTGCAAGAGACGGTGGAGGATCACGAGGTCCATACCGCGCACGGCCACTACCACCGCCGCGGCCGGTATGGGCGGTTCTTCATGTTCTTGTCGCTTTTCTGCTTCTCGATGCTCAATCTGATTTTGGCCGACAACCTGTTCCAAATCTTCGTGAGCTGGGAGTTGGTCGGCATCTGCTCGTATCTGCTGATCGGCTTCTACTTCGAGCGGACCAGCGCCTCGAATGCGGCGAACAAGGCATTCATCACAAACCGTGTCGGCGACGCCGGATTCATCATCGGCCTGTTGATCGTCTGGACCTATTTTGGAACGTTCAACTTTCAAGAGATCTTCAGCCGAGTTCGCTGCCCGGAGCGAGACGCCGACGACGTAATATTGATCAACGAAAAGCCCGCCGGCCATTCGATCGTCCGTGCAAAGACCGATCGGGTGTTGAAGACAGGCCGGTTCGTCAAGCTCGATTCAAACGGCGACGTGGCGTTGATTTTTCCACGTGAACGCATCATGGGAAACGTGCCCGGGCATTTCCACGGTCCAAGTTCGACAACGGCTGTACACGATTCACCGCGTTCGCGTGAGTATGGTTTCATTCCCTACTGGCTGCTGGTCGTTGCGGGGTTGGGCATCTTCCTCGGTTGCGTCGGCAAGTCGGCGCAATTCCCGCTTCAGGTGTGGTTGCCCGACGCGATGGAAGGCCCGACGCCGGTTAGCGCGCTCATCCATGCGGCAACGATGGTCGCCGCGGGCGTGTATCTCGTCGGCCGATGCTATCCGCTCTTCACGCCGGAGGTGCTATTGACCATCGCCTACATCGGCGGCATCACGCTGTTCGTGGCGGCGTCGATCGCCATGGTCGTCACCGACATCAAGAAAGTGCTTGCTTACTCGACCGTCAGCCAGCTCGGCTACATGATGCTCGCCCTCGGCGTCGGCGGCTGGACTGCGGGCCTCTTGCACCTGTTGACCCATGCGTTCTTCAAAGCGCTCTTGTTCCTCGGCTCCGGCAGCGTCATCTATGGCTGCCACCATCAGCAAGACATGCTCAAGATGGGCGGCCTGTTCGACAAGATGAAGATCACCGCGCTTACCATGCTCGTCGGCGTCTTGGCAATTGCGGGGACGCCGTTCTTCAGCGGCTGGTACAGCAAGGACGAAATCCTCGTGGCGGCGTTCGGGTTCAGCATGACGCACCCGCAGCATTTCCTTCTGTTCCTTTTGCCGTTGGTTACGGCCGGCATCACGACGTTCTACATGTTCCGCATGTGGTTCATGACATTTA
>Ga0194131_10005085_pt1 | contig 19284 bp, 13 predicted proteins | sample TA2KigO120mmetaG_FD_148631 | JGI IMG/M metagenome (GOLD analysis project Ga0194131, IMG submission 148631) | Freshwater microbial communities from Lake Tanganyika, Tanzania - TA2015053 Kigoma Offshore 120m | ecosystem: Environmental > Aquatic > Freshwater > Lake | place: Tanzania: Lake... | reverse complement strand
CGAAACCTGTCGTCGCCAGTCACACAATGCTTTTGCATGGCTGACAACCGCCGTCGAAGCCCAAATGGCTGGAAAACCAGCACCATTGCTGGCCAAGGCGTGAACGGTTACGCCTCGAGTCAATCCAACGCGGCAGCTTGATGTGATTGCGTCCGGCACGCAAGTTTTTCCTGGTAGAATTGAAATCGCATCAGCAATCTTGCTTCCAGGGATTCGACGACCCAGGCCATGAAGAAGAACCACATACTTGTGGTGGACGATGAAGAGGCAGTCTGCTGGACATTGCAGCGGGCATTGTCGGCCGAGGGGCATAGCGTTGCCGTGGCCCCGTCGGCTGAGCAGGCGTTTGTTCAGGCACGCCAGCAGACGCCGGACGCCATCGTTCTCGACGTCCGTTTGCCGGGACTGGATGGCCTGAGCGCGCTCGGCAAGCTCCGCGACCTCACGGATGACGCGCCGATCATCGTCGCCACGGCATTCGGCAACCTGGAGACGGCAGTGCGCGCTGTAGAAGGGGGCGCGTTTGATTACCTGACCAAGCCGTTCGATCTCGACAAGGCGCTGGAGAGTGTCGCGCGTGCCCTGCAGCGGCGCTCGCTGCGCGAGCGAGTCTCTGAAGCGGAGGCCGGTGAACCGGTGCCGGTTACAGGGCCGGAGGAAATCGTCGGCACCAGCCCCGCCATGCAGGCGGTCTTCAAGCGAATCGCTCTCGTGGCCGCGCGCGACTCGTGTGTGCTCATCACGGGCGAGAGCGGCACGGGCAAGGAGCTTGTCGCGCGTGCCGTGCATCGGCACAGCGCTCGTCGCGATCGACCGTTTCTGCCGGCCCATATCGCTGCGCTCAATCCCAGCCTGGTGGAGAGTGAACTGTTCGGGCACGTGCGCGGCGCTTTCACCGGAGCCAACCAGCCCCGGCCGGGGCTGCTCTCACTCGCCGACGGCGGCACCATCTTCCTGGACGAGCTGGCGGACATTCCGCTGCAAGTGCAGGTGAAACTGCTGCGCGTGCTGGAGCACAACGAGATTCTGCCGGTGGGTGCGAACCAGTCGCAGCCGCTCAACATCCGCATCCTGGCAGCTACACATCAGGACCTGGACCGCCGCGTCGCCGAGGGGGCTTTCCGCCACGACCTTTTCTTCCGCCTGAACGTTTTTCAGATTCATCTGCCGCCGCTGCGCGAGCGCCGCGAGGATGTGCTGCCGCTGTCGGATCACTTCCTACGGCGCTTCGATCCGCGCTGTCTGCCGCTGTTGCCGGCGACGGCGACATTCCTGGTTCAGCAGCCGTGGCTGGGCAACGTGCGCGAGCTGCGCAACGCCCTGGAGCACGCCGTGATCCTGGCACGCGGCGGGCCGCTTTTACCGGAGCATTTTCCGGCCGCCAGCGCGCATGGCCCGCTTTCGCCCGGGAAGCAGCTTTCCGACGCCGTCATTCGCTGGCTGGCCGACCGGGTGCAGAATGCCGGTCCGGAGCCGCCGGCGCACCTGTATCAGGAACTGCTCGGCTGCATCGAGCCGGCGCTGCTGGAAGAGGTCATGCGCCGTCTCCAGGGCAACCGCTGGACAGCCGCGCAATGGCTAGGCCTCAACCGCGCCACCGTCCGCAAGAAGCTTGCCGCCTACAAGCTCGAGGACGCGTACCGTGACAGGAAAGCAGCGGAACCAGACGCGACCTGAGGCTTTTCCTGGTCCGGAAGCGAGGCCGCCCCGAGGAAGGGCCTGCATATTTACTGTGACATCATGTTGACAATGACATACTGATGTCATAACATACACACGCCATCGGAGCCTGCGATCCCAAGGGACTGGGTGTAGTGACGCGCCCGTAGCATCCGTGATGTGACTTCTGGGATAAAGCGAGTCGATGGTGACACCCATCCGATCGGTGCCAGCCACGTCGGCATCCACCCCGTCTGCGCCTGCCTCTTTGTTGACAGCTGCGCCGGCGGCACGGGAGCTGCCGATCACGCGCGGCCATATTCCCGACCTCACGCGCGATCCGTTTCGCTGCATGCGCGCCCTCTATCGCGCCCACGGCAACATTGCCGCCCTGGAGGAAACCGACGGTCAGCGCGTCATCTTCATCTTCGGCCCACACTACAATCAGGAAGTGCTCTCCGATACCGAGACCTACCACGCTCGCTTCTTCTCGCTGCGCGGCTCGCGCAACTCCGCCCAGCGCCGCCTCACCGCCGCCCTCCTGAGCATGAACGGCGACGAGCACAAGACGCAGCGGCGCATCGTGCAGGGCCCCTTCCAGAAGCGGGCCGTGGAAGGCTACCGCGACCAGCTCGCGCTGCTTGCCGAGGACATGGTCGCCGGCTGGCAAGCCGGCCAGGAGCGCGACCTGTTCCGCGATCTCACCCGCTTCATGCAACGCGTCAGCGGCCGGGTTCTCCTCGGCGTCGATGAGCCCGAACTCATCGAGCACATCGGCGACCTCACCGAACGCTGGGTGGCCATGAACCACGAGCTTGGCCTGGGCGCCGTGGTCCCGCACAAGAAGATGGATTCGTACTACGATTGCCTGCTCGACATGGCGGAGGAACTCGAGGCCGAGATCCGCACGCTCATCGACCGTCGCCGCGAAATGCCGCCGGGGATGGATGTCACCTCGCTGCTCTTGCAGGCCCGCGAGCGCGCCGATAGCGGCGTGACCGACACGGAACTCATTGGTCAGACGGCCATCTTGTTTGCGGCCGGCTACTTGACCACCGCCAACACGCTGGCCTGGACCTCATTCCTGCTGGCGCAGCATCCCGAGATCACGACGGCACTGGTCGCCGAGCTGCGCCGCGAGCTCGACGGGCGCGCTCCGACGCTCGCCGACTTTCCGCGGTTGCCGATGCTCGATCACGTCATCAAGGAAAGCATGCGCATCCTGCCGGCGTCGTTTTACTCGCAGCGGATCAACCCGGAGCCGGTTCAGCTGGGGCCGTTCTACCTCATCCGCGGCACGCCCATCGTCTTCAGCCAGTACATCACGCACCACATGCCGGACCTGTTTCCGGACCCGGAGCGGTTCCTGCCGGAACGCTGGCAGACAATCGCGCCGTCGCCATATGCGTACCTGCCGTTCGGCGCCGGCGCCCGCCTGTGCATGGGGGCGCCGATGGCCCTGATCACGCTCAAGATCACTCTGGCCGTCATGCTGCAGCGCTTCACGTTTCACCTGCTGCCGGGCAGCGAGATCAACGGCCGAGTCACGTCCACCATGTTCGCGCCAGCCAGCGGCATCCCCGTCCGCATCGCGACGCCCGAAACGCCATGGCAACTCAAGCCCGTCACCGGCTCCATCCACGAGATGGTGACGCTGGATTGATCTGTTCATTCTTCCAACGACATTACTGGGAAACATGTGACGCCGCGCGCAAGCTGGTCGTCCCCGCCCCCCACCGGCAACGAATCTGCCTCAAGCCACGTCGCCGTAAGAAACGTCTCTGCAATGCTTTCCGGCGAAAGCCTTTGATGAGAATTCGTTGCCGGGGTTCTCAGAGGGGGGTGGCAAGGCAACGAATACTCATCGCGGTCGGTACGTATTCCGGCGATCACCACCACCAAACACATCGCATGGCGTTTCGGCGTCTTGCGTTCAAACCCTTAGGTTGATCATGTAGAATGACACCATGGACAGCTTTCTCTTGCGCGTGATGCAGGCGCTGATGCCGGAGGCAGCGGGCGTGTCCGGCGAGGCGGCGTGGCGGCCGGCGGCGGATGTGTATCGCACCGCGCACGGCTGGCTAGTCAAATTCGATCTTGCCGGCGTGAAGGCCGAAGAGATTCAGCTCACGGCCAAGGGCAGCCAGCTCACCGTCCGCGGCAGCCGTCGCGACTGGTCGATCGAGGAAAAGTGCCACTGTCACCAGATGGAAATTGCCTACAGCCACTTCGAGCGGACCCTGGGATTGCCTTGCGATCTGGAACGGGCCGACATAAGCGCCGATTACAAGGACGGCATGTTGCTGGTGCGCATCCGGGATGGCAGCGGGCCGGAGGGGACCGCCAATGGATGATCCCCGCTTCGCCCCCACTGCAAGCAAGCAAATTGTGCCCGTCTTGCCCATCAAGAACACGGTGCTGTTTCCGCATCTTTTCATGCCGCTCTCGGTGGGGCGGTCCAGTTCGGTGATTGCCGTCGAGGCAGCGCTGGCCGACGAGGAGAAGACGCTCCTCGTCGTCGCGCAGAAGGAGTCGTCCAAGGACGAGCCAACGCCCGACGACTTGTTCCGAGTCGGCACGCGCGCCGTCATCAAGAAGATGGCCCGTTCGCCGCAAACGGTCGATATTCTCGTGCAGGGAATGGAACGCGTCGAGATCGTGTCCTTCACGCGGACGGAGCCACATCTGGAAGCTGAAGTGCGCGTGCTGCCATTGCCGACCGATGAAGGCGCCGAGCTGGACGCGATCTTCCGCACAGTGGTCGATCAGGTCGGCAAGATCATGGAGGTCGCACAGGCGGAAGGTTCCGTCGCGCAGCTCGTCAGCCAGGCCGGCGATCCGCTGCGCTTCGTCTTCCTGGTCGGTTCGATGCTGGGGCTGGACGTCGCCAAGGAACAAGCGCTGCTGGAAGCAGGATCGCGCCTGGAGGCCCTGCAGCGCTTGAACGATTTTCTGGCTCATGAAACCCAGGTGCTGGAGTTGCGACAGAAGATCGCCAGCCGGGCCCAGACGGAGATGAGCAAGGAGCAGCGCGACTACATGCTCCGCCAGCAAATGCGCGCCATCCAGGAAGAGCTGGGCGAGGACACGCCGGAGAAGGCCGAGGTTGCGCTGCTCCGCAAGCGGCTGGCGGAAGCGGACTTGCCCGACGCGGTCCGCAAGGAGACCGACCGCGAGCTGAGCCGGCTGGAGCGCTTGCCGCCGGCCGCGCCGGATTTTCAGCTCATCCGCACATATGTTGAGTTCATCCTCGAGTTGCCGTGGCGGAAGACGTCGCCGGAGTCGCTCGACCTGTCCGCCGCCCGCCGCATCCTCGACGAGGACCACTTCGATCTCGAGGATATCAAGGCGCGGATTCTCGAGCATCTGGCGATCTTGCAGCTAAACCCGAACGCCAAGGCGCCGATCCTGTGCCTCGTCGGGCCGCCGGGCGTGGGCAAGACGTCGCTGGGGCAATCGATTGCCCGGTCCATGGGCCGCGCCTTCGAGCGCGCCAGCCTGGGCGGCATGCACGACGAGGCGGAGCTGCGCGGCCATCGCCGTACCTACATCGGCGCCATGCCCGGCCGCATCCTGCAGGCCATCCGCCGGGCCGGAGTCAACAATCCGCTGCTGATGCTGGACGAGGTGGACAAGCTGGGCCGCGACTTTCGCGGCGATCCGGCGTCCGCCCTGCTGGAAGTCCTCGACCCGGAGCAGAACGCCAACTTCCGCGATAACTATCTGGACCTGCCCTTCGACTTGTCGCGTGTCTTCTTCATTGCCACCGCCAACGCGCTGGACACGATTCCCCGCCCATTGCTGGATCGCATGGAGATTCTTCGCCTCGCCGGATACACGGTGGAGGAGAAGGTCGAGATTGCCCGACGGTATCTCGTGCCGCGCTTGCTGAAGAACTCCGGCCTTACGGCCACACAGTTTGCCATTCCGGACGAGACGATCAAGGAAGTCGTCACGCGCTACACGCGTGAGGCGGGGTTGCGGCAACTTGATCAGGCGCTCGGAAGGCTCGGCCGCAAGGTCGCCATCCGCTTCGCCGACGGAAAGAGCGATGCCGTCACCGTCCGGCCAGAGGATCTGGCGGAATTGCTCGGCCCGGAGCGCTTCTTTCAGGAGAAGGCACGACAGAAGTTGCCACCAGGCGTGGCCGTCGGCCTGGCCTGGACGGAGAGCGGCGGCGAGGTTCTGTACGTCGAAGCCACGTTGCTGCCCGGCGCCCGTGGCTTTCGACTCACCGGCAGCCTCGGCGACGTGATGCGCGAGTCGGCCCGCGCCGCCCAGAGCTATGTGTGGTCGCACGCCAAGGAACTGAACGTCGATCCCGCAATCTTCAAGCATGCCGCCGTGCACGTGCACGTTCCCGCCGGCGCCGTGCCCAAGGACGGCCCGTCGGCCGGCGTCGCCATGGCGACGGCCCTCACCTCGCTCTACAGCGGCATTCCCGCCCGGCCCGACACTGCCATGACCGGCGAGATCACGCTCACCGGCCTGGTGCTGCCCATCGGCGGCGTAAAGGAGAAGGTGCTCGCCGCCCGCGCCGCCGGCATCCGCCGCGTCATTCTTCCCAAGGCCAACGAGAAGGATGTGCAAGACGTTCCAGAAAGTGCCCGCGGCGAGATCGAGTTCATCTTCGCCAAGACCATCGCCGACGTGCTGGCGGCGGCGCTGAGCAATTCTGCCAAGACTGCTACGCGAAAGCGGTGAAGAGTCACCTCAACGCGACAACAATGACAGGATGAAAGAAAACTGATGCCACGCCATCAGAGGCAAATAGAAAAGTGCGAGTAGTTCGCGAGATCCACCGCTCATGGGCAGATGGTAAATACAGAAGGCTCCGGCCGCGACGCTGCTCAGCCAGATGAGGCCCAGTAGTTCCCCGAGAATCTGCTCGGGAAGGATCGCCACAAGACATCCGGTCAAAATGAACGGTGCAAACATTACCCCAGCGAGAAAAAGCCATCGCAGCGACTCAGCCGCAGCCGGATCGATTGACTTCGCGACGATCTTCTCTGGCTGGCTCAAGTCTTACTCTGCGCGAATCGCGATCACGGTGCTGTTGGGAAGTCGGATGCGAACGTCCTTGCCTGGCTTGATCCAGAATTCCTCTTCAGGGGCCATCCAGCGATACTGAGGTGCGAGCCTGACGGTGCCGTTGATGGGGGGCCGGATGCCGCCGCCGCGGCGCGGGACGCCGTTGATGAGCACCAGGCCAAAGTTGACGCCGCGCAGCATGAAATGGCCGCGGCTCACGGATAGATCGGTCCCAGTCCCACCCTGTGTGAGCACGGATTGTCCCGTGCTGGGCACAATTTGCGTGGGGGTGAAGCGCGGATCAAGATAGGGCACCTCGCCTCCTTCTGCCCGGCCGATCACGGCGCACTCCTCCGGCTGAAGTTGGAAGCGCATGGTCGCAAGCGGATCTTCCGCTGTGCGCCCTGTCAGCGACCAGAGCGTGACGCTCGGACCGCCTTCCACGGCAATGCTGCCATGAGAAATGCCGGCGTCGAGTGCCTGGCGATGATTGGGAATCGACATATCGGACGAGATGCTGGGGCTCATTCGTTTCCCTCCCGCGACATCATCTTCACGGTCGAGGCGCTACCTTGATGCTAGCTCATTCAAGCGAGCAACGCAAATGATGGTCGCCTGTCGGCTCCCCGCTAAACGGCAGCGCTTGCTTCCGGTATCATGAACTCGATGAACCTCGGCTTGATCCAGATGCGTTGTCAGATCGATCCGGCTGCGAACCTCGAAAACGCGGTCCGGCTCATCCGCCAGGCGGCGGCGAGCGCCGATGTCATCTGCTTGCCGGAGTTGTTTCGCTCGCAGTACTTCTGCCAGCGGACCGACCCGAGCATCTTCGATCTCGCCGAGCCGATTCCCGGGCCGACGACGGACCGGCTTGGCAAGCTGGCCGCCGAGTTGGGCAAGGTCATCGTCGCCTCGATCTTTGAGCGGCGCGGGCCCGGCGTTTATCACAACACTGCTGCCGTCCTCGACGCCGATGGCCGATTGCTCGGCATCTACCGCAAGATGCACATCCCGGACGATCCGCTCTATTACGAGAAGTATTATTTCACGCCGGGCGACACCGGCTTTCGCGCTTTCGACACACGTTTCGGCCGCATCGGTGTCCTGGTGTGCTGGGACCAGTGGTTTCCCGAGGGGGCCCGGCTGACGGCGCTGCAAGGCGCGCAGGTGCTGCTCTATCCGACGGCCATCGGCTGGCATCCGCGCGAGAAGACGGAATTCGGTAAGTCGCAGCACGATGCCTGGGAGCTGATCCAGCGCTCACACGCGGTGGCCAACGGCGTCTATGTGGCCGCGATCAATCGCGTCGGTCACGAGGGGCCGGCCGATGGTGGCCTGGAATTCTGGGGCGCATCGTTCGTCGCCGATCCGTTCGGCCGCTTGCTCAAGCGCGCCTCGCACTCAGACGAGGAAATCGTCGTCGCTTCCTGTGATGTCAGGCAGATCGAGGAGACACGCCGCAACTGGCCGTTTCTGCGAGACCGCCGCATCGACGCCTACCGAGATTTGACGAAACGCCTGCTGGATTAAGCTTTCAGGCACTCTTGGCAAGACTGGTATTGGGAGGGCTAGGCGGGCTAGGCTCCCGCCGAGCCGTGAAGCAGCGGGCAGGGATGCCGCGCAACTCGGCAGGAGACTCGCCCTCTCAGTTTCTCGCCCGCAATCGGACGGCTAAACAAACCTGGCGTCCACAGTCATTGCCTGGCGAAGCCGCGCCAGGTATTGCGTCCGTGGCACTTCGATGGCCCCCAGCCGGGCGGTGTGCTCGGTGATCATCTGGATGTCGAACAGCTGAAAGCCGCGGCGCCGCAGACGATCGACGGTGCAAGCGAGGGCGACCTTGGAGGCGTCGCGCTCACGGGTGAACATCGACTCGCCGGCGAACAGCCCGCCGACGGCCACGCCGTAGAGCCCGCCCGCAAGCCGGCCATCGCGCCAGACCTCGACGCTATGCGCGTGGCCCATGCAGTGCAGTGATTCGTAGGCCTCAATCATGTCCGGAATGATCCATGTGCCCTCGTCACGATCCGCGCAACCACGGATCACGCCCGCGAAATCACGATTGATGGTAACCTGAAACCGGCCGGAGCGGACGGTACGCTGCAAGCGACGCGAGACATGGAAGGCGGTCAGCTCGAAGATGGCTCGCGGGTCCGGCGACCACCAGCAAACGGGATAGCCCTCGTCGTACCAGGGGAAGATGCCGTTGCGATAGGCGTACAGCAATCGGCGCGGCTCCAGGTCGCCGCCCATGCCAACCAGCCCAATGCCATCGGCCAGTTCCGGATTGAGAAAGGTCGCCATCGCACGCCCCGGCAAGAGGTAGCCCGGATCTCACCACAGAGTCACAGAAATCACAGAAAAAACGAAGGGAATCGCAGGAAGGCACATTGCTGAGGTTCCGGCTTGGCCCTTCTGATCTCTGTTACTCTTTGGTGACTATTTCGGCATCGTACTGTCTAGATGTTAGCACAGTCCAGTTGAGTTGGCGAGAGTTTCGAAGCCAAGCGAAACGGTAGCGAGGCGCTCGCTCGGACGATATAATCACTGTTCCACCGCTTCGAGGGCCCTCCATGCGATGTCGTTCGCGATCACTGCTGGCTTGCGTCATGGTCTTGCCGATTGCTGGCTTCGTTTCGGGACAGCCATCAAAAGCCATTGATTCAAGGTCTGCCAAGTTCGTCGAGGACAGGGTGCGGCCCGTGCTGTCCAACCGCTGTTTTTCCTGCCACGGGCCGGAGAAGCAGCAGGGTCAGTTGCGACTTGACTCGCTCGCCGGCATGTTGAAGGGCGGCCGCACCGGACCGGCCATCATGCCAGGCAAACCCGACCAGAGCCTGCTCGTCCGTGCCATTCAGCATGGCGAGGAATTGCAAATGCCGCCCAAGAGCAAGCTGCCGCAGGCGGAGATCGCCGTCCTGACCGCATGGGTGAAGATGGGCGCCCCCTGGCCGATGGCCGAGCCGATCAAGCCCATCGCCAAAGGCCCGACCGGCCCGATCTTCACGAAGGAACAGCGCGAATTCTGGGCCTTTCAGACGCCCCTGGCTCCGGCGCTGCCGGCGGTGAAAAACTCAGGGTGGGTGACTTCCCCCATCGATCGCTTCATACTCGCGAAGCTTGAACACAAGGGCTTGACGCCGGCGCCGCCGGCCGACAGGAGGACATTGCTGCGGCGCGCGACCTTCGATCTCATCGGTCTGCCGCCGACGCCGGAGGAGCTAAACGCCTTCCTGAAGGATGATGCTCCCGACGCGTTTGCTCGCGTGGTCGAGCGGTTGCTGGCATCGCCACACTATGGCCAGCGCTGGGGACGGCACTGGCTGGATGTCGCGCGCTATTCCGATTCCAACGGCATGGACGAGAACCTGGCCTTCGGCAACGCCTATCGCTACCGCGACTGGGTCATAGACGCCTTCAACAACGACATGCCATATGATCGCTTCGTCCGCGAGCAGATTGCCGGCGACCTCTTGTTGACGGGCGATGCCGAAGCGGATGCCGGCCGCATCATCGCCACGGGGTTCCTCGTCATCGGCCCGAAGATGCTGGCCGAGGACGATCCGGTCAAGATGGAGATGGACATCATTGACGAGCAGGTGGACACGCTGGGCCGGACTTTCCTGGGCATGCCGCTGGGCTGCGCCCGTTGCCACGACCACAAGTTCGACCCCATCGCCATGACCGACTACTATGGCCTGGCCGGCATCCTGAAAAGCACCAAGACGATGGACAACTTCCGCGTGGTTGCTCGCTGGCACGAACGGCCCATCGCCGGCAAGTCGGAACAGGAAAAAGCAAGACGTCACAACGCCAGGCTGGCCGAGGCACAGAACGCCATCAAGAAGCTCACGGCCGAAGCCGAGCGCGAGCTGGTCGCACAGGCCCGCAAGGACGTGGCCCGCTACGTCACGGCGGCGCGAGAACTCGTTGATCGGAAGGATGACGTCGACAGACCGCTCCTTGCCGACGCCCGCACGGCGAGCATGCCCGGCATCACCGTGATCGAGGCCGAGAACTACACGCGCGGCAACGTGCTCAAGAGCTTCACCGGCTACGGCGACAAGATCGGCGTTGTCTACAACCAGGGGCAGCTTCCCAACATCGCCGAATACGACATCCAGCTTCCGAATGCAGGCGCCTTCCAGGTGGAAATTCGCTACGCCGCCGCGGACGCCCGTCCGTTACAGCTTCGCCTCAACGATCGAACTGTCAAGGACGGCGCCGCCGGCCAGGTCACCGGCAGCTGGTATCCGGACACGCAGCGCTGGTTCGTCGAAGGCGTTTTCTCATTCAAGAAGGGCAAGAACACACTGCGGCTCGAACGGGCCCAACCCTTTCCGCACATCGACAAGCTCGCGCTGGTTCCCGCCACGATGGTGCCGAAGTCCGCCGAACGATTTGCAACCGAGCTTGGCCTCAATCAGGTGTTTCTGCGACAATGGACCACATTCCTGAAAAAGCTTGGCAAGACAATTTCCGCGACGGAGATCAACAAACTGGCAGCCGACGTCAAGGGGCCGTTCGCCGTTTCCGCCTCCCTCGAAGCAGCCTATCCGGAGACTCTCGCAGGCAAGCTGAAAGGCCTGCGTGCTGAGCTGGCGGCGCTCGAGAAAGCGAAGCCGCGACTCCCCGAGGCGATGGGCGTCGGCGAAGGCACAGGCGTCAACCTACGCGTCCATCTGCGCGGCAGTCATCTCAACCTTGGAGCGGAAGTGCCGCGTCGCTTCCCTAGCATCTTGACAGGAAAGCAGCCGAGCTTTGACGGCAAGCACAGCGGCCGCCTCGAGCTCGCGAACTGGCTGACCAAACCGGAGAATCCGCTGACCGCCCGCGTCATGGTCAACCGCATCTGGCTGCATCACTTCGGCGCCGCACTGGTCCGCTCGCCGGATAACTTCGGCCTGCTCGGCGACCGGCCCGCGCATCGTGAGTTGCTCGACTGGCTGGCGATCCGCTTCGGCGAAAGCGGCTGGTCGATCAAGGCCATGCACCGGCTCATCATGCTGTCAAGCGTCTATCAGATGAGCACGGCCTACAACGAGGCGTCGTTTCAGGCAGACCCGGAGAACCGGCTGCACTGGCGGATGAATCGCCGGCGCTTGGAGGCGGAAGCCGTGCGCGACGCCATTCTCGCCGTCAGCGACCAGCTCGATCAGGCCATGGGCGGCAGCCTGCTGGTCACCAAGAACCGCGCCTATGTCGCCAGCACTTTCTCAGTGAATCCGACCAACTACGACAGCACTCGCCGCTCGGTGTACTTGCCCGTGGTCCGCAGCGCCCTTTACGAGGTCTTGCAGGCCTTCGACTTCGCCGATCCCAGCGTGGCAAACGGCGAACGCGCGACCACCACCGTCGCCCCGCAAGCGCTTTTCATGATGAACAGCGAGCTGGTACAAACGCAATCGCGCAAGTGGGCCGAATCGCTCCTGCGCCGCCCCGGCAATGACGCCGCGCGGATCCAGGCGGTCTACGAGCGCGGGCTCGGCCGCCTGGCGACGGCGCCGGAAACCGAACGGGCGCTTGCCTTTGTCCGCGACGTCAAGCAGGCCTTGCCGGGGAATCTGCCAGTCGACGAACAACGCACCCGCGCCTGGGCCAGCCTGTGCCGCGTTATCCTGGCGTCGAACGAGTTCATATACGTTGAGTAGGCCAATGGGTCAGTCATTATCCGGATGCCGGTCGAGGCAGCGCGACCCCATACGGCACAGGAACATGCGCTTTTGATGCGTCGTCAACTCGTGCGAGTACTTCTTGCGGGCAGCGCTGATCCAGCGCACGGGACGCTTGCGGTAGTCGATGGCGACTCTCGTCAGGACCGGACCGGGATGCTCCAGCGCGCAGCGAACGCGCGGCTCGATGTCACCCGTGCACAGAATCTCTTGATAGGCAACGCCCCAACCCTGAGCGAGCGCGCGATAATCCAGCCGTGCCAGGATTGTCGCCGTCGTCCGCAGATACGCGGCTTGCTGCAACGCCTGCATGTAGTGATAGGCCTGATCGTCGAGGATGAAGAACTTGACGGGCAGACTGTCGCGGACGGCGGTGGAGATTTCCATCGCCGACATCAGCATGCAGCCATCGCCGGTCAGGCAGATGACCTGCTGGCCGTGATGTACCTTCTGCGCTCCCAGCGACGCCGGGATCGACCAGCCCATGCTCTGGTTGTTGGTTGGATTGAAAAATGTGCGTGGCCCCAAACAGGTGAACGCCTCCGTCGTCCAGTATTGCGATACGGTGACATCCACGAACATGAGCGCATTGGGCTGCGTGCAGCGCCGCAGAGCCAGGATCAGCGCCATCGGATCGGCCCCGCAGCGAGCGTGGATCTGTTGATGGCAGCGCATGTCGTCCTGCTTGCACACGCGAATGTTGCACTGCAGCCGCGGATTCGCCAGCCGGCGAATCGAGTCAGCGTGAGCGAGACACGTCTCCATGAACACACCAGCGTCGGCCAGCACCGCGACATTGGCACGCATCACCCGGCCCAGGTTTTCCGGATTGATATCCACGTGAATGAAGTACTGCGTCTGCGGCTGGGAGTAGAAGCCGGTCGATACCTCGCCGTACTTGACGCCGATGGCCAGCGTGACATCGACATCCTTGAAAACCTTCTCCGCGGCGCCGCAGCCTTGCGGACCGTAGCCCCAGCCGACGGACAGCGGATGCGTCTCCGGCATGCAGCCCTTCCCCGACATGCTGGTGGCGACCGGCGCCTGCAGCGTCTCAGCAAGCTGGATGAGTGCCCGCGGATAATCCATGCAGCCCAGGCCGGCATAGATGCCCACGCGCAGCTCGCGGTGTTGCAGCAAGCACAGTGCCCGCTGACATGCCGCCTCGTCGAACGGCAACGGAATCGGATCGAGTGGACCGCTGTGATACTGCGCGAAATCTATCAGCAGGTTGTAGGGTACGACGACACCCACCGGCCCCGGCTCACCCGCGCGGGCGAGTTGAAAAGCCCGCCGGACCGCCATCGGGATCTGGGCCGCCGTCTGCACCTCGAAAACCTGCTTGGTTACCGGCCGCAGCAGCGCCGCCTGGTTGAGCGAGTGCACCTGGAAGGGGCGAAAACGCTCGCCGTTGGCCACGTCGCCGACGATGCACACCACCGGAATGCTGTCGAGCAACGATTCACCGAGGCCGGTGAGCGAGTTGGTCAGCCCGGGGCCCGGGACGACGCACAGGACGCCGGGCTTGCCGGTGCTACGCGCGTAGCCGTCGGCCATGGCCGCCGCCGAGAACTCATGGGTCACTAGCAGGTAAGGCAGACGCTTGCTCTTGAAGGTGTCCCACAGTTCATTCTCCTGGGCGCCGGGAATGCCGAAAACGCAATCGGTCCCCTCGGCGATGAGGGTTTCGACGAGGGCTTCGGAGCCAGTCATGTTGCCGCTGACCCAGCCAGCCGCGCGTCGCGGGTGTGGCAACAACTCCGGCCCGCCACGCGCCGCCCCAACCGCCAGCCCCGCCAGTCCGGGAACCGCGAGTAACTTCAAGACATCGCGCCGGCTTACCCCTTCGCTCATAGACTCATCCGGGACAAGTTTTCAGTGTTCCGTTTTCAGTTTTAGGTGTTCAGCCAACAAAGCCGCGACACTGCAACTGAAAACTCCGCAAGAGTATCGACCGGCTCGACCTTGGCGGTTGAAGCGGGTTTTCGCAACCTAGGGATGAAGCAGGCACGCACGGTAAGAAATGATGGATAAGGCGTCATGAGTCAGTCCGACCAGCTTGCGCAGAACTCCGCTCCCGCCCGCCATGCCTGGCTTCGCTGGTTCTTCGCCGCCGCCGCCGGACTTTTCGCCTTCACCGCGATTACCTGGCTCATGCTGACCAGCGCCGAACTCAATCAACTCGACCGCGACTGGGCGCATGCCTGCAAGGACCACGCGGACGGCCACGAATCATTCGCGCTGCTCATGCGGCGCTACCTTACCAATCTCGGCGGGACCGTGTGCCTGGTCATCGTTGGCACGGCGGGCATCTGTCTGATGCTCCGCAATCACCGTGTGCTCGCGCTGACCTGGCTGATCGCCGTTGCTGGAGGCGAATTGCTCAATCTCGGAGTCAAGACGATCATCGACCGCCCGCGTCCTGAACCGGAATTGCGCGATCCAGGCCTGCACGTCTATCACGACAGCTTTCCAAGCGGCCATGCCATGGCTTCCACCACTGGCTACGGCATGTGGCTGTACGCCGCGTTCCTGTTCATCTCAAGTCGAAGAAAGAAACTCGCGTTCACCGTCGCGACGATTTTCCTTGTCGGCTCGATTGGCTTCAGCCGCATCTATCTGCGCGCCCACTGGTTCAGCGACATCCTCGGCGGTTACGCGCTCGGGTTCGCCTGGCTGATGCTGAGCATTGGCTTCGGGAGATGGCTGGCGGAGCGAGGCACGAGGCGCGACAACTTGCCGTGACTCGCCTAAGAGTTGCGACGCAGGCGTTTGCAGGCGTGCTCGGCTTCGGTCCGGACATTGCGGTCCGGGTCGTTTCGCAAGGCTTCAAGTGGCGGCAAGGCAGCGTCAATGCCGGGAGTGGCGGGCCCCAGCCGGCCCAGTTGCCAGGCCGCCAGGCTGCGTATCCAGTAAACCTCGGCGCCGGTGGCGTCGACCAGACTGGCCAGCGCCTGCGGAATGGATTCCGGCGCTACCCGTGCCAGAGCCGCCGCTGCCCAGACACGGACAAAGGGTTCGGCATCGCCAAGCGCCGCGAGCAACTCGGTCTGTGCCAGCACCTTCGCCGTCGGGCCGATCTCGCCCAGCGCGTAGGCGGCTAGCCGGCGCTCGAGTGCGTCATTGCTGCGCAGGCCAGCGAGCCAGTCCGCGGCTGAACGATCCAGATAGGCTGCCGGCGGCTGTGTTTGCGGCTCATGGCGGTCGCTCATTTTTCGCTCCCGAGGTTGGCATCGAGCTTGATGGCTGCTCTGATGAGACCGATGTGCGTGAACGCCTGGGGAAAATTGCCAAGCGTTTCGCCCAGCGGCCCGAGTTCCTCTCCATACAGCCCCAGGTGATTGGCATAGGTCAGCATCTTCTCGAACAGGAAGCGTGCCTCGTCGAGCCGGCCGGCCCTGGCCAGCGCCTCAACGAGCCAGAAGGTGCACATGTTGAAGGTTCCTTCCGTGCCGGTCAAACCGTCACAGGCGCCGCGACCGATCGCGTAGCGATGTACCAGGCTATCGGAGACGAGTTCCTCCAGGGTCCGTTCCAGCGTGCCGAGCATCCGCGGGTCGGCAGGCGCCACAAACTGCACCAGCGGCATGATGAGATTGGCGGCGTCAACGGCCTCGCTGCCGAAATGCTGTACAAAGCTTGCCCGCTCGGCATGGTAGCCGCGCTGCATGATCGTTTCGTAGATGCGGTCGCGTTCGCGTGCCAGGCGCTCGGCGTTGATGGGGAAGCTGCGTTCCTGTGCGATCTTGAGCACACGGTCCAGGGCAACCCAGCATTGCACTTTTGAGTAGACGAATGCTTGCTGTCCACCGCGCGTCTCCCAGATGCCGTCGTCGTCTTTTTCCCAGTGGCCTACCACCCAGTCAGCCATCTGCCGCAGGTGCTTCCACAGGTCATAGGAAATGGGGGAGCCGGCTTTGTTGTACAGATGAATCGTGTCGATCAGTTCGCCGTAGATATCGAGCTGAAACTGCTCGGCGGCGGCATTGCCGATGCGGACTGGCCTGGAGCCGCGATAGCCTTCAAGGTGAGGGAGTTCCACCTCGGGCAGTTCGCGGCGGCCATCGATGCCGTACATGACCTGCAATGGACCGTGCGCGCCGCCCTGCCGGGCGCGCTCCTCGAGCCAGCTCATGAATGCCGCGGCTTCCGAGGTGAAGCCCAGTCGCAAGAAGGCGTAGACCGTGAACGCGGCATCTCGAATCCAGCTATAGCGATAGTCCCATTTGCGCTCGCCGCCGATGGTCTCGGGCAGGCTGCACGTGGGCGATGCCACGATCGCACCGGTCGGCTGAAAGGTGAGCAGTTTCAAGAGCAAGGCCGAACGATAGACCATCTCACGCCAGCGACCCTGGTAACGGCAGCCCTTGAGCCAGTTGCGCCAGAACTGCAAAGTTTCGTGTAGTGCCTCCTCTCCCTGCAACCGGGTTTCTAGAAGTCCGCGCGCATGCACGTCCTCAATCTGTCGCAGAATGAACGTCGCGCTCTCGCCGGGATGAAGCACGAAATCGACCGCGACGCCGTCGCCCAGGCAGTGCAAGGGAAAGCGGCTGATGAGCGCGAATTTCTGCGGACCGCTGTCAAAGATCGCGCCGCGCCCATCGAGCAGCACACGATGAGGCCGCCGCGCAAAGTCGAACGCCGGTCGACACTCCAGACGAAAGCGGATGTGGCCGCGAATGGCCCGGGCCACGCGCACGATCTCGTGGGTTTTCGTGGCCCCGGCCGGCTGGACGGGCATGAAATCCACGACCTCGCCCACGCCGTCAGAGCCCAGGAAACGCGTGACCAGCACGTTGCTGTCGGGCAGATACATCTGCCGGTGCTGGCTTTCCTGCGTGGCAGCGATCCTGAAGCTGCCACCCTTCTGGTGATCAAGAATCGCCGCGAAAATACTCGGCGAATCGAAGTACGGCAAGCAACACCAGTCAATTGCGCCATCCATGTTCACCAGCGCGACGCTATGCATGTCGCCGATGACACCATAGCTTTCGATGGGTTTGTACACGGCCACGCCTTCCGAAAATGACGTTACAACGCCGACGATGAACGCATTCTAACCTACTGTCATGATAATGATGGCTTCTGCCGTCGAGGACCGCGGATCTAGCCGCTGCCGGTAGTTTCCACGTCAGCGTTGGTGCGCTCCGAATCCAGGTTCTTCAGCGCGGTGGAGCGCGAACCCGTACGAGTTCGGACGCGATTGCTGGAACCGCTGTTTCAGCATGACCATCCGCCGAATTGAACGCGCGGTGAACGGACGGTCCGACGATTCGGATTATTCTTCTCGAGGTCGACTCGGACGCCGTTTGGCATGGCAAGATGCCGTGCCCACCCATTTCTCAAGGCCCAGCGAGCATGCGAGCCCAACGCTTTCATGCCGCCTCAATAGTCAACGTCTGTGCGAGCGGAGGTAGTTGTCGTTGACGCACCGAGTTCGGGCAAGGAAGGACGAGTGAGCGGCAGGTAGACGACGAAGTGAGCTCCACGACCGGGCGAGGAAGCCACCTCAAAGCGGCCCCCGTGCTCGGCCACAATGCCATGGCTGATGCTCAGTCCCAGCCCCATCCCTTGTCCTTGCGGCTTGGTTGTAAAGAAAGGGTCAAAGATCTTGCTCATGATGGACGGGTCAATGCCGCAACCCGTGTCCAGAACATGAATCTCGACCCCATTCGTTCCGAGGCGCGACTGCACTATCACCTTGCCCCCAGCGGCGCAAGCTTCGACGGCATTGGCCGCCAGGTTGACGACGACCTGGTTGATTCTTCCCGGGCGACAACCGACGGGAGGCAGAGGGGCCAGGTCTGTTTCCAGGACGACCTGGCGCGCCTCGGCCTTGAACTGCACGAGGCCGAGGGCGGCCTCGATTTCGGCATTGAGATCCACTTCCGCTTGCACAGCAGGAACCACGGCATCGCGGGCAAAATCACGTAGACCTTTAATGAGGTGCTGGATGCGTTTTAGCCCGGAAATCGAGCGAACCAGCAATTGATCGAAGTTGGCCAATGTATATGGCAGATCCATCTGCTCAACGCATTCCTGAATGCGTTGATAAAGTGCGGAATCATGCTCGGCCAGAGCCGCATTCCCTTTCGCGTAGAGGGCGAGCACCTCACCCACGGCCTGCATGTCTCGTTGCAGCACGCTCATGTTGTTGTTCACAAAGGCCAGCGGATTGTTGATTTCGTGGGCCACGCCCGCGACCAGCTGGCCCAGCGCGGACAGTTTTTCGGTACGGATCAGTTGGGCCTGGGCGCGCTTCAACTCATCGTAGGTCTTTTTCAGCTCCGTGTGGGCTTGCTCGAGTTCGAGGCGGGAACGGTGTTCCGCGGACGCCAGTGCCTCAAGCCGGGCCATCAACTGCTGCCGCTCGATTGCGAAGCGCAGGGATCGTTCCAAGCGCGCCGCATCCAGTTCCTCCTTGGCCAGGTAATCGGCGGCTCCTGCCTTCATGGCCTGGACGTCGATGGCGTGCTCGCCCTGACCCGTCAGCATGATGATGGGGGTCCGGCACCCTTCGCTTTGTGCCTGGCGGAGCAGTTCGAGTCCGTCGCGCGCTCCAAGCCGGTAGTCCACCAGACAGGCGTCATGCCCGCCGCGCCGCAGCGCCTCGAGGCCTGCCTCGTAGTTGCCCACCCATTGCAGTCTGTATCTTGCATCGTGTACCTGCGCGAGCAGCCCCTGCGTGATGAGAAGACTATCCTCATCGTCGTCAATCAGAAGAATTTCGAGTTGTTGGGCGTTCATGTCACTCCCTCGCCACGCCGTTCGGCAGCTTGACCAGTTCGAACCAGAACATGCTCATGATGCGCATGGCAGGGCGAAATCGCCAAATTCTGCCTCAATTATCGCCGCGGGCTTGATTTTGACTACTGTACAGCCCCTACGATGCTCCGGAGTTTTGCCTGTCCCGTCCCATCTC
>Ga0194131_10005080_pt1 | contig 19310 bp, 15 predicted proteins | sample TA2KigO120mmetaG_FD_148631 | JGI IMG/M metagenome (GOLD analysis project Ga0194131, IMG submission 148631) | Freshwater microbial communities from Lake Tanganyika, Tanzania - TA2015053 Kigoma Offshore 120m | ecosystem: Environmental > Aquatic > Freshwater > Lake | place: Tanzania: Lake... | reverse complement strand
TCGACCGCGTCGAGCGTCCTTGGGCAGCCAGTAGCACAATCCGCGCCCGAAACACTTGCCGCTGTTCCGTCGTCGGCGCACGGAGCCGAGCCTCAAGCACCGCGCGCTCCTCCGGCGTCAGCCGGACAACCACTGCATCGGCTATCATCCCAATGTTGAATCATGAATCAGATCTCCGCGAAAGCGGGTACTAGTCCTCGAACTTAGGCGGCTTCTCGCCCATGTCCCAGAAGAGGCCGGTCATGATGGCGAGGCCCTCGCGCAGCAGCGGCTCGAGCACATGCTCGTTCGGTGCGTGCTGCGAGCACGCCGCATAGGAGTGCGGAACCCAGATCGTCGGCATGCCGAGGATATCGGTGAAGCAATCGTTCGGCAGCGAGCCGCCGAGGTTGGGCAGCACCGCCGGTTTCGCGCCGGTGGTCTCCTCCAGCGAGGCGGCCGCCCAACGCGCCGCCGGATGATCCGGATCGACGCGCGTCGCGTTCATCACCACTTCCTTGGTCGCCTTGACCTCGACCATCGGGAAGCCATGCGCGTCGAGATGACGGCGGATGGCCGGCAGGAAGGTCCGGTGATCGCGGTCGACCGTGAAGCGGATCTGGCAATGCGCATGCGCCGTCGGCGGCACGGCGTTGACCGGTTTCAGCGGATTGCCGGTCGAGAAAGCCAGCACCTCGAAGGTGTTCCAGGCGAAGACCTTCTCGGCCGCGGTCAGGCCGGGCTCTCCCCACCAGGGGTCGATGTCCGGCGCGTCCTCGCCGCCTGAGACCTCGCAACCGGCGAGCGCGTTCCGGATCGAATTCGGGATCGACTGCGGCACGATCTCGCTCAGCAGCACCTTGCCCTTGGCATCGATGATCGAGGCGATCGCATGCGCCAGGATCACGCCGGGGTTGGCGAGGAGACCGCCCCAGTTGCCCGAGTGGTGGCCTCCTTTGCGCAGGTTGACGGTGAGGTCGAAGTTCAGCGCGCCGCGCGTGCCCATGAAGATGGTCGGGCGCTCCGGTGTGATGCGCGGGCCGTCCGAGCCGATCAGGATGTCGGCGGCGAGCTCGTCGCGGGCCAGGGCGCAGAACTCGTTCAGGCCCGGCGAACCGATCTCTTCGCTGGTGTCGATCAGGATGCGCGAGTTGAATCCCAGCTTGCCGCGCTCGGCCAGCACGAATCCCAACGCCGCCATGTTGATCGAGTGCTGGCTCTTGTTGTCGGCGGTGCCGCGGCCGTACCAGCGCTCGCCGACCTTGGTCAGCTTCCATGGATCGCGATTCTCGGCCCAGCTTCCCTCCTGGCCGCGGATCACATCGCCATGGCCGTAAGTCAGCACCGTCGGCAGGCTCTCGCCCTCGCGCCGCTCGGCGGTCAGGAACGGGCTGCCGCCCTTGACCGGGTTCTCGTGCACGCGCGTCTTGTAGCCGAGCTTCTCCAGCCGCGGCCCGATCTCCTCCTTGAGATAGGAGTAGAGATAAGGCCGGCTCTCCGACACCTGGCTTTCGGTGTGATAGGCGACACGGCGAGCCAGGTCGGAAAAGAAACTGCCATCGTCGAAGTGACGATGGGCGCGGGCGATTGCGGCATCACGGGACATAAGGCGGTTTACTCCAGCTTGAGAGCGTAGCGCATGAAGCCGCTGGCGCCGGGGCCGAGCTTGGTCATGCCCTTGGTCGTGGCGAGCAGCGCCTCGGCCGCCGGCGAGCTCTCGAAGACGACGGTGACGGGCTTCACCGGCTTGGCGAAGGACCAGTTGTTGTCGGCGCTGGGATCGATCGCGCCCTTCTCGAACAGGTACTCGATGATCACCGTGCGGTTCTCTTCCGGCGACTCGACGATGACGTTCTTGCCGTCGAGGGCCGGGAACTTGCCGCCGCCCGATGCGCGGTAGTTGTTGGTGGCGACGGCGAAGACCATGGCCGGATCGATCGGCTTGCCCTGATAGGCGAGGTCGACGACACGATGGCTGTCGGATGCGACCAGCTTGCCATCGTTGTCGTAGCGGCGCGGCTTGGTTACGTCGATCTTGTAGGTGACGCCGTCGATGACGTCGTAGTTGAAGGACGGGAAGTTGGAATTGAGCAGCGCCTGCTCGGCCGTCGAATTCGGGTCGATCTGGTTGAAGATCCCGGCCGACATCTCAAGCCACTCCTTGACCTGCGCGCCGGTGACGCGCACGACCTGAACCGTATTCGGGTAGAGGTAGAGATCGGCCACGTTCTTGACCGCGAGGTCGCCGGCCGGGATGTCGGTGTAGAAGTCGGGGCCGCTGCGGCCGCCGGCCTTGAACGGCGCTCCGGCCGAGAGCACCGGCAGCTTGTCGTACTCGGTGCCCTTCAGCAGGTTCTCGACATACCACTTCTGAGCATCGGTCACGATCTGGATCGAGGGATCGTCCTGGACCAGCGCGAAGTAGCTGTGGATGCGGGCGCTGGTCTTGCCGACCGCCTTGCGCACGAAGGCGAGCGTGCCCTCGTGCTCGTGCTTCACTGCGGCGACGATAGCGGGATCGTTGTCGACGACCGGCACGCGCTGACGCCCCTCCATGCGGAACACGGCGCGGAGTTGCGACTGGGCGTTCGCAACCTTCCATTTGCCGGCATCGTCGACCGAGAGCGTCAGGTCGATGATGCCGAGATGGTTGCCCCAGAAACCGGGCATCACCGCGGCGACACCGTTGATCGTGCCCTTGGCGACGTCGACGCCGGCGACCGACTTGTATTGCTCGCTCGGAAACAGCAGGTGCGCGTGTCCGAACAGGATCGCATCGACGCCCGGCACCTTGGAGAGGAGCCAGCTCGCATTCTCGTCATTGCCGGCCGCCTCGATCGGGCCGAGACCCGAATGCGGCACCGCGATCACCAGGTCGGCGCCCTTCGATTTCATTTCGGGCACGAAGCGCCGGGCGGTCTCGACAATATCCTTGGCGACGACCTTGCCTTCGAGATGGCGGCGGTCCCACTGCATGATCTGCGGCGGCACGAAGCCGATGACGCCGATCTTGATCGGGTGCTCCTTGCCGGCCTCGTCCTTGAGCCTGCGCTCGAGGATCAGGTACGGCGTGTACATGTTCCTTTGGCCGTCGGCCGACATGACATTGGCATTGACATAGGGGAACCCGGCACCTTTGAGCGCCGTCGCCAAGTAGTCCAGGCCGTAATTGAACTCGTGATTGCCGATGTTGCCGGCGTCGTAGCCCAGCAGGTTCATTGCCTTGTAGACGGGATGCACGTCGCCGTCCTTTAGACCTTTCTCGCGGGCCATGTAGTCGCCCATCGGATTGCCCTGGATCAGGTCGCCATTGTCGATGAGCAGGCTGTTGGCCGTCTCGGCGCGCGCCGCCCTGATCAGGCTCGCGGTCTTGGAGAGGCCGAAGCTGTGGTCTTCCTGGTCTCGGTAATAGTCGTAGTTCATGACGTGGACGTGGATGTCCGTCGTCTCCATCAGCCGGAGCTTGACCGTCGTCTCGGCCGCGAAGGCAGCAAAGGGAAGCGCCAGGGCGACGGCGAGAAGACCGCGGAGCAGGGCACGTTTCGACAGGGTGAAGAAGTTCATGGGGCTCTCCCGGTCAGGACAAGGGAAAGCTTAGCCGCCCGACCGTCAGGCGCGCTACAGTGCGCGTGCCGGCGCTGGAGCCGGCAGGGGGAGAGCGCGATGGGCACGCCCGTTCCGCCGAGCGAGAGCGCGCGCGAGGGCTATGTGCGGCGCATGGTGGCGGCGCATCGCCCCGGTGGGCCATTGGCCGGCGCGTTCTATACCTCCGCCGACATTTTTCGGGAGGACTTGGCTCGCCTCTGGAGCCGCCATTGGCTGTATGCCGGGCATAGCTGCCAGATCCCGCGTCCCGGCGACTGGTTCACCTATGCGATCGGCGCCGACTCAGTGATCGTGCTGCGCGACGAGAGGGGCGAGGTCCGCGCTTTCCACAACACCTGCCGGCACCGCGGCAGCCGCGTCTGCCCGGGCGAGGCGGGCAGCGGCCGGCGCCTGACTTGTCCCTATCATGCGTGGAGTTACGGCCTCGACGGCCGGCTCTTGATGGACAGCAAAGCCGATTTCGGCCTCGACCGCAGCGAGCTATCGCTGCATCCGGTCAAGGCGCGCAACGTCGCCGGCCTCCTTTTTATTGCGCTTTCCGACGATCCGGTTCCCTTCGAGCACGCCTTCGCCGATATCGAACGCAAGCTCAGGCCGCATGGGCTCGAGCGCGCCAAGCTCGCGCACAAGATCGACTATGCGGTGAAGGCGAATTGGAAGCTCATCTTCGAGAATAACCGCGAGTGCTATCACTGCGCTCCGAACCATCCCGAATACGTCAAGGCGACCTACGACGTCGCGCGCGACGATGCGCACCACGACCCGAAGCGGGTGGCGGAGGTCGATCGCCTGGTCGACGAGGCCAATGCCCGCTTCCGCGCGCTCGGCCTCGACGAGGGCGATGCGCTGTCGGCGATGACAGACGAGCATTGGCGCTGCCGCCGCGCGCCGCTGATGAAGGGCTTCACCACCCAAAGCCTCGACGGCAAGCCGGTCGCGCCGCTGATGGGCGACTTCAAGGAGCGCGACGCCGGTACGCTCCGCATAACGATCTTCCCGAACTTCTGGCAGCACGCGAACGACGACTACGCCTGCTCGACCCGCCTGACGCCGGTCGGCCCGGCCGAGACGCATGTGCGGGTTGCCTGGTATGTCGACGGCGAGGCGGTCGAAGGCAAGGACTACACGCTCGACCGCCTGTTGCCGGTCTGGCAGCGCACATCGGAGCAGGACTGGGACATCTGCCAGTGGAATCAGCAGGGAGTGTCCTCGTCGCGCTACGTGCCGGGTCGCTATTCGCTGACGCGTGAGCAGAACGTCGCCCACTTCGTCGACTGGTATCTTCGCGAGATCGCTCGGTGACGCAGGCGCGGCTTCCGGACCGTGCCCGCATCGTCATCATCGGCGGCGGCGCCGTTGGCTGCTCGATCGCCTATCACCTGGCGAAGGAGGGCGAGAGGGACGTCCTCCTGCTCGAGAAGAGCGGGCTGACGCACGGCTCCACTTGGCACGCAGCGGGACTCGTCGGCCAGCTTCGCTCCAAGCGCAACCTGACGCGGTTGATGCAGGATTCCGTCCGGCTCTACGCTGCCTTGACCGCCGAAACAGGGCAGGAGATCGAGTGGCGGCCGGCGGGCAGCCTCAGGCTCGCCTCCTCGAAAGCACGCTGGAGCGAGCTCAAGCGCTCGGTCTCGACCGCGCGCAGCTTCGGCTTCGACATCCACACGGTCTCGCCGGCCGAAGCGCGGAAGATGTTTCCGCTGATCGCCCTCGACGGTGTCGTCGGCGCCGTCTTCGTGCCGACCGACGGCTATGTCGATCCGACCGGGCTGACCATGGCCTATGCCAAGGGCGCGCGTGCCGGCGGGGCGAAGCTGCTCGAAGGCGTGCGGGTGACGGGGATCGAGACCAAAGGCCGGCGCGCGACGCGTGTGGTCACCGATCGGGGCACGGTCGAGTGCGAGATCCTGGTCAATGCTGCCGGCATGTGGGCCGATCGCATCGGCGCGATGGCGGGCGTCAAGATCCCGGCGGTTGCGGTCGAGCACCAGTACATGGTCACCGAGAAGTCGGACGCGATCCCCAAGGGCCTGCCGACGCTGCGCGATCCGGACAACGCCTTCTATCTGAAGCCTGACGTCTCGGCGCTGGCGATCGGCGGCTGGGAACCGAACACGATCCCCTTCGGCCGCGGCGGCATTCCCTTCGAGTTCGGCCGCGAGCTGCTGCCGTCCGATTTCGAGCGCTTCGAGCAGATCGCGCTGCCGGCGACCGCACGCCTGCCGATCCTCGAGAAGCTCGGCGTGCGCACCCTGATCAACGGTCCGATCCCGATCTCGCCCGATGGCGAGCCGATCCTGGGCAAGGCGCCGGAGCTGGACAATTTCTTCGTCGCCTGCGGCTTCACCTCCGGCATCGCCGCATCCGGCGGCGCCGGCAAGGCGATGGCCCAGTGGATCGTGCATGGCGAACCGGAACGCGACCTTTGGGCTTTCGATGTCCGGCGCTTCGGCCTGCACCACATGAGCGGCCGCTATCGCTATGAGCGCGCGGTCGAGAGCTACCACCGCTACTACCTGATCCACTGGCCGGTCGAGGAGCTGTCGACGGGGCGCGGCGGCCGGCGGAGCCCGCTCAATCCGCTGCTGAAGCGGAAAGGCGCAGTCTTCGGTTCGCGCTTCGGTTGGGAACGACCGAACTGGTTCGCGCTCGACGGCGTCGAGGCCAAGGATATTCCAAGCTTCGAGGGCCGTCCGTCATGGTTCGGCGCTGTCGCCGCCGAGCATAAGGCAACGCGCGAGCGCGTGACCCTGTTCGACCAGTCCTCCTTCTCCAAGTTCGAGGTCGACGGGCCGGGCGCCTTCCAGGCGCTGCAGCGGATTGCCGCGAACGACCTCGACCGGCCGCCGGGCACGGCCATCTACACCCAGCTCTGCAACGAGCGCGGCGGCATCGAAGCCGACCTCACCATCATGCGGATGGAAGAGGGCCGCTTCTATGTCGTCACCGGGTCGGCTTTCGGCGTGCGTGACGGCGGCTGGATCCGGCGCCACCTGCCGACCGACGGCTCGGTTGCGTTCCGCGACGTGACCTCGGCCAAGGCCGTCATCAACATCTGCGGCCCGCGCTCGCGCGCGGTTCTGGCGAAAGTTGCCGAGGGCGACCTCGCCAATGGCGCCTTCCCCTACCTCGCCGCGCGTGAGATCCGCATCGGCTATGCGCCGGTGCTGGCCGTCCGAATCACCTATGTCGGCGAGCTCGGCTGGGAGCTGCATGTGCCGGTCGAGTATGCAGCGCATCTCTACGAGACGCTGTGGGAGGCGGGCGCCGAATTCGGCATTGCCGACGCCGGCTACCGCGCGATCGAGACGCTGCGCCTGGAGAAGCGCTATCTCTACTGGGGCGCCGACATCACCCCGGACTACAACCCTTACGAAGCCGGCCTCGGCTTCGCGGTCGCGCTCGACAAGGGCGAGTTCATCGGCCGCAGCGCACTTGCGCGCGCTCGAGCCGAGGGACCGAAGCGGAAGCTCTGCGTGTTCCTGCTGGACGAGCCGGTTTCCGTCTATGGCGGCGAGGCGATCTATGCCGCTGACGGCCGCGTCCTCGGCGTCACCTCGAGCGGCGGATTCGGTCACACGATCCAGAAAAGCATCGTCTATGGCTACGTCCCGATCGAGGACGCGAAGGCCGAGCGTTATGAGATCGAGGCCTTCATGCGCCGCATACCGGCGACGCGCATCGACAAGGCGCCCTACGACCCGGAGCGCAAGAAGCTGTTGGCGTGACCGGCTTCATCGCCGCCGTCAGCGGCGGTCGAGACCATAGATCCGCGCCGCGTTGTCGCCGAGAACGCCAGCCGCTGCCTCCGGATCGAGGCGCCGATCGATCCAGGCGGCTAGCGCATCGATCCAGCGTGCATAGCCGCCGGCCAGATCGACCACGGGCCAGTCGCTACCGAAGAGAAGCCGGGCCGGCCCGAAGCTCTCCAGGAGCTCATCGAGATAGGGGGTGAGATCGTCCGGCTGCCAGTCGGGCCGCGCCTCGGTGACCAACCCTGAGGTCTTGCAAACGACTTGAGGGTGGCGGCCGAGGCGCCGCATCCCTTCCGCCCAGTCGGTGAAATCGCGATCTCCCGGAGCCCAGCGCGCGATGTCCGGCTTGGCACCATGGTCGACGACGACAGCGAGGTCTGGGTGGCGCTCGACCAGGGCGAGGAGGGGGGACAGATGCCAAGGCCTGACCAGCGCGTCGAAGACGAGGTCGGCGCCGATGATCGCGGTGAAGGCCGGGCCGAGCCTCGGTGACAGCATCCAGCGCGGATCGGCGATATCGTGGATCATCGGCCGGAGACCGACGAGCTTGCGGTTCTCCGCGAGGCGCATCACGAGACCCGGCGCATCCTCCGCCTCCATATCGATCCAGCCGACGACGCCGGCGACCGAGGGCGTGGCTGCGGCGATCTCGAGCAGGAATTCCGTCTCCGCTTCGGTGGGAGCGGCCTGCACGAGCACGGTGCGGGCGATGCCGAAGGCTTCAAGATGCGGGGCTAGGTCCGCCGGCGCGAAGTTCCGATAGATGGGCGCGAGCGCCGGCGTCAGCCAGCCATAGTCGCCGCGCGACAGGCGCCAGTAGTGCTGATGCGCATCGATGCGTTCACTCATGGCGTCGGCGCGTCGGCGGCGATGAGGCGTTGCGCCTTGAGGTCGGTCCAGAAGGCGGCCGGAATCGCGCGGTCGAGAAGCGCCTGGCCTGACCGGACCTCCTCGCCCTTCCGAGCGCCGACGACGGCACCGGCGACGGCGGGATGGGCAAGCGGGAACTGCAACGCGGCGGCGGCCAACGCCACGCCATGCGCCTGGCAGATGTGATCGAGCCTTGTTGCGCGCTCGAGGATCGCAGGAGGCGCCGGATGGTAGTTGTAGAAGGCTCCCGGCCTAGGGCCGGTGGCGAGGATACCCGAGTTGAACACGCCGCCGGCAATGACCGAGATGTTCTTCCCGATGCAGAGCGGGAAGAGGCTCGTCAGCGGTTCCTGCTCGAGGAGCGTGTAGCGTCCGGCGAGAAGAAAGCAATCGACATCGGCAATGCGAGCGAAATCCTCGCACACCCGCCAGTCGTTGACCCCGAGCCCGATCGCGCCGACGACGCCTCGGGCGCGCAGATCGGCAAGCGCCGGGTAGGCGCCGTCCATCGCCTCGCGGAAGCGCCGCGGCTGGTCCTCCTTGTGGGTGAAGCGGTCGATGTCGTGGATCAGGAGGATATCGATGCGATCGAGGCCGAGCCGCGCGAGGCTCTCCTCGACCGACCGAAGCGCGCCGTCGCGGCTATAGTCATAGACGGGCACGGCGTTCGGAACCTCGACATAAGCGCCTCCATCGACCTTGCCCGATTGCGGAACCAGCAGGCGGCCGATCTTGGTCGAGAGGCGATAGGCGTTGCGCGGTTTACCGCGGAGGAATCGGCCGATGCGTTGTTCGCCGAGTCCATGCCCGTAGAGCGGTGCTGTGTCGAAGTAGCGCCAGCCGGCATCCCACGCCGTTTCCAGCGCCTCCTCCGCGGCCCGTTCGGAGACCACCGAAAACAGGTTGCCGAGCGGGGCGCCGCCGAAGCCGAGCCGCGTGATCTCGACGGCGGAGCGGCCGAGGCACCGGCTCATCGGAGGCCGATTACGCCTTTCTTCAGGATCAGGTTGGCATAGGTGCGGAGCTCTCCTGTTTGCACGACGACGAAGGCGTTGCGGCTGCGCTCGTAGAAGGCGTGACGCTCGACCATCTCGATCCTGACCTTGCGGCCCTCGGCCTGGTCGAGGGTCCGGCCGAAATCGGCGATCGCTTCCGGGATCGCCTGCGGATCGCCGATGACCTGCATGCCCGCGGCCGGCGCCTCGACGAAGGTGTCGAGCGGCATCACGGAAACGACGGCGCGGATGATGCGCGTCGCGTCGACGCCGTCCATACGGATCATCCGCCGTGCCAGCGTCGCGGCGGGGAAGTGCGCGTCGGCGACGACGATCTCGTCGCCATGGCCCATCGAAGCGAGCGCGTGCAGAAGGTCGGGGGAGAGAAGGGGATCGAGGCCTTTCAGCATGTCGCATCGACGATATCATGAGCCTTGCCCGGCTGACATGTTAGTTCGTACACTCGGCGCCGATGAAGCTCCGCGAAAAGGCCTATGAGACTTTCCAGCAACGTCTGTTGGCGCTTAATCTTAGGCCCGGCCAGTTCGTCTCGCAGCGCGAGCTGGTGGCGCTGACCGGCATGCCGCTGGGCGCGATCCGCGAGCTGATCCCCAGACTCGAGGCCGACGGGCTCATCGTCACCATTCCCCAGCGCGGCATGCAGATCGCCGCCGTCGACCTCAAGCTCGTGCGCAACGCCTTCCAGCTTCGGATCATCCTCGAGAAGGAGGCGATCGCAGCTTTCGTTGCGCGCGCGCGCGACGAGGAGATCGAGGCGCTGGTCGAGGCTCATGAGCGTATTGTCGCCAAGGCGAGGAAGGGCATCAGCCGCGAGCTCCTGGAGGAGGCGCAGGCGGTCGACTGGGCGTTCCACGACACGTTGATCGACGCGCTCGGCAACGACATTCTCTCCGCCATTTACCGCGTCAACTCGATCAAGATCCGGTTGATCCGCCTTGAGCGCGTGCTGCTCTCGCCCGACAGCCTGATGCCGGCGCTCAAGGAGCATGGCGATATTGTCGCGGCCCTTCGCGCTCGTGACGTCGCACGCGCCGTCGCCGCGCTCGAACGTCACCTGACCAGCGCCCGAAACCGCGCTATGGGGCTGCAGGCGATCGAGACGCCGGCACCCGTTTCCCGTACCCGTACCCGTTCTGCAAGGGCTGCTCGATGACCGTTTCTTCCACTCAGGCGCCGATCCTCGGCGTCTGGCCTGCCGCTCTGACGCCACTCGAAACCGATGGGCGTATCGCCCATGACCTCCTGGCCAGGCATTGCCGCGCCATGTTTGCCGGCGGCTGCGCCGGCGCGGCGATTTTCGGCACCTCCGGAGAAGGCCAGTCCTTCTCGGTCGCCGAGCGCAAGGAAGCGCTTGAGCGCCTCCTTGCGGCAGGGATCTCGCCGGACCAGATCATCGTCGGCACGGGCTGCGCGGCCTTGCCCGACACCGCCGAGCTGACGCGCCATGCGGCCGGGTTGGGCGTTGCCGGCGTGCTGGCGCTACCGCCCTTCTTCTGGCGGCAACCGGGAGACGACGGCGTCTACGCTGCCTACGCGAAGCTGGTTGAGCTTCTGGGCAACGTAAAGACACGGATCATCCTCTATCACATCCCCCAGGTGACCGACGTTCCGGTCCCTCCGTCGGTTGTCGGCCGGTTGGCCAAGGCCTTCCCCGGCGTGATTGCCGGTGTGAAGGATTCGTCCGGCGACTGGGACAACACGGCGGCGCTGCTAAAGATCGGCTTGGGCCTCACCATCCTGGTCGGGCACGAGCCGTTCCTGCCGCGAGCGCTCAAGGCGGGAGCGGCCGGCACGATCTGCGGCCTCGGCAACTATCGGCCGGAGCTGCTCCGACGCCTCAACGATTCCGCCGGAAAGCCGGAGGAGCGCGGCCTGGTCGAGGTGATCGGCAAGCTGGCGGCGCTGGTCACGGATGTTCCCTTCGTGCCGGCGATCAAGTCGCTGATGGCGGCGGATTCGGGCGACCTGCGTTGGCTCAACGTGCGGGCGCCGCTGATCCCGCCTTCGGAGGCTGAGCGCAAGCGTCTGCTCGCGGCCGCGCGCGCCTTCGATGCCGAGGCGAAGGCGGCCGCATGAGCCTCGACAGGAGGCATTTGGTCTCGCAAGCTTGTTAACGGCGCAAAGCCAGAGTGGGAGGAAGTCGCGATGAAGGACAGGAAGACGCGTTTCAGCCGGCGGACGGCGCTCAAGATCGGTGCCGGCGCGGCCGGCGTGCTAGCCGCGCCGGCGATCATGAAGGTCGCCCGCGCGCAGACCGGCGGCTTCAACTGGAAGAAGTTCCAGGGCCAGAGTATCGAGGTCTCGCTGACCCTTGGGCCGCGGGCGAACAATCTGCGCACCCATGAGAAGGAGTTCACCGAGCTGACGGGGATCAAGGTCGGCTCCGAGGTGGTGCCCGAGCAGCAGCACCGCCAGCAGCAGGTGATCCAGTTCAACTCCGGCAATCCGCAGTTCGACGTGACCTCGGTGTCGTGGCACGTGCAGAAGCGACTGTTCGGCAAGTCCAAGTGGCTGGTCGACATGAAGCCGCTGCTCGCCGACTCCCAGCTCACCGCGCCCGACTACGACTGGCCCGATTTCACCGCCGGCGGCGTGCGCTGGGCGACACAGGCCGACGGCCGCATGGACACGCTGCCGAACAACATCGATCCATGGATGATCTACTACAACAAGGAACTCTTCGCGGCGAAGGGTCTCGCGTTCCCGCGGACCTTCGAGGAGATCGTGATGGCGGCCGAGAAGCTCACCGACAAGTCGGCGGGCATCTATGGATGGGTGTCGCGCGGCCTCAAGAACGCGAACGTGCCGGTGTGGACGAGCTTCATGCTCGGCCACGACGTCGACCCGGTCGACCCGACGACGGTGAAGCTGCAGACCACAACCGACGGCGCGATTGCCGCGGCCGAGCTCTACAAGAAGCTCAACCGCGAATACGCGCCGCCGGGGACGGTGGGCTTCAACTGGAATGAGGCGCAGACCTCGTTCAGCCAGGGGAAGATCGGCATGTGGATCGACGGCATCGGCTTCGCGCCACCGCTCGAGGACCCGACCAAGTCGCGCATCGTCGGCAAGGTCGGATACGCGGTCATGCCGCAAGGCCCGAAGGCGCGCCATTCCGCGACCTTCGGCGACGGCATCGGCATCGCCGCCGGCAGCAAGAAGAGGGAAGCGGCCTATCTCTACTGCCAATGGGCGACGTCGAAGGTGATGTGCAACCGGCTGCTGCAGTCGGGCGGCGGCTCGCCTTGCCGCGCCTCGCCCTACAAGTCGCCGGAGGTCATCGCCGGCCTCAAGCTGCCGCGCGAGTGGCTGTCCTGCCTCGAGGCATCCTCGGCGATCGGTCGCCCGGGACTGCCGGAGATCGTGCCGGTGACGGAGTTCCGCGACGTTTTCGGCGTCGGGCTCACCAACACGATCGGCGGCGCCGATGCGCGCGCCGAGATGCAGAAGGCCACCGACGCCTTCGCGCCGGTTTTGGCGAAGTCCGAGGCCTGAACCGGGTGTGCCCCGCCGCGGCGGACCGCCGCGGCGGGGACCCTCGTGGAGCGCGCGCATGACGGCGAAGTCTACCGCCATGGATCGCGGCTACGGCCGCAACTACCTGCCTTTCGCCTATCCGGCACTGTTGATCACCGGGGCGGTGATCGTCTTCCCGTGGCTGTTTACCCTCTTCATGAGCGTGCACGAATGGAAGATTGGCTCGCCGCGCGCCTTCGTCGGCCTCAACAACTACGCCCGTCTAGCGGGTGACGAACGGTTCATCGAGTCGATCGGCACGACGCTCTATTTCACGCTGCTGTCGGTCGTGCTGCCGGTGGTGCTGGGAACCGCGTGCGCGCTGATCTTCAACGAGCGCTTCCCGCTGCGTGGCCTGTGCCGCGCGATCTTCATCCTGCCGATGATGGCGACGCCGGTCGCGATCGCGCTGGTGTGGAAGATGATGTTCCATCCGCAGCTCGGCGTCCTCAACTACCTGCTCAGCCTGGCCGGCCTGCCGCCCTCGCTCTGGCACACCTCGCTCGACACGGTGATCCCTACCCTGGTGATGGTCGAGGTCTGGCACTGGACGCCGCTGGTCATGCTGATCGTGCTGGGCGGGCTGGCCGCGGCGCCGACCGAACCTTATGAGTCCGCGCGGCTGGACGGCGCCAATCCCTGGCAGATGTTCCGCTACATCACCCTGCCTCTGATCATGCCGTTCGTGGTGCTGGCGGTGGTCATCCGCACCATCGACGCGCTCAAGGCCTTCGACACGATCTTCGTGATCTCCGAGGGCGGACCCGGCACCGCCTCCGAGACGATCAACATCTACCTCTACCTGCAGGCCTTCGCCTTCTACAACATCGGCTACGCTTCGGCGATCGTGGTGGTCTTCTTCGTCCTCATCATATTGATGGCCATGGTCCTGCTGTGGCTGCGGCAGAAGGCGAAATGGTCATGAGCGCCGCCTCGCCCGGGGTCCTCTGGCACACGAAGCGGGCACTGTCGAATCTGGCCTTCGGCTTCGCGGTCTTCGTCATCGTCTCGCCGGCGATCCTGGTGATGCTCTGGATGCTGTCGCTCTCGCTGAAGAACGAGGTCGACAACATGGCCTACCCGCCGGTCTTCGTCCCGAGCCCGCCGACGCTGGCGAACTTCGAGGCCGTGTTCGTGAACAGCAACCTAATGCGCTACCTCGTCAACAGCCTGCTGGTGACCGGCGGGGCGACGCTGGTGGCGATCCTCGTCGGCGTGCCGGCGGGGTACGGCATCGCGAAGGCCTCGGCGCACCGCACAGCGATCTGCATCCTGATCGCGCGCATCACGCCGGCGCTGAGCTACCTCATCCCGCTCTACATGCTGTTCCAGATGCTGGGCCTCACTGGCAGCCTCTGGTCGATTTTTATCACCCACCTGGTGATCACGATCCCGATCTTCGTCTACGTGATGATCGGTTTCTTTGAGAGCCTGCCGCCGGACCTCGAGGAGGCGGCGCTGATCGATGGCTGCACGCTTTGGCAGGCCTTCCGCCACGTCGCGCTGCCGCTCGCGCGGCCCGGCATCGTGGTAGCGATGATCCTGTCGATTATCTTCAGCTGGAACAACTTCGTCTTCGGCGCCGTGCTGGGCGGCCGCCAGACGCGCACGCTTCCCGCGGCGGTCTACAACATGCTGACCTTCGAGCAGGTCGCTTGGGGGCCGCTCGCCGCGGCGGCGCTGCTGGTGACCGCGCCGGTCCTGATCTTGACCCTATTCATCCAGAAGGAGATCGTCGGCGGCCTGACCGCCGGCGGAGTCAAGGGCGGCTGAGGCCGCTGCTCAGTCGGCGTTCGCGATCTTGAGTTCGGCGAGCACGCCCTCGGCGATCTGCCTGCGGCGGCCGGAGGTGATCTTGGCGTGGAGCGTCAGGATGGCGCGCGATCCGGTCGTGACGAAGAGGAACGGGAAAATCGCGTGCACGAGACAGGCGAGCCCGGCGCCGACCATCTTGAAGCCGACGGAGCCGGCGACTCGGCTATGCTCGAGATAGGTTTCGCCCACGGCACGCGGATGGTCGGTAAAGGGATTGGCCATGTCATCTCCCTCGCAGAAGATGACATGCTATAATAGTCAATCTGACATGTCGCGACCTTTCGAGAACGATTTTCTCTTTTCTGAGCCTCAAAGCCTAAAGATCTTCTCCGCATTGGCCGAACGGACCTTCTTGGCCAGCTTGGCCGGCAGGTCGTTCACGCGTTTGAGGCAGCCCTTCATGCTGCCGATGTTGTGCGGGTAGTCGGAGCCGTACATGACCTTGTCCTCGCCGCCGACATCGAGACACATCCTCAGCGACTCCGGCCGGTAGGTGACGGCGTCGTACCAGATGCGCTTCATGTAGTAGGATGGGCGCTTCGAGATCTTGATCCGCGCCGCGTTCATATTGTCGAAGCAGGTGTCGAGGCGTCCGACGAGATAGGGCAGCGTCGCGCCGGCATGGCCGACGATGATCTTCACCTTCTTGTACTGCTCGAAGAAGCCGTCGAAGATCATGCGCGATACCGCCAGCGATGTGTCGAACATGAAACCGACCGAGGCGATCAGGTTGTAGGCGCGCATGTCGAGCACGGGCGTGCCCGGCGGCGCTGTCGGGTGCACCAGCACTGGCAGCCCTTTGCGGTCGATCGCCGCCCAGATCGGCGCGAATTTCGGATCGGTCAGCGACGCGCCGCCGATGTTTGCCAACACCATAACGCCGACGGCGCCAGCCTTGGTTGCGCGCTCGAGTTCCTTCACCGCCAGATCCGGATATTCCCAGGGAAGCGAGCAGAGGAAGCGGATGCGGTCCGGATAGGTGCGCTGCGCTTCGGCCATCTCGTCATTGGCGATCTGCGCCGCCTTGAGGCTGATCTCGCCGGGTCCGAAATAGACGTTGGGGCAGGTCAGCGAGACGATGGCGAGGTCGACCTTCGCCTTGTTCATCTCCTTCAGGCGCAGCTTGTAGTCCCAATGACCGGGTTGCGGCGTCATGAACGGGGCACCGTCGAGATGGATGCCGTAGGCGGCATCCTTGCTCGGCCGCACCTCGTAACGCGGCGGCCCGTACTCCTTGAGCAGCTTGAGCCAGGGCTCGCTCAGCATGTGAGTGTGGACGTCGATAACAGTCATGGTCGCTCCCCCAGAAATGGCCGCTCGCAGCGAACCGTCACCTTAGCCAGCGGCTTTCGCTCTCGACAAGGGGGTACTCTTACTATTTACGCGGCCGGGCGGACTCAGAAGGTGTAGCGGGTGAGCGCGACGGTATTGCCGTTCGGCAGCGTCAGCGTCGCCGTCGTCTGGCTCGAGAAGGAGAGCGTGATAGTGCCGACATTGGAGCTCGTCGTCGGCGCGTTGTAGGAACCACCGAGGACCTGCCCGCCGCGGTACTCGGTCAGCGTGCCGCTGTAGAGGCTGGTCGAGGTCATGGCGCCCGGCGAGATGTACCAGACGGCCTGCCCGGTCGAATCGTACATGTAGCTCGCCAGGAACAGGGTCGAGCCCTGCACCTCGATGAAGTAGCCGCGTCCACTTTCGGTGGAGCCCCACCACCATCCCTTCTGCGGCATCCCGGCATTGGGTCCGGCGGTGACGCCGCCGGTCACGATGTCGTAGCGCGCGATCGAGATCGTGCCGCCGGGCCAGGTCAGCCGGCCGGAGGTTGTTGTGTCGAAGGCAAGCGTCATGGTGCCGACCGAGCCGACAAAGCTCGGCGCCTGATAGCTGCCGTCGAGGGTCTGGCCGCCGGAGAATTGCTGCAGCGTGCCCTGGTAGACGCCGTTCGAGGCACGGGCCCCCAGAGAGATGTACCAGATCGGCTTGCCGTTGGTGGAATAGAGGTATCCGGCGAAGAACAGGTTGTTGCCGCTGACCTCGAGCGAGAAGCCGCGGCCGGACTCGCTCGAGTTCCACCACCAGCCGGTCTCGGGCGTCGCGGTCGTGCTCGAAGAGGAGAGGCTGGCCTGGAACATGCCGCGCCCATGCGTCGCTGCGACCAGCGTCGTCGTCGAGCCGGCGAAGAAGAGCTCGTCGATCGAGACGGCGCCCGGCCCGTCATTGGTCGTCGACCAGATGCTGCCGCCATCCTCGGAAGAGTAGACGCCGACCTCGGTGCCGACATAGACCCAGCTCGCATTGCTCGGATGGCGGGCGATGCCGCGGATCGGCGCCTCCGGCAGGCCGCTCGAGACATTGGTCCAGGTCGTGCCGCCATCCGTCGTCTTGCGGAGATTGCCTGAGGAGTAGCCGCCGAAGCTGACATAGACGGTGTTGGAGTCGGAGGCATCGATCAGGATGCGCATGACCTGGCGTGATAGGCCGATCGACACCGAAGTCCAGGTCGGCGAGGTCGCCGTCCCGTCGGTGGTCTTGTAGACCTCGCCGTTGTTGTGCCCGACCCAGATCAGGTTTGAGTTCCCGCTCGCGACGGCGATCGCGCTGATGTAGTTCCCCGACGAGGAGGAGGCGCTCTTCGCAGCGCGCCAGCTCGGGGTCGATGCCTTGACGTTGTCGCTGATCCACAGCCGGTTGGCGCCGACCAGCATCCGTGACTGGCTGTTGGGATCGAGGATGAAGGGGGAGATGAAGTTGGCCTCGCCGGTGCCGCCGCAGGAGCTGGAGTCGGCATCCGAGATGCCGCTGCAGATGTAGCCATCTGAGTTGGTGCCGCCATCCGATGACCGGTGCACGGAGGCGTAGACGTACTCGCCATAGACGTAGTTGGAGTCGGTCTGATCGATCGCGGAAAACCCGCCATCGCCGCCGAAGAATTGCGTCCAGGTGGTCGTGCCGGCTGCGCTGAGCGAACCATTGTCCTGAGTGCCGCCGGTCAAGCGCGTCCCGCTCGCCGAGGCCGCGCCGCCGTAGAACTGCGTCGTTACGATTCCGGTCGAGATCGAAGACCAGGTGTTCGAGGATGAGGAGCTCGATGTCGCGGTCGAGATATTGGTCGACTTCCAGACGCCGCCGTCATTGCCGACGAAGACGGTCAGGTTGCTGGAGCCGTCGAAGCTGGGGTGGCCGACGATTGCGTGCTGGTCGGCGTGCGGCGAGTTCGGCCATCGGAACCAGGCCGAGATCTGCGTGAAGCTGGTGCCGCCATTCGTCGAGCGGAAAAGGTCGACGCCGCCGCCGCCGACGAGGTTGGAATCGACCGGCGAGACCCAGATGGCATTGTCGTACCAGCCCTGGCCGTTCTGAAGATGGCCCGACGAAGAGCGTAGGCTCCAGGAAGCGCCGCCGTTGCTGGAGCGGTAGACCGCGCCGGTGCTCGAATTCTGCACCGAGGCGTAGACCATGCCCGAGGTCGAGGGAGCGTAGGCGACCTCGACCCGGCCGCTGAAGCTGCTGCCCGTGCTGACGATCGTCGTCGTGGTCCAGGTGGCGCCGGCATCGGTCGAATAGGCGATGCGGCCGGACCCCATCCCGGCAATCGCGTTGTTGCCGTTGTTGGGGTCGAAGGCGACCTGATAGGCGTAGGCGTAGGTTCTGGACGGCACGAGCACGCGCGTCCAGGTCGCGCCGCCGTCGGTGCTGCGATAGACGCCGGAACCGCGATTTGCTGAAAGCAGGATTCCCGAGGTGGTCGGATGGGTCGCCAGGCGGTTGACGTAGTACCAGACGCTGCTGCTGGCCGGGTCGGTCGAGGTCAGGCGGATCCAGGTCTGGCCGCCATCGGTCGACTTGAAGACGCCGCCGCCGCGGATGGCGTCGGCATTGAAGAACCCCTCGCCGGTGCTGGCGTACATGATATCGCGGTTGGCGCCGTCGAACACGATCGAGGTGATCGCGAGATTCGCCGAGAAGTCGTTGAGAGCGCGCCAGCTCGATCCGCCGTCGGTCGTCTTCCAGATGCCGCCGGCGACGCCACCGATCCAGATCTTGTTGCCGTCGCTCGGATGGATAGCGATCGCACGCACCCGCCCCGGGATGTTGAGGGGCCCGATCGAGCTCCAGCGCGTCGCATCGAGGCCGGCGGCCGGTGCAGCGACGCCGCGGGCGGTGCTCTGCGCCAGCATCGCGCTCCGTTGCGCCAGCGCCGTCCCGAGGCCGTCCGCCCTGATCTCGCCGGAGTCGTCGCGGAGGCCCATGGCCCGCCATCTCGCCCACTCGCCGGGACGATCGGGCTTGGCCAAGTCGAGCCGCCGCACGGCCCGAGCAAGGTACTGCCGGGGCATCGTGCAGAGATCGTCATTGCTCAGCAGCCGCTCGTCGTGGAGACGCCCGAGGCGCTCGAGACTCTGCCCGATCGCTGTGGCGACCGCGCGGTCGTCGCGCAGCCCCGCGCACCGGTCGTCGGAAGACTGGGGAGGGACAACCCCTTGGCATGCCGCGACCAGGGCAAGCAGCAGACACAGTGTAAGACGCCGCAACATCGAGACCCGACCATCCAGCAGGGATTTGATGGATACTACGACAATGTCCGCTGCTGGATCACCTGCGTTGCTTTCGGCGGGAATTGGGGCCGCTGTACTGCACCCGGATATCTGGACACAAGGTAGGAGTTAAGCGGCCAGCCTGAACGCGCTCTGATCCCAAGCGGTTCTGGCGTCGTTTGGACTTCGGTAGTCGTTCTTTGCGATCAGCCACTGGG
>Ga0194131_10005077_pt1 | contig 19317 bp, 15 predicted proteins | sample TA2KigO120mmetaG_FD_148631 | JGI IMG/M metagenome (GOLD analysis project Ga0194131, IMG submission 148631) | Freshwater microbial communities from Lake Tanganyika, Tanzania - TA2015053 Kigoma Offshore 120m | ecosystem: Environmental > Aquatic > Freshwater > Lake | place: Tanzania: Lake... | reverse complement strand
TGAAAAGCTTCGAATTTTTGCCCCTGGACCTACGCCAGTTCCCGATTTGGTTTTAGCCGAGATGGCCCGCTCCCCCTTGCACCATCGCACCAAAGAGTTTGTCGAGATCCTCACTCGTGTTAAGTCCGGACTTCAATTTCTCTTTCAGACAGAACAACCCACCTACGTTCTCTCAAGCTCCGGGACAGGGGCCATGGAAACTATTATCGTCAACCTCTTTGCAACCGGGGATGAAGTGATCGTAGTGGACGGAGGAAAATTTGGAGAGCGCTGGGGAAAACTAGCAGCCAAATTTGGATTAACCGTTCACACTCTCAAAGTAGATTGGGGCCACGCTGTCAATCCAGAAGAGATCGTAAAACAATTGCAAGACCACCCTAAAACTCGCGCGGTTCTCTTTCAAGCCTCAGAGACCTCTACCGGAGTTTATCACCCGGTTAAAGAAATTGCTCAAGCGATTCATAAGCACAGTGATGCTTTAGTGATTGTCGACGCCATCACCGCTCTTGGAGTTGTTGATTTACCGATGGATGCTTGGGGACTCGATGCTATCGTCAGTGGCTCCCAAAAGGCCTTAATGTTACCTCCGGGCTTGGCCTTCTTGGCACTTTCGAAAAGAGCTCACGAGCAAAGACAAAGATCCAACATTCCGAATTTTTACTTCAATCTCAATGCAGAAGATAAAGCAGCGCTCGGTGGAGAAACCGCCTGGACGCCGGCTGTAAGTCTTATCTGCGGGTTAGACGTTGTCTTAACTCAACTTAGAAAAACAGGCCTCGAGCCCGTTTTTAAACACCATGCAAGACTTGCTGAAGCCACTCGCCGTGGCATCAAGGGTTTGGGTTTAGAGCTTTTTGCCCAGACATCGCCCTCAAATTCAACGACAGCTGTTCATGTGCCTAAAGAGATTCCCGAAGGAAAAAAAGTGGTCTCCTATTTACGAGATCAATTCGCCGTGACCATTGCAGGTGGTCAAGATGCTTGGAAAGGAAAAATTTTCCGAATCGCCCACTTAGGATTCTATGATGAGCTCGATATGCTCACGATATTAAGCGCCATTGAAAATACCCTAAAAGCTTTGGGGGGCAACGTTGAGCTGGGGCGAGGTGTAGCTGCGGCTTCACAATACTTTTTAGAAAGCAGAAACCATGCAAAATAAAATGACCGTATTGATAGCGGATGGCCTAGCGAAAGATGGATTAGCGCTCCTTAAAGTTAATCCCAAAATTGAACTTTTAGCTTTTGATACCATTGAACGAACAGAGCTTAAAGAGAGGTTACCCCAAGTCGATGTTTTAATCGTTCGCTCAAGAACTCAAGTCGATTGCGACCTCCTTGAACGAGCAAGAAACTTAAAGCTCGTGCTGAGAGCGGGCATTGGTCTGGATAATGTCGATGTTCCAACCTGCACCGACCACGGGATAGTGGTCATGAATGCTCCCACCGGCAATATCGTCACTACAGCCGAACATGCATTGGCGATGATTTTTGCAGTCTCAAGACACATCCCCCAAGCCGATGCAACTTTACGCTCAGGAAAATGGGAGAAGAAAAAGTTTCAGGGCAATGAACTTCGCGGAAAAACCCTAGGCCTTTTAGGACTGGGAAACATAGGAAGAACAGTTGCTGAGCGAGCACTTGCATTAGGAATGAGAGTCATTGCTCATGACCCGTATGTCAGTCCAGAGGCGGCAGCTAAACAAAAAATTCATTTAGTTGAATTTGAAGACCTCTTAAAATCTTCAGACTATATTAGTATTCATGTTCCACTTCTCAAATCCACTCAACACTTACTCAACGAATCTGCTCTCAAGAAAATGAAAAAAGGCGCTTATCTCATTAATTGCGCTCGAGGTGGGATCGTCGATGAAAAAGCACTTCTTGAAATGTTAGCTAATAAGCATTTAGCCGGAGCCGCATTGGACGTTTTTGAAACCGAGCCTTTACCCCCCGACTCTCCGCTATTGAAATGTACCGATTTAGTACTGACACCTCATCTAGGAGCTAGTACCGATGAAGCGCAAATTCAGGTCAGTCTAGAAGTGGCCGATCAGATCAGTTTATATGTGGAACAGGGAGTTTTAAAAAATGCCATCAACGTTCCTAATATTACTTTAGACCAACTCAATGCGATAAAACCCTATGTGCAGTTGTGTGAAAAACTTGGTTCTTTCGCAACCCAAGCCGGACCTAAAAATGTCAAGAAGATCAAGGTCCACTATGAAGGCACTGTTTCTACATTAAATAGAGAACTTTTAACGCTTTCGGTTCTAAAAGGGTTTCTCACTCCGGTGATGTCTACCACCGTTAACTATGTGAACGCTAGAAAACTACTTAAAGAGAGAGGGATTCGAGTCGAGGAATCCTTTGAGCAGGAGTGTACCGACTACAACAGCTTAGTCGAACTCACTGTAAGTGGAGATGAGCCTTTCTCATGTTCCGGAACTCTTTTTGGAAAAGAGGAACCCAGAATTATCCAGTTGGATCACTTTAATATTGATGCGATCCCTACAGGGTGTCTGCTCTACACCAAGAATGTCGACCAACCCGGGGTAGTAGGATCGATGGGAACACTCTTAGGAACTCATGGTGTCAACATCGCTCGAATGCATTTGGGCCGAAATCCTAAAAAGGCTGAAGCCATTGCTCTCATCAATATCGATTCGGAGCCTTCGACAGTAGCTTTGGAAGCTTTGAGCAAAGTTAAGGGAATGCTTTCAGTTAAAGCCATTAGAATTTAAAAGGAGTCGAAAATGCCGCAAGCCGTTGTTATTATTGGAGTCCAATGGGGTGATGAGGGGAAAGGAAAAATCGTCGATTACTACGCTTCTTCTGCCGATGTAGTCGCACGATTTCAGGGGGGTAACAACGCCGGCCACACGTTAGTTGTGGATGGGAAAAAAACCATCTTACATTTAATTCCTTCCGGAGTTCTCCATCCTCACGCTAAATGTTTGATTGGTTCGGGAGTAGTTGTGGATCCCGAAAACTTTCTACATGAGATTGAAGTTTTAAGAAAAGCCGGTATTTCAAATTTAGAAGAGCGAGTATTTTTGAGTGATCGATGTCATTTAATTGTCGATTATCACAAACATTTAGATGCGGCGAGAGAGAGCAAAAAAGCCGGAAAAATAGGAACCACCAAGCGAGGAATTGGTCCTGCCTATGAAGACAGAGCTTCAAGGAGAGGTTTACGAGTCGCTGATCTTTATAATGAATCGGCTTTTGAGGAAAAGCTTAAAGAAAACTTAGCTGAGAAAAACTTTTTATTAAAAGAATATTACGGAGTCGACCCCGTCTCCATGGAAAGTTTTATGGCGAAATATCGAGACATCGCAAAACGCCTAAAACCCTTTGTTAGAGACGTCTCTGCAACACTCTATGAAGCCATTGAGAATGATAAAAAGATACTTTATGAGGGGGCTCAAGGGGTTCTGCTTGATGTCGATTACGGAACCTATCCTTATGTGACCTCTTCCCAAACGCTGCCCTCACAAGCAGCTCTTGGATTAGGGGCTAGAGTTCCTAAAGACACCCTTTTTGTAGGAGTGATAAAAGCCTACTCGACACGGGTTGGAGAGGGCCCTTTTCCCACGGAACTCAATGATGCTTTTGGGGACCAGCTTAGGGAAAGTGGTTCAGAATATGGTGCTACTACAGGACGACCTCGCCGATGCGGTTGGTTGGATCTCGTAGCTGTGAAATATGCACTTCAAGTTTCGGGAATTAAAAACTTAGCCATTACAAAAGCCGATGTATTATCAGGAGTTGAAGCGCTCAAAGTCTGTGTAGCCTACGATTATCAAGGGAAAATACTCAACACGATTCCTGCTGACACTTCCATTCTTTCCAAAATTAAACCAATTTATGAGCCTATACCTGGTTGGAAAGAGGATCTGACTCAAGTTAAAAACCCTCAAGACATTCCCAAGAATTTACAAAATTATTTACACTTCATTGAAAACTTTACTGGCGCCCGAATTAACTTAGTCTCAACAGGAGCGGGAAGAGAAGCGGTGATTGATATTCAAAAAGCCTTTTAAATATCAAGATCCGACATGTAAGTCGTCATTTCAAACTTTTCAGAATCAAAGTTATAAAGATAGACTTTTGTCTCTTTTCCTTTTCCCCAAACCACAAGCCCGTCCCGAGGGGTGGCAGGTTCTCCGAATTGCCCTTCTCGTCCTCGCAAACTGTAAAGTTCTACCATCGGCTCTGAGAGAATAATCTCGCTAATTATTTTGTCTTTAGATCGTAGTAGAACTTGGGATCTTTTTGGGTTTTCGAGGTACTTCACTTGATCTAAATAACCATTACCATCGAAATCTGCTCGTAAGGATTGAGAAGCAAGCTCTCTCCCGCTTTGTTCCTTGCTCTCACTGCTGTCTTCTTTAGGCTTCTGAACCCACTCGTGAAATTTCCCTTCACGATATAGGCTCGCACATAGTTTATTTCCTTTAGGTCCCCACTCTTCAAAAACCCCCTCAAGTACCCCCTGAGAATACCTTCTTTCCGATTGTTTTTTTCCATTGGAAAAGTACATCGTGTAGGTTCCTTCAAGTTGACCATTGAGATATTGAGCGGCCAGGTGCAAACGGCCAGTGGAATACCATTCTCTATAGAGCCCTTCCCACCCAAATTTTCCGGACGCTACTTCAAATTTTTTGTTCCCATTGGGATACCAAGAAGTCCATATTCCCTTAGGGGACCCTTGATCGTAAAAAGACCTCTTTTCAAGTTGGCCGTTTTCATGCCACGCTAATTGTTCTCCGTGTTTCACTCCGGCAACAAAGTTTTCCACTGTTTTTTTAGAACCCTTTGGATAAAAGCTTTTTTGTGTTCCATCCCTGAGCCCTTGAGAATAATTCTCTTCTAGAATTAAAGCCTTCATTGGATTAAGAACCTTTGACTTGCCCTGAAAGACCCCTTCCTCATAATTCATTATGAGTTGTCCTCCATCGGCATAAATGTAATGGGTAGGTCCGTGAGGAATTCGGCATCCCCCTTGGGGATCATAGCTGCTGGGAAGAACATCGACTAAGTCGTTTTCGGGACACTGATCAACTTTCTTAACACAACTTTGAACCGCTTTTCCTTTGTCTTTACGATGTTCGAGAGTTGAGCCCTGTGGGCATTTGATAGAAGTTTGGCCTAAAGCAAACGATACGCTAAATAGAAAAACTAAAACGCTGCCGACTAAGATTCGAGTCATACACTCCTCCTCTATCTAAATATTTCTATTTTTTTAATCGGGCCGGTGAAACCGGCCCAATCGTAATTTCTTTACGGAAAGAAACCTCGGGCCAACATCGCTTTAGATAGGTGCTCAATAGAGACCGCAAAAGCCGATAGCCTCATGTCGATTTTCTTAGCCTGATGAAAATCATAAACTCGAGAAAATGCATGTGAAATGATTTCCCATAACTTATTGTTAACATCCTTCTCGCTCCAAAAAAAGCTTTGCATTCCTTGAACCCATTCGAAATAGGAAACAATAACCCCCCCCGAATTGGCTAAGATGTCAGGAATAGTAAATATACCTTTATCGTTGAGAATCTCATTGGCTTCAATGGTCGTAGGCCCATTGGCCCCTTCAGCCAAAATTCGACACTTCACTCGGTCGGCATTCTCTTTTGTGATCTGTTCACTTAAAGCGGCAGGAATTAAAACATCTACTTTAAGCTCCAACAGTTCATTATTAGTGATTTTGTCCCCTCCAGGGAAGCCATCAAAAGAGCGATGTTCATTTAACCAAGTTCGCGCCGCATTAATATCTAATCCCCGGCTATTATAAACACCACCCGAAACATCACTGACCGCAACAACTTTGCAACCTAAGCCGCTAATGATCTTAGCCGAGTAATAGCCCACGTTCCCAAAGCCTTGAACGGCAACGGTCGTGCTTTCCCCTATTTCCATATTAAGCCGTTTTGCAGCTTCAACAACGGTATAAACCACCCCTCTTCCAGTCGCATCTACACGTCCTAGAGATCCACCAATCTCGATTGGCTTTCCAGTAACGACGCCTGGAACGGCATAACCTAAATGAGAGCTGTAGGTATCCATGACCCAAGCCATGGTCTGAGCATCGGTACCAATATCAGGAGCTGGAATGTCCTTGTCCGGACCGATCAACATGAAAACTTCAGAAGTATATCGACGAGTTAAACTCTGCTTCTCTCTACGAGACATTTTATTGGGATCGCAACGTATTCCGCCTTTAGCGCCCCCTAAAGGAAGTTTGACTAAAGAGTTTTTTAAAGTCATTAACATCGAAAGAGCAGACGTCTCAGCTAAATTGACCTCCGGATGGTATCGAATTCCCCCTTTGGCAGGACCTAGAGTCGTGTTGTGATGCACTCTAAAACCATCAAAAACCTTAATGGAACCATCGTCCATACGAACCGGTATAGAAACGTAAAGTACCCTTCGAGGTTTGGACAATCTCTGATAAACGTTAGGATCCATGCCAATATGCTGACCGGCTATTCTCATAACATCGAGGCAATTTTTATAAAAGTGATGGTTTTCCCAACTCACAATGGCTGACTCTGATTCGCTAGACATAATCTATCTCCATAAAGCAAAAATTTTAACCTCTTATATTTAAATCGTCACCTTGGATTTACTTATTTTTTCGTGTGGTCTCGTTTCGGTACTAGTTGACAAGAGAGTCAAGCATCTCTCTCTTTTAGTTCCTTACCATCGTGGGTGAGCAGTTTAGGTTGGTTATTATACTTGGTTGCAATATGAACTGGGCGCCTCCAAAGCAATTGAAGATTTCTTAGAGTCTCAGAAGCCTTCTCAAATTCAAGATCTACCCCCTCATGTCGATGAGTTAATAAAAGCTCGGCTCGATTTTCGAAGTTGGCATCTTCAACGCAAATAATTGGATTTCCAAAATTGGTAAGAGAAAAAAGTAGCTGATTTTTCACTTTTCTCCAGTCCCTATCCAGAATTTCATACTGCCCAGTTCTTCGATTAAAACCATAAGTAAAAAGCTTAAGCCGATGACAAAACTCTTCATTCATAAAACTATCGATAAAAGTTACATCGTTGTGAAGTTTACGAACCTCAAAAATCTTTTGCCTTCCCAATCCTGTCTTTTTGTCCCATGTTTTCTTATGTTCTAAGCTGTCACACTCTTCGTATTCTTTTCCAAATTTTCCACGGTTCCAGCGGTCTTCAATGTCTCGCAAGAGCTCGATTCCGATTTTATACGGATTGATTTGCCCCGGGCTTGAACCCATCGTCCCGCTATGGTGATCAGCGTAATCGATCACTTCCGAATCTTTCAACACATGCTGAGTCATGATCGTGGAATGCCAATAACTTGCCCAACCTTCATTTATGATTTTTGTTTGCCCTTGAGGTGCGAAATAATAGGCCTCTTCACGAACAATTGATAAAATCTCTCGCTGCCAGTTTTCAAGAGGAGCATAATGGATCAAGAAGTTTAAGATATCGCGCTGAGGTTCCGGAGGGAACTTTCGCATCTTTTCCGATTCTTCTTTATTTTTTTTCTCTTGTGCTTCAATATAGTCCCTCGGATTAACATACCGATCCATATAATCCTTGGAACCAAACTTTTTCACCTGGGAATCTAAAGAGAATTCATCTGAATTAAACTCTAATCCACCCTGCTTAGTTGAAGCTGGCTTTTGAGCAAAAACCGAAAAAAAATCGATTAAATTATCTATGGAACAACAAATGTCGATAAAGTTTTCGACAGTATCTACTCCATAACGATCCTGATATTCTCTAATTCGCGTTGAGTGGTTAGCCATTTCATCGAGCATTTTTCGATTAGTTTTTGAAAACCACATATTATTTTTAAAGAAGTCGTTATGACCATAAACATGAGCCATAACGAGTTTTTGATCTACAATTTCATTTCCCGTTTGAAGGTAGGCATAACAGGGGTCATTATTTATCACCAACTCGTAAATCTTTTGAAGGCCGTATGTGTAGGACTTACTCAAATAGTCATAATCCATCCCAAATCGCCAATGGGGGTACCGGGTAGGGAAACCTCCGGTAGCAGCGATCTCATTAATTTCATCGTAATCTACAAGTTCAAAGACTGTCTCAAAAGTATCAAGCCCATACCCTCGAGCTATTTCTTTAATTTCAGCGTGAGCCTTCTGCAATTCCAGTGGAAGGATTCTTCTCATTTTCCCTTCCCTAAGAACTCTTTAAGAGATCGATAGATAGCTTCTTTACTCTCGATTTTAGAGGTAATCATCTTTTCCTCTTCTTTGAAATTATCAAGAAGATCTTTAATAAACTGTCCACTGCCATAACGACTTTCGACCTGACCATAACAAAACGCATTGAGTTTCGGCATAAGATCGTATCGTAACAAATCAACACACAACTTGGTGTCTTCTCCTGACCAATTGTCGCCGTCCGAAAAATGGAAAGCGTAAATATTCCATTCTGAAACCGGAAAATCTTTATCAATAATTTCATTAGCTAACCGATAAGCGGAACTAATGAGAGTGCCCCCACTCTCTCGTGTGTGATAAAAAGTCTGCTGATCGACCTCTCGCGCAGTTGCATCGTGGATGATATATCTAATTTCCACATCATTATATTGGGACCGAATCCATGTATCTATCCAAAAAGATTCGGTTCTGACGATTTCTTTTTGCTCATCGCCCATACTTCCTGAAACATCCATCATGTAAAGAATGACGGCGTTATTTTCAGGTTTTGTAATACTTTTCCAACTGCGATACCGATGGTCTTTTTTAATTGGGATGATCACCGGATCTTCTGAGTTATATTGTCCGGTCACAATTTGACGTTTGAGAGCCTCTTTAAAGGTTCGCTTCACATGCCGTAAAGAATTTGGACCCACCGTGTGAATACCGGAGTACTTATTCTTATGAGCCTGAACGGCCCCAGATCCCTTGGGTTGAATGTTGGGGAGCTCTAGTTCTTCAGCAAGCATTTGAGCTAGCTCAGCTAACGTCACATCAACTTCTAGGTAATGTTCTCCGCCAGCATTGCCCGCTTGTTGAGAACCCTCTTCCGACTGCCCTGGCCCTAGTGGCGTTCCCGGAGCTCCGTCCCCCTGTCCCACTCCACCTGATTGTCGACGACCAAATTTAAACCGCGGAAGATCAATTTGGGGGATGGGGATACTAACGTAGTCCTTACCTTGACGACCAATGAGTTCACCGTGGCTAATATATTTTTTAAGGTTCTGTTTGATCTTTCCCTTAACGATCTGTTTGAACCTTTGGTGATCTCGTTTGATACCCGACATCATTAGATAATATTTCCTTTATTTTCTCTTCACATCGCCACGTGCAAAAATCGAAGCGACATAAGTTAAAATGTCGGTCGAGCAAATCTCGCAATAACCATAATTTTTTATCAGTCTCCCCTTAACAATATCGATTTTCTCTTGAGTACTCTGATCCACAATATTGGAAACAAGACTGGTCAATTTAATAGTGTCTTTTTGATCCTCGAAAAGCTTAAGTTCTAAGGCTTTGTGGAGCCGTTCATTAGTTTTGTAATCAAATTGTCGACCTTCCAAAGCCAAGGCTCCGATGTAATTCATGACCTCTCTTCGGAAATCATCTTTTCGACTATCCGGAATATCGATCTTCTCTTCAATCGAACGCATTAAACGCTCATCAGGTTCTTCGTCCTGTCCCGTGTAACGATTCTTAACTCTCTCTCTTTGAGTGTAGGCCTTAACATTATCGATATAATTGGAACAAAGACGAGCCATCGCCTCTTCATCGGCAGAGATCGCTCTTTGGACTTCACTTTTTACAATATCTTCGTACTCCTGTTTCACTACAGATAATAATTCTCGATAATGTTTTTTCTTGTCTTCTGATGAAATAAGAGAATGATTTTTTAGCCCCCCCTCAAGTTCGTTAAGAACCATAAAGGGGTTCAGACAAGAAACATTTCCCTCGCGCGTGTTTACAAGAGAGTTAGAGATTTTATCTTGAATATATCGCGGAGAGATACCCTCCATCCCCTCTCGATTAGCCTCTTTCCTGAGCTCTCTTACATTGTCTTCGGTAAAACCGGGAAGGGTTTTTCCATTGTACAGTTTTAGTTTTTGTAGAAGTGTTAAGTTGGCCTTTTTGGGGATCTCAAGCCGTGTCAGTACCGCCCACATGGAAGCCATTTCTAAAGTGTGTGGAGCAATATGTTTCCCTTTAATACTCTTCGAGTTGAAATCTTTTTTGTAGATTTTCACTTCTTCCATCAGTTTGGTGATGTAAGGAACGTCGATTTTTACTGTCCGATCTCGTAAAGCTTCCATGAACTCATTATTTTGCAGTTTCCGATACTCGGGTTCATTAGTGTGGCCAATGATCACTTCATCGATATCGGTCTGAGGGAATTTCTTGGGTTTGACTTTATGTTCTTGAGAGGCACCTAAAAGATCGTAGAGAAAGGCGACATCCAACTTTAAAACTTCTATAAATTCCACGATCCCGCGGTTCGCAATGTTGAACTCTCCATCAAAATTAAAAGCTCGAGGGTCAGAATCAGAGCCATATTCAGCAATTTTTCTGTAATTTATATCCCCAGTGAGTTCGGTTGAGTCCTGATTTTTTTCATCCTTAGGTTGGAAAGTTCCAATTCCGACTCTGCCTTTCTCGGACAACATAATACGCACCACTTTGATATGGTCGACCACTTTAGTCCAATCCCCTTTGTAAAAATGAAGAAGTTCATTAAAAATAAAGTTACATGAGGGGTCTAAGTCGCCTTCTATCGTGACTCGATGACCTTCTTTGCGCCCTCGATTAATCTCTTCAGCAAATTTTTTGCGAAATTCATAGGGAATAAGCCTGAGAGGCTCTTCATGCATCGGGCATTTCAATTCTCCAGTAACGCCAATTATGTTCTCCGGAATTTTTCCAGGTCCTGCTACCCATTTGAAGGTGTACAAAGCTCCTTCATCTGTCGTTGAGTAATATTCCAATCCTTTTTTCATGAGTCGAGCAATGGTGCTTTTGGAACTCCCTACCGGACCATGTAGAAGAATCACCCTCTTCTCGGGCCCGTAGGATTGCGCAGCCGCTTTTAAAACATTCACCAACTTCATTAAGTGAACGTCGAGACCAAAGACCGCATCTTTTCCGTTATCAAAAGGGTCCTTAAAAAAATTGTAAGCTACGATTTTCTTCTTAAATTCGACATATTCATCAATGCCATAGCTGATGATGAGATCATAGAGTCTTTGAAAAGCATTTCGAGTCACTTCCGGGCGCTCTTTAACAATCTCGATATACTGTTGAAAGCTACCCTCCCAATTGTATTTAGCGTACTTATCTAGGTCCTGAAGATTAGCAATGAAACTTTTGATATCGATTGCTGATGAAGACATAAGTCTCTCCTAACTTAAAGTTTGGCTCTGATAATTGAGGGGATGAAGTGCCATAACGGCCCCGTAAAAAGTTCAAACAAGTTGCAAATTGGGCACAATAAAAAGCACGAGAACAACGACAACTTAAATTATCTTCTGCGTAGCAAAATTAGTCAATCTGCGGAGCTCCCCAAAACTTTATTCAAAAGTTTCTTAAGAAATCCCTGAAGCGATGCGGCGTCCCCATTGCTTCGCTTCTTGTAGAATAGCTTTTTCGTCTAGAGTCAATACTTTGCCATTCTCCATCAACACAGAGCCACCTACGACACTGTGTTTAACATCTCTACCCGAGGCACTATAAGCAAGATGGGAAAAAGGATCATAGAGAGGAACCGCATGGGGGAATTCCGTGTTTACCGCTATCAAATCTGCCGATTTTCCTACCTCAAGAGAACCGATCTCGTGGTCAAGCTTTAACGCTTTGGCCCCCTCAAGAGTTAACATTCTAACCACATCCAAGGCCTTTAACTTTCCAACACCAGTCTGAAAAATTTGAAGTTTTAAAGCTGTATCGGCCTCTTCAAGTAAGTCCAAATTATTGTTACTTGCCGTGCCATCGGTTCCTAACCCGATACTCACTCCAGCATCCCGCATTTTAACAACGGGAGCAATGAGACTGCCTAACTTAAGATTCGACTCCGGATTGTGAATTACACCCACTTGGTACTTGCTTAAAATCGAGATATCCTTTTCTTCCATGCAGACAGCATGAGCGACAATCGTTTTATTTCTGAATAAACCAACCTTTTCAAAAAATTCGGTAGGGGTCATGTTTCGCTTCTTTTGACAGTCTTCAACTTCACTCTTGGTTTCTTGGAGATGCAGATGGACCCGTAAACTTCTCTCACTTGCGTATTGTGTGATTTTTTCCCAAACAGGATCACTTACCCCATAAATGGAGTGAGGAGCTATTGCAGGTAAAACTCTCGGGAAATGGGCTATGGCCTCTAAATATTGATCAAATTGAGCAAAAATCTTTTGGGTATCTTCAACTCCACTAATTTCAACTAACGTTTGACCACAAATAGCTCTGAGTCCGCTTTCTTGAACTGCCTGAGCTGCCGCCGCTTCAAAGTAATACATGTCATTAAAAATAGTGGTCCCCGAACGAATCATTTCCAACTGGGCCAGTAAATTTCCCAAATAAACGAAGTCTTTACTAACCCATTTTTTTTCAAGCGGAAAAATCTTATCGTTTAACCAATTGTGTAAGGGCAAATCATCTGCAATTCCTCGTAATAGAGTCATGCCGGTATGCGTGTGGCCATTAATTAATCCGGGCATCACTAGACATCCGCTGGCATCAATAATTTTTTTAGCTAAGAGCTGAGTTGGTTTCGAAACCGATTTGATAGAAACGATTCTTCCATGGAGAATATCGATCTGTGCGTTTTCAATAATGTCGTTCGTCTTATTGAGAGTAAGGGCCGTGCCTCCGATGAAAGAAATGTCTGGAACTACGGATTGCCCCTTATTAGCTAATATCATCCGTTTAGTTTCTCAGGATCGAAGGCAAATGGAAAGAGAGTTCGGATTAAGTTTTTTTGTATCTTTTTGCCCGTCTTATTCACTGCAATCACTTCACAATCAGAACCAAACTCTTGGATAACCTGCAAACACATTCCACAGGGGAAAACGGGTTCTTCCGATGAGGCTGCAACTACGATCTTCTTAATTTTTTTTCCACCTTCCGAAACCATTTTGACTATGGCGGTTCGCTCCGCACAAAGTCCGGCGGGATAACAGGCATTTTCCACATTACACCCTGTATAAGTCCGCCCTTTTTCATCCACCAAAGCACTTCCCACAGAATAGTTAGAGTACGGAGCATAGGCTCTCTTTTTGGCTTCGATAGCTTTTAAAATGAGATTTTTTTCTTCCTGAGTTGATGTCGGGCCTATTGTTTGCTTTTTCATATCCGAAAATCCATCACTTTAATTGACTCTTTTATAAGAGAGCAAAAGACAGCTTGAACCTTTTTTGCCGTCTCTAAAACCTCGGAGTGCTCAAGTGGTTTCGGACTCACTCCGGCTGCCAAGTTGGTCACACAGGATATTGCGGCGACTTTTTTTCCCATGTGGTGCAGAGCTATCGCTTCAGGAACAGTCGACATTCCCACCACATCTGCTCCCAGAAGACGATACATTTTAATTTCAGACGGGGTCTCATAGGAAGGGCCGTGTAATCCGAAATAAACCCCTTCGGTCAAATTCACTTTCAACTTTTTAGCGACTTCTGCTATCAACTCACGCAGATGCGGATCATAAAGGTGGGTCATATCGGGAAATCGGGTTCCCAAGGAATCATAGTTTTTTCCAACTAAAGGATTAGTACCCATCAAATTCACATGGTCTTTGATTAGAACCAAATCCCCAGGCTCCATCTCAGCATGAAGTCCGCCAGCGGCGTTAGTAAGAAGAAACGTATCGGCACCGCACAGACCAAAAACTCTAAAAGGAAACACAACTTCTTCCATTTTGAGGCCTTCATAAAAATGAAGTCTGCCTTGCATACAAGCCACCCGAACTCCTCCAAGTGTTCCAACAATCAGCCGAGAAACATGCCCCTCGACAGTTGCAAGAACCATGTGAGGAATTTCTCGGTAGGAGATTTCAGTTTCAACCTCAATTTCGTTCAGCAGATTTGCAAGTCCACTCCCCAAAACAATAACAAATTTGGGAAAGTTTTTAACTTTGCTATTCACAAAGCTCTTAGCTGCTTCTAACTTTTCACAGTAGCTCATCACGTCATTATCTCCCTTACGATACATTTCTTCTCAAAATGGTGATTGGAAAGAGATTCAACAATAACAGCCTTTTGAAGCATCTCTTCAATCTTCTGGGATTCTTCATACTTTCGGAAATACACTCGAATCAAAGTTTCGCCCTCATTAACCTTCGAGCCTACCTTTTTTAAAATTTCAAAACCTACTTTGGGATCGATATCAGCCTCTTTAACCGCTCTACCGCCCCCTAAGTCGACCAATAAAACCCCTAACTGTCTTGCATTCATTTGTGTCAGGATACCGCTTCGCTTCGCTCTAAATTCCAACGCCAAATACTCTTTACGAAATGTCTCTCTTTCGAATTCAAACTTTCGGTAATCGCCCCCTTGGGATTCGAGCATTTGAACAAAAAGAGGATAGGCCACCCCATCTCTTACGAACTCTTCAATTTGTTTCTCTGCTTCATCTAGGCTCATTTTTTGTTTTGACCCTAAATGGACCATCCAACTGGCCGTTTCTACAACCAACCTAGTGAAATCGGGATCGCTTGGAAGACCTTTTAAAAAGTCGGCACACTCTTCAACTTCAAGAAAATTCCCTACTTTGTTCCCTAAGGGTTCATCCATTTGTGAAAGAATCGCTACAGCATCTAAGCCCTGTTTCTTTGCCACCGCTAATAACCCCTTGGCTAAAAGTTTGGCTTTTTCCAATTCGGGCATGAAGGCTCCAAGACCTGTCTTCACATCGAAAACGATTCCATTAAGGTTTTCGGAAAGTTTTTTACTCATGATACTGGAGACTATCAGGGGAATGCTCTCAATGGTTCCCGTCACATCTCTCAAGGAATAGAGCAAACGATCGGCCGGGGCTATCGCCTCCGTCTGTCCGATCATAAAAAATCCCTGTTCTTGTAAAAGCTTTAAAGCCTTATCGGTTTCCAATCTGGTTTTAAATCCCGATACCGACTCCAATTTGTCAAGTGTCCCGCCAGTATGCCCTAGCCCCCGACCCGATACCATCGGGATACGAATATCAAATAAGTTTGAGTTTTGTTCGCAAACTTTTCTCACAAGGGGAACCAATACAAGCGAAATCTTATCCCCAACTCCCCCAGTGCTATGTTTATCAATCCAATATTGATGGGGCGCCTGTTCGGTCGGTTTTCTGAGGAGGGTGGTGCCCGAATGCCACATCAATTGGGTCCAGACTGACAATTCATCGTCACTCATTCCACGGAAAAAAACCGCCATTAACCAAGCCGAAAGTTGGTACTCTTTAACCTCGCCCTTTAAAAATCCTTTCAAGAGAAAATCAAGCTCGTCTTTCGAGTTTTCAGCTCCCTCTCTTTTTCTTGTGATTATCTCTTTGGCTTGCATAAAAAGCTCCGGCCTTGCAGAGATAATTGGGATTGCGGAATTTGGTAGGCTTCCAGAAGACTAGCTGAAACATCAGCGAAGGAATCCCGATCTCCCAAATACATTCCCTCAAAACGCGGCGAATAGGCCACCAAAGGCACATATTCTCTAGTATGATCGGACCCCTTAAAAGTAGGATCGCAACCATGATCAGCCGTGAGTATCAAACAATCATCCTCGGTCAATTCAGTAAGAAGTTTCGGAAAATAGGTGTCCATTTCTGAAAGAGAATGAGCGTACCCTTTTGGATCTCTTCGATGCCCATAAAGCTGATCAAAATCCACTAAGTTGGTAAAGATAAAAGCTTTTTCTCGTCGATTTTTTTGCATAAAATCCAAAGTCGCTTTTAGGCTATCCGGATTATTTCCCGTGTGATTTCCTTCGGTAATGGCTCTATGGGCAAAAATATCGTCGATTTTCCCAACACTAATCACTTTGATTCCCGACTCATGGAGTACATCTAAACAATTCTTTGGCGGTTGAATGGAGTAATCCTTACGATGCTCGGTTCTCTTAAAATCTTTCGCCGAATTTCCGATAAACGGTCGAGCGATGACCCGACCGACCTGATAGGGAATGGTCAATCGTCTAGCAATTTCACAAACCTGATATAATCTTTCAAGACCGAAGACAGTCTCGTGAGCTGCAACTTGAAAAACACTATCCCCAGAGGTGTAAACGATTACTTTTCCTGTTTTGAGATGTTCCTCTCCAAGTTCTTTGATGATCTCGGTACCGCTGGCAGCTTTGTTTCCTAAAATCCCCGGTAGTTTGGCTTCTCGAATAAAAGACTGAAGAAGCTCCTCGGGAAACCCTTCATAAAAAAGTCGAAAAGGGGTTTCGGTGACTAAGCCCGCTAGTTCCCAGTGGCCCGTAGTGGTGTCCTTGCCTCGACTCTTTTCGGCCATCCTACCCACGAGGGCTTTAGGATGAATAGAAGGGCATATTCCCTCGAATGTTCCTAAATTGCCTAGACCCAACTTTTCTAAATTGGGAAGCCTAATACCTCCAACACTAGAAGCCAAGTGGCCCAAGGTGTCTGAACCTTCATCTCCATAGAGATCGGCGTCGGGAGCTGCACCCACACCCAATCCATCCGCTACTAGAACAACAATTCGTTTGAACGGTTTTGAAATCAATCAGTAAGCTCCTGTAGCTGAACCCGCACCTTGAACAATCGCGATCGATGCCGATGTTCCAAGCCGAGTGGCTCCGGCCGAGATCATTTTTATAGCATCTTCATAGGAGCGAATACCGCCGCTCGCTTTGACCCCAAAACCTTCCCCCACCGTTTGTCGCATCAATCTAATGTCGGACTCAGTCGCCCCTGATTTGGAAAAGCCGGTCGAAGTTTTCACAAAATGAGCTCCTGCAGCTTTCACCAAGCTGCAAGCGATCTTCTTTTCATCCTCATTAAGCTCGCTCGTTTCTAAGATTACTTTCACGGGGAGATTTCCTGCAGCTAAAACCACTTGGTGAAGATCTTGCCATACTTCTGCATATTTTTTCTCTCTTAACAATTGCCTATTTAAGACAACATCAATCTCTTTGGCTCCATTTTTAACGGCCCAAAGCGTATCTTGGTGTTTCTTTTCCGTAGAATCTGAGCCATGAGGAAAGGAAATGACGGTAATAGGTAAAACCTTGGATCCTTTTAATCGCAACGTAGCGACAGGCAGCCATTTTGCCTCAATACAGACCGTTTTAAAATGATAGGTTAAGGCTTCATCACACAATTTTGTAATTTCACTTTCAGTCGCATCTGGACGAAGCAATGTATGATCGATATACTGCGCTAGAGATTTGGGATCGAATTTTATATTTGTCATAAGAATCTCAAGGTATACCGCGCTTTAACTGACCGTCAAACACAAACCTTTTGACATGAATGTAAGTCGTAAACATCTAAAAATACAGGGTAAAGTTCAAGGGGTTGGATTTCGTCAAAAAACTCAAGCCCTAGCCCAGAAGTTGGGCCTGAGAGGTTGGGTTAAAAACACTCAAGCAGGGGATGTGGAAGTCATCGTCGAAGGTGAGAACTCAAAGGTTTCCCTCTTTATCGAATGGTGCCACGAAGGGCCTAAACACGCAGTAGTGAGTTCGGTTGAAATACTTCACTCTCAGCAGGCCGATGGCTACCAATTTTCCGATTTCACCATTAATAAAACTTCTTGAGGAATATACCTGCTCCCTTTGAGTGGGCTTTTTAAGAGGCTGGTCCGTTATATTTTTTCCTAAATTGCAAAGACTTATAGAGGACCCTACTGACTCAACCGACCTTTTTCTTTTCTTCAGGATCTAATTCCCAATTGGCCAGGAGCTCCTCTTCTTCCCCCTCCTCTAAAAGGCTTTTAAAGCTCTCTTGGAATGAGATCTTAGAAAGTGGGGGAGTAGATGACCCGGGTTTTTCAGCTTTTAGCGAAGGCTCATCCGGGATGTCTTGTGAACTAGATTTCTGTAATGCCGGATTCGGGACAAGATTTTTTGAGGGAATTTTGGGCGGCGTCTTTGAAGGCAAGGTGGGTGGTGCCGGTTTATTGGCAACAGGCACTGCCTTTGGAACTAGACTATTGGCCAAAATTGAAGACGGAGGCTGAAGTGCGGTAACAGAAGCCTCTGTCGGTTTAACAGAAGCCTCTGCTTGTTTTTGAAGAACAGGGGCTTTCTTTTTGGGCATATTCTTAGCCATTGATTCGACGATCGAAGGATTTTCCATGAGTGGAATGGCCTCTTCGGGAGCGACAACTTGATTTGAAACAAGTTCGATTATCGAATGATCCATCGAAATCATACCATCTTTTTTACCCGTTTGAATGGCACTTGGAATTTGGAAAGTTTTGCCCTCTCGAATAAGATTTGAGATTGCGTTGTTCACTACCATGATTTCATGAACTGCAACCCGACCGGACCCCGAAGCCCGTCGCAAAAGGGCTTGGCTAATCACCGCCTTTAGAGATTCTGCCAACATGGTTCGAATCATCGCCTGTTGAGTGGATGGAAAAGAATCGATAATGCGGTCCACAGAAGCAGCAGCTCCTCTTGTGTGAAGTGTTCCAAATACCAAGTGGCCCGTTTCAGCCGCAGTGAGAGCTAGAGCAATCGTTTCAAGATCTCTCATTTCACCAATCAAAATAACATCGGGATCCTCTCTAAGAGCATACTTCAAAGCATCAGCGAAAGAGTAACAGGAACTTCCGATCTCTCGTTGGTTAATAAGACTCTGTTTACTTTCATGCACGAATTCTACAGGGTCCTCAACCGTCAAAATATGATTTTTAGTTGTTTCATTAATATGATTAATCATCGCTGCTAGAGTGGTCGATTTTCCCGAGCCGGTTGGCCCAGTGACGAGAACTAGCCCTTTTTCCAAAGTACAAAGTTGTGTGCAAACGGGTGGTAATCCCAAATCGGCAGCAGAGGGAACTCTACTTGGAATTGTTCTTAAAACCGCTGCAATCCCTTTTCGATTGAAAAAAATATTTAGACGGAAATTACCTACCCCTGGCGCAGAGAAGCTTTTGTCGAGGTTTCGATTTTCTAGAAGTTTTTCTCTTTCTTCCTCTTTCAAAAGTTCAAAGAGTAAAGCTGAAAGAGTCTCATTTTCTAGACAGGACTCATCAATAATCTGCAAATCGCCGTCGATTCTAAATCGGGTAGGTTCCCCAGTAGAGAAATGAAGATCAGAGGCCTTTTTCTCAACTGCCAATGTTAAAAAACGATCAATTTTCCGCATATGAGTCCTTTAGATAGTAAACTGCGACCTGACT